>Ga0066639_10003379_pt1 | contig 13826 bp, 10 predicted proteins | sample CryGeyCG2114_010_2_FD_59504 | JGI IMG/M metagenome (GOLD analysis project Ga0066639, IMG submission 59504) | Groundwater microbial communities from aquifer - Crystal Geyser CG10_big_fil_rev_8/21/14_0.10 | ecosystem: Environmental > Aquatic > Deep subsurface > Groundwater | place: USA: Utah...
TCATGAAGCCGGAATCGCTAGTAATCGCGGATCAGCCATGCCGCGGTGAATACGTTCTCGAGCTTTGTACTCACCGCCCGTCACGTCAAGGAAGTCGGGAATACCGGAAGCTCTGCATTAACAGGTCCAAGGTAGGCTCGATGACAGGGACGAAGTCGTAACAAGGCATGCGTAGCGGAAGCTGTGCATGGATCACCTCCTTTCTAAACTTTTTTAAGTTTAGAAGACAAAGTGTCGGTTTTTGATGAAGATTGAGAATTCTATCTTCATCACCAAGACATTAATCAACGGTCTTTAAATGTTGATTTGATTCAGATAATTTCTGGAAAAGTTCGTAAAGTTATTTCTGTAGATTAATTACCAAATATAAAAAGCCGGTCTGTAGAGACTTGCCATATTACGACATAGCACACTATGTCGGTGAGATTTCAAAAGTACCAAATTTTGAAATACTAAAACCTCTACAGTCGGTTTTTTATTTTAATAGCTAGGTCTGCCACTTAAACAAATAAGGCGTGTTGCAAAACGCAACAAATGCCACGTGAGTTAAGCAAAACCCAGCAGACAGTTATTTAAACATTAGATGCTTTTAAAAGTTATACAATGCACATCACACATCTAGTGCCTAATAAAGCCTAGCTGGAAAAATCAGATAAAAAAACTGATGCTAGCAGGCAAAAGAAAAGCCCCTAAAAAATGGGGCTTTTCTTTTCCAAAATTTCTGATATAATAATTTTTATTAAGGGCGATTAGCTCAGTTGGTTAGAGCGCGTCACTGATAATGACGAGGTCGGAAGTTCGAATCTTCCATCGCCCACCAGAACCATACTTTTTGGTTTTTTGAGAGCCAGATCGTTTAGCTAAGACACCGCCTATGCGCGAAACGGGTGATTTATCTAACACGGAGAACGTAACAATCTTGCCTACAATAATACAGATATTGATGACGTCCCCGACATAAATGATGACCGCATTTCTATAAGCAACCCGAATCAAGAAGATATAAATGACAACCAACGAGAAGATTTTTGCGACGACTTTGATCAAGATGGTATTATAAATTCTAAAGATAATTGTCCCGACAATCCAAACAGAGAACAGAAAAATAGGGATAGCGACAAAATTGGAGACGCCTGCGACAAACAAGAGAGTAGAACCACAGAATAATATCCATGGATACCTTGGGTTGGTATTGGTTTTGCTCTAATAGTTTTGGTTTCCCTGCTAATTCTGGCGACTCGTTCATCTGGTGTAGTAGCAAATGACAACAGCAAATAATTATAAACTACTTAATATTTCAAAAATGTGCTATACTATATATGAAAGGCGGTGATAAGATGGCAGTTAAAAATATTGGAGAAAAATATCATTGCAGTGTCTGTGAAAATTAAGTTACAGTCACCAAGGTTGGTGGCGGTTTACTAGTTTGTTGCAAAAAAAATATGGAACTCATTAAAGAATAAATAACTATAAGCTAAATTTAATAACATGGATAAGTTTTAACAACCACCACAAAAATCTCAAGAAGAGATAGACAAAATTAATAAAAGTAGAAAACTATATAAAGAAAATGCTGAGCAACATGCTGATTCTAAGTTTAAGCAATTTATTAAAAAAATCCTCACCGATTAGGAGGCGGTTAAAACTGCTGATGTAATGTATAGTGATGCCAAGCATGAAGATGAGATTAGAGATATAGAGAGCGTAGATACTAACATTAATAAAAAAGACGAAGCAGTATCAGCCTAAGATATCAAAAAAGTAATGGATGGTGGCTATCCTATCGGAGGACGAACATACACAAAGTCTGAAACAATGTAATGGGCATTGTTTTTGCTAGCTTAATTGTTTTTTTAATTTCAAAACTTAATACAAAAAAAGCCGTAGCTGAGGAAGCGATAAAAGAAGATGAAAAAATAATCGAAAAAGAAGCCATTAAATCAACAGATACAAATAATTAAATAATTTATGGAAACAAAAAAAAATATCTTACGAGCTTTTGCGGGTGAATCAATGGCTCGAAATAAATATACTTTTTTCGCTAAAAAAGCACAAACTGAGGGATTTGAAGGAATTGCGCGGATATTTGAAGAAACTGCAGAAAATGAAAAAGCACACGCTTTAAGACTTATAAAATTATTAAATGAAGACGCTACAAGTACACTGGAAAACTACGGGCTGCATCCAATAAAATCAACCTTGGAAAATCTAAAAGTAGCGGCAAAAGGGGAGCACTATGAGTGGACAGAGATGTACCCAAGTTTTGAGAAAACCGCTAAAAAAGAAGCGCATAATGAAATCGCCAAAGTATTCAAAGAAATTGCTGAAGTTGAAGAAGAACACGAGAAAAGATACCTAGCGCTCTATAAGAAAGTAAAAGACAAAAAAGTTTTTGAAAGCAAAGAGCCTATTCGTTGGAAGTGTCTCAATTGCGGATATATTCATGAAGGGAAAACTCCGCCTGATAAATGCCCAGCTTGCGACCACCCCCAATCATTTTTTGAACCATTGTGCAAGAATTACTAATAAAGAAATCCGCCTACCTACGACCTACAAAGAGGCGGATTTTTGTTATTGATTGAGCCTATGAATATATGCTATAATAGCATAAGACAAATGCGGATAAACACTGTAAAAAAAATTTTAATTACCATTTTTCTTGGAATTTCTCTGCCAGGGTTTTTATATGCGGAGGACAGTAAGCTATTCTATACAAACTCTAATATCCCGTTAATTTACCCCCGCTCAACTTGGGATAATTCTCCTTCATTAAATACACTTCTAACATGGTATCCTAACGCTTCAAGTACAGCACCAGACTACCAGCCCATTGAAAGGATGATAATTCACGATACGGCCACTCCCAATAACGACCCCTACACAACAATCGCACGAATACAGAGTATTTATAGATACCACGCCGTTACTCGAGGCTGGGGCGACATTGGATATAACTATCTGATTGATCAGAACGGTAAGATATATGAAGGCAAATATGGAGGAAATGGGATTAGAGGAGCACACACCTACTACGACAAAGTAGCAGACAATTACAATCTTGGCTCAATTGGCATTGCTATAATTGGCTCATTTGAGAATCAAGACGCTCCTGAGATAGTCTATAATTCACTTGAGAGACTTTTAGGGTGGCTTTCAGCAACGAACAATATTGATCCAACACAAATGAAGAAAAGCTCTATGATTTGGAACACTACCAAACAAGGCTACACCACGAGTTATACTGGCCCAACAATTGCTGGTCACGCCGATGTAGAGCCAAGCAACCCCGACCCCGGCGTTGTCAACCTTGCCAAAGTTAGAGAAGAAGCTAAAAAATATTTTGATCAATTCACAAACTATATTTATAAAGCCCCAAATTCTGAAAAAATTTATACGATAACCAATGGAGTACGAACGGACTACAATACGCTAATAGATTTTTCAGCAAAAAACCTAACATACAACAAATTAGCTGAAATAAATCAAACACAATTGGATTTGTTTTCTAGTAGTCATGAACAAAAATATGCCAATGGTAGTTTCTTAAGAGACGAGAAAAACCCCAATGTCTATTTAATAGAAAATGGGGAAAGACGCGTTTTTTCAGTTACCGGCAAACAATTTATAGCTCTTGGGTTTGACTGGAGCCAAGTTAGGATTGTAACAAATGACGATCTAAAATTATTCGCAACGGGTACACCAATAAAATATGCTCAAGACAATTCCTTGCTTCGTGACTCATCAACAGGAACAGTATATTCAGCAAGTAATGGTAAACTGCGTAGATTTACATCAGCCAGCTTATTTAATACGCTCGGCTACAAATGGAACAAGATTAATGATTTAACGAAAGGGGATATAGATCAATATATCCAAAGCGATATTATGACCTATCCCAATGGGACCTTAGCTAAATTAAATTCCAGCAACATCTATTTGCTGAATAATGGAGTCAAACGCCTTTTTTTATCTGAAGACTTTTTAAAAATTCTCGGCTATAACACTTCAAAAATAACAACGGTTAACAAAGAGGAGCTAGACCAATACGTCGATGGTCAGTTTATGTCGCTTGCCAATGGTTCACTTGTTAAATCACTAGATAATAACACTGTCTACTTGATTGAGGATGGCACTAAAAAACCTATTGCATCGAGCGAAGTATTCAAAACGTTAGGTTACAAATGGACAGATATTATTACATTAGGCGCTCAAGAAGTTACTACGTATAAAGACGGGGGATTAGCAAAATTTCCAAACGGCACTTTATTCAGAAAAGACGGAGATCCAAAAGTATATGTTGCTAAAGACAACGACAAAGTTTGGATTCCAAGCATTCAGAGTGCGAAACAACAAGGATACAATTTAGCAAAAACACTTATTTTAAGTGCTAGTATTTTTAATACATTGTATGGTCCTACAGCTGTTTTAGCCCAAGAGATTGCGCCGACAACGGATAAGTCTAATGAAAAGCCCCCCACAATACCAACACCACCCGCACAATCTAATCAGCTAATCAAAATCGCTATTTATAGCCCTTCAGCACAAGAAAGTATTAAAGTAACAGCTAATGGACCATACAACTATTGTAATTTAAGCGATATTTGCCAACAAAGAAATGCACTAGAAATATCAGAGATACCTTTTAGTACGAATGCCTACGCCAAAATGTATGGCCTTTCTTCGGACACCATAATGCAATTACTTTCTTACAACGATATACCTGTTTGGAATGTAAAATTAAATTATAATAAATTTCGCGGATCTATCGAGATTAAGTACTCTCCCGTCACAAATAAGCTGTGGGTAATTAACGAACTACCGCTAGAAGACTATCTACGCGGGATTGGAGAAGCATTAAACGCAGACGCGTACGAATACCAAAAAGCCTTTTCAATTATTACTCGAAGCTATGCAACCTTTCACTTACAACACGACGGTAAATATGGACCGAATGAAATTTTTCACCTAAAAAATGGATCATCAGACCAAGTTTATAAAGGCTATACATTTGAAACTATTGCGCCAAATCTGGTTAAAACAGTTGAGGAAATGAAAGGAAAAGTTATGACATTCCAAGGTGCAGTGGCGCGAGCACTTTATTCCTCTGACTCAGGTGGCACAACCAAAAATTCTTGCATAATTTTTGGTGACTATTTTTGTAACACAAAATATGATTATTTACGTGGCGGTATTAGCGACCCAACAGGAACGATTCATGTAGCTTCGAAGATCAGTGCCAGTCATGGTGTAGGTATGTCAGCTATTGGCGCCAGAAAATTAGCAGAATTGGGTAAAACCGCCGAAGAAATTATCAAATATTACTATGTTGGGGTCGAGATAGAGCAGAGATAACTAAGCAAATCTTCTTTTGTCTAGATCCCAATGAGAAGCTAAATGCCAAAAATATTTATAATAATAGTCAATTTTAACGCTTGGAGAAATACGTTAGCTTGTTTAGAATCTCTAGATAAATTAAGCTACTCCAATTTTGAGATCATTATTGTTGATAATAATTCTCAAGATGATTCCATTGTTCAAATCGAAAAATATTTAGACACTAACTCAAAAAATCGTTATCATCTTTTTACTAACCCAGTAAACGAAGGATTCGCTGAAGGTAATAACATTGGCATTACTTATGCACGAGACCACGAAGCTGATTATATTTTACTCTTAAATAACGACACCATCGTTGACGAAAATTTCCTAAATGAAATGATCCAGATAGGAGAGGCTGACGAAGCTATCGGTATCATTGGTTCAACTATATATTACGAATCTGAACCCGACAAAATCTGGTTTGCGAGCGCTAAATTTTCTTGGCTTGGCGGTGGTCGCCACATCATAAAACTAATTACTAAAGATTCTCGCCCAAGTGATTTTATCACCGGATGCGCGCTACTCATTAAAAAAGAAGTAATCCAAAAGATAGGTCAAATGCCAATTGACTACTTCATATATTACGAAGACATCGATTGGTGCCTTTCAGCAAAAAAGGCTGGGTTTAAAATGGCTGTTGCTACAAATGCTAAAATTTGGCATAAAATATCGCACACAACTGAAAAGCTAGGCGAACCAATAATCCAATATTATCACATTAGAAATGCTTTATTGCTTACTAGCCGACATGCACCAATTTACATACGATATCCTATATACTTATGGAGCATTTGGCACTATATAAAACAATGGATTAAGTCATGTATTTCTTCAAAAACTCGTCCAATCAATAAAATGATTAGACAAGGCATAGTTTCATTTTATAAAAATAAGTTCAATGAATATCCTGGGTCTAAAAAAATTGTAGTGGCAGTTGAAGGCCACGAACTAGAAAAATCAAATCGCGCTGGTATTGCGCGGATTTTGAAAGAGGAAATGTCTGCAATAGCAAAAATCCCTGGAATTCATCGCAAATACAAAATTATCTTTTACTTTAACAAACTAGTTCCTGATGATAAATTTCTCGAATCATCACTTTTTGAAAAAAAACTATTAAAAATACCATGGATACCAGCAAGTTTTACCTTATTTTATAATTTCTTAATTCCATTAATTAGCCTTATAAATGCGCCTAATATTTTTTACTTTCCTTCCTATATGGTGCCTTTTTTATGTATGGGCAAAATCATTGTTTGTATCGCAGATGTTGTTTACGAAGCAGAGCCAAATGGACTACCCCCGATACATTATATTTCATACAAATTTTTAGCCCGCTGGGGTGCTAAACGAGCTTCGAAGATTATAACAATCTCAGAATTTTCAAAAAAAGAGATTATTAAGTACTATTGTGTGAGGCCCGACAAAATAGTCGTATCACACCTAGGGGTTGATGAAAAATTTAGAAATATAACAGACGAATCGATAATTGAATCAACTAAAAATAAATATAAAATTAAAAATAATTTTATTCTATTTACTGCTCAAATATTCCATCGTAGAAAAGTTGTTGAATCCATGCTTGCCTTTGAAACAATAGCTAGAGATTTCCCTGATATTCAATTTTTAATTATTGGACGCAACTTAACATATCCTCACAAAGACCTATTTAAAATTATTGCTGATATTAACAAAAGGGTTCAGCGAGAGGCAATTGTTATAGACGAATATATTAAAAATGATAATGATTTAATAAGCCTGTTCTCGTCTGCAAAATTGTTTCTATACATTTCTTCATACGAAGGCTTTGGTTTACCTCCTGTAGAAGCTTTAAAATGTGGCACTCCACCAGTAGTCACAGATAATGAAATATCTAGGGAAATACTCGGAGAAGGCGCATTTTTTGTGAAAAATTGTTGCGACCATGAATCTATTGCCAATACATTACGTAATGCTTTATCAAGCGAATCACTTAGAGGTGAGATTGTTAAAAAGGGGCAAGCTCATATAAATAAATTTTCTTGGTTTGACAAAGGAAAGGAATTTCATGAATTACTTGAAGAACTGACCATAGAATGATAAAATAATCGTAAATGAAGTTATTCGAGAATAGATATACTCAAACAATTTTTTTTATAAACTTAATAACCGTAATACTCATTGCGGTTGGTTTTTTGCCACGAGAAATAAGTTTTATATCACTAGCGATATTGATTATTTATGCCTTAACTAGCGCTAAAGAAGCATTAACATTATTTTTTTCATCTGTTCCCTTTTTTATTGCTCTTCCAATTACAAATTTATTTGACAACTTCAATACTTGGCGTATTGTTATTATCGTCATTTTTATTAAATGGTTCATTACAAGAATAAATTTAAAAGAGAGTATTACGCTTTCTAAAGTTAAAACTTATTTTAAGAATAATCGAATTGAATTTGTATCTTTTTTAATATTAATAATTTCGATTATTTCTTTTGCCAAAGCTTTCGATTTAATTGTTGCAGGTAAAAGAATTATTTATTTTATCAACCTTGCCATGGCTTATGCATTGGTAAAATCATCAACTAGTTCGGATATCAATTTCGCAATTAAGTTAATGAAAAGTTTTTTAGTTGGAGCCGTTGCAGTTGCCATGATAGGGCTTTTACAGCTCATGGGAGCCTTAACTCTTGATTTTAGTACATTCCACTATCTATGGGCAAAGCAGATAGATTTAGCTTTATTCGGTCAAAATTGGTCAGACATAGCATATCAAGCCAACACATGGTACAGCTATTCTGGAAACAACCTTAAATTAAGAGTATTTTCGATATTCCCAGATTCCCATTCTATGCCAATTTACCTTATTTTTTCACTAATTTCAATTTATTACTTATTTACTTCTAAAATAGCAGATTTATCCAACAGATTACTGACTTCAATAAAAAAACACGACAAGGAGTTAAAACCTTTATTCTTGCTATTTCTTCTAATTGCTGCGCTTATAATACTTTCACAAACTCGAGGTATTTGGCTGGCATTACTGGCACCAATTATTTTTGGTATTTATTATAAAAATAAATTGCTCGTTCCAAAAATAATACCTTCTGTATTAATTAGTTCTGCAATAATTTTTTTATTAATTTTTATCGCTACTTACTCAATTACATCACTTCCTCAATTCAAGACTAGTTCATCCAATCACACCACGGCTTTTATCAGCCGACTTTTTTCTATTGGCGACCTCAATGAGACATCAAACATGGGCAGAATTGCAATTTGGCGCTCCACATTTATTTCTATCACGAAAAACCCATTTCTAGGTGTTGGTATTGGTAATTACCCTGTTGCACTAAACCAAAATGTTGCTTTAGCCAAAGCTGGCTCATCTGCGCACAATTTATATCTGACAATGATTGCTGAGATAGGGATGCTTGGCGGTTTACTATTTATTTGGCTTTGCTTTCTTTTTTACAAACAAGCTAAAGAACTTATGTCTAGCCAAAATGACACATTTAAAATATTTGGGTTTTACTTTTCGGCTATGCTTCTATGGATATATTTTTACAGTCTTACAGATGCCGCCTTACTTGACGAAAGAGCCTTCTTGGCATTTATGCTTTTTACCGGTATTACTGCGGGATTAACAAAAAAAACTTATGCAAAATAACTATCCACTTGTCTCAATAATAATTCCTGTCAAAGATTCAAATCTTTACATAAAAATATGTGTTGAATCTATTTTAAGTCAAACTTATAGCAATATTGAAACTATTATCTATAATAATTCCAGTAGTGATGACACAATCCCAATCGCAAAAAAAATAATGCCTGGAGCGAAAATTATCAATAGTAAAGTCAATCATTTTGTAGGTCCCGCATTTAATAGGGCCATGAAAGAATGCCACGGGAAATATATAGTTCTAGTGTGTGCGGATGTTATTTTAGATAGTAAATTTATTGAAAATGCGGTTAACAAATGTGAAATAAATACAAAAATTGGTGTACTACAGCCAAAAATACTTAAATTTGATCTCAAAAACAGCACCGTTACTAAATCGACAACCATAGACACTACGGGTTTTTTGATTTATAAAAATGGGAGAATTATAAATAGGGGACATGGCGATACTGATACAAACCAATTTGCAGAAGGACAAATGTTCTCATACGAAGGTGCATCACCTTTTTTCAGAAAAAAAGCACTTGACGATGCACTAATTAACGGCGAGCTATTCGATGAAGATTTTGTTTGGATGGCAGAAGATATTGACCTAGGCTGGCGACTAACTAATCTTGGCTGGTTAAATTATTATTCACCAGATGTTATATCTTGGCATGATCGAAAAACGACTAAAAGAATCAGCTCAAATAAATTTGATTTTATAAGATTACGTAAGAGTGTTCCGACTAACAAGAGAAGGCTAGATTTTCAAAATATTATATTAACATATGTCAAAAATCTTCCATGGGCTAGCCTAAAAAAACACTTTATTAGCATTTTCTTGCGCCAAGCCCAGCTTATGATGTATATTATATTATTAGAGCCTACAAGCATTTCAGCATTTTGGGGAATCATTAAGAAATTTCCATCTATACTTAGGAAGAGACACTCCTTAATGCAACGAATTAAAATCTCAAGTGATGGACTAGAACGCTGGATAATTTAATACGTATGAATTCAAATTTTAATAATTTATCTTCACAATCGATAAACAATCCTCACTTAAAACCCAAAAGAAAGCGTGGGAGATTTTATTTATTAATAATAATATTTTCGGCGTTCATACTGCTAACTATCTTTTCACTCACAACAAAAACAGGTTACGTTTTCAACAAAATATTTATTGATTTAGATTCTATTAAGAAGCCGATTCCTACCGCAAAGGCTTCTCCGATAGACGACCCAAATAGACTAAATATCCTAATATTAGGCATTAGGGGCCAAGCTGACCCAAATGGTGGGTTGCTATCTGACGTTAATTTAATTGTAAGCATAGAAAAAAATACTGGCCGAACTGCTCTTATTTCTATTCCACGAGACTTATATGTCGACATTCCAACCTATGATAAGAAAGAACGTATAAACTTTGCCTACGCGGAAGGGTTTAGCAAGCAGGGGGTTGCGGGAGGCATACTTTATGCCAAGAGTGTGTTTGAAGATATCTCTGGAATATACATAGACGACGTTATCGTGGTGAATTTCGATGCATTTAAAGATATTGTTGATATTATGGGAGGCATTGATGTAGACCTAGCAAAGCCGTTTAAAGAAGAAACCCAGTTTGCCGGTGAACAAATTATTGATTTACCTGAAGGCATCAATCACCTTGATGGAGAAACGGCCTTGTATTATGTGCGCTCTCGATATTCAACAAGCGATTTTGATAGGATGCACAGGCAACAAGATGTCTTAAGCTCAATAATAAAAAAATCTATGTCCTTAGGTTTTATAACTAATCCTAAAAAAATATCTGATTTACTTGACTCCATCGGAGATAATGTTCATACAACTATGAACGGAAATGAAATTACCTCCTTAATCGCCATAACGCCTTCAATTAATTTAAAAAATTTTTCAAAAAAAGTGTTTGATACAACGTCAGAAGGACTATTATATGAAACTACTACTGGAGCATATCATTTGCTACCGGTAGGCGATAACTATGATAAAATTCATAAAGTAATAAAAAATATTTTTACTCAAAAATGAAGCTTTCAATAATAATTACACACCATCAAACACCAGAGTTATTAAAGCTATGCCTAAAATCATTAGAGGATACACTTAACAATGTTGAATACGAAATTTTTATAGCCGATAGTGAATCGCAAGACGAAGTCCAACAAGAGATAAAAGAAAAATTTCCTAAAGTCTTTTTTTTGCAATCAACAAATAATTTGGGGTATGCAAAAATAGCCAATAGAGCGATTCTCAGATCAAAAGGAAAATACATTTTTATTGTAAATGCTGATGTTATCACCAGCGAAAATGCTATCCAAAAAATGCTAGATTATCTTGATAATCACAATGACATTGGCGCACTAGGACCACAATTGATTAATTTTGATGGCACCATACAGCACTCGCGATTCAGATTCTATACTCCGATGACCGCAATATACCGAAGAACATTATTAGGTAAATTACCCGCTGGTAAAAAAAATATAGCCAGATTTCTTATTTCCGATAAACCTCTCAGCAAAGATAACACGGGACCATATGAAGTAGATTGGATTCAGGGCTCTGCGTTTCTAACACGTGCAGATGCATTAGAAAAAGTAGGAGTCTTAGACGAAAATTTTTTTATGTACTTTGAAGATGTCGATTGGTGTAAAAGATTTAAAGACAAAGACTTTAAAGTCTTTTACTTTCCTGATGCAAAAATGTATCATTATCATATAAGAATAAGCTACAAGCGAGGCAACGTGTTAGACCTTTTTTTCAATAAATACTCCAGAGTTCATGTCCTTAGTGCAATAAAATTTTTTTGGAAACATAGAAAACATAAATAAATAAAATGCAAATACTCTCAATTAAATCATCTCGTAATTATGTTGTTATCTCGATATTTTTAATACTGTTCTTCGGAACTGGCTATTATTTTGGACAACGGCAACCTGTTCCAACAATTTATAATTACAACAATGAAACACAAGCACCCGCAACTGCAATTAATACTGCATCCGATAAAAATAATGCAGATTTTAATATATTTTGGGATGCATGGAAGAGATTAGACCAAAATTATATTGATAAATCCAAGTTAAATGCAAGAGAAATGATGTATGGTGCCATTAAAGGGCTCACACAATCTCTAGGAGACCCATACACGACGTTTATGCCTCCGGCTGACAATAAGCGCTTCAGTGATGATATTTCAGGCTCTTTCGACGGAATTGGGGCGGAAATCGGTATTAGAAAGAATAACCTTGTAATTGTTGCACCACTCGAAGGAACTCCAGCCAAAAAAGCAGGAATTATGGCGGGAGACATCATTACGAAAATTGATGACAAATCAACTATTGATATGACTATTGATGAAGCCGTTAGTTTAATACGAGGCAAGGGAAACACAGTTGTTACATTAGCAATTCTACGTGAAGGGTGGAACTCGACAAAAGATTTTCCAATAACGCGTAATACCATACAAATACCAATTGTAAAGGTTGATTTTAAAGATGGAGATATTGCCATTTTGCGTCTGTATCATTTCACTGAAAATTCAACTTTTGAATTTAATAAAGCAATACAACAAATTGTAAAAGCTAAAGTAAAGGGGGTTATCCTTGATTTAAGAAATAATCCAGGTGGATATTTAGAAAGTTCCGTGGAAATTGCAAGTCATTTTTTAGATAAAAATGCTCTTGTTGTTAAAGAATCTTATACTGACGGACGCGAAGATCAATTTGTTAGCAAAGGGTATGGCGAATTTGCAAATATACCGACAGTTGTACTGACCAATCAAGGCAGTGCTTCTGCAGCTGAAATTCTTGCTGGGGCATTGAGGGACCAAAAAAACATTAAACTAATTGGAGAAAAAACTTTTGGGAAAGGTTCAGTTCAACAATTATTTCAATTAAACGATACTTCATCCTTAAAAATTACAATCGCTAAATGGCTTACACCATCAGGTAAATCTATAAGTGATGAGGGGTTAATTCCAGATATTGAAGTTAAGCTTACTGACACTGACATTGAGGAGAATAATGACCCTCAAATAGACAAAGCTTTAGAATTCATAAAAACTATTGTAAAATAAATAGAATGAAAGTAATATTACTCAAAGACGTAATAAATATTGGTAAAAAGAATGACATCAAGGATGTCGCTGACGGTTATGGACGTAATTTTTTGATTAAAAAAAGGCTAGCCATGGTAGCGACTGAAGATACGATTAAATCCGTATTAAAGATGAAAGAGAAGCAAGCCAAGCAAGCCGAACTAGAGCTAGAGAAATACCAAACACTGGCTCAGAACATTGATGGTCAAGAGTTGGGAATATCCGCAAAAGCTAGTACTGAAGGCAAACTGTATGGCTCAATTAATAACGCCAAAATTGCCCAAGAGCTTAAAAAAATTGGATTTAGTATAAAGAAGCATGATTTTAAGATAGATGAACACATTAAAGAGACAGGAGAGCATGATGTTACTATGAAATTTCCTCATAACCTAGAAGCCAAAATAAAAATTGTGATTATTCCACTGGACAAATGAGCACAAAATACATATTTGTTGCTGGAGGGGTAATGTCAGGTATAGGCAAAGGCATTGCGACTGCATCTATCGGTAAAATAATACAAAGCCGTGGTTTTAAAGTCACGGCTATTAAAATAGACCCTTATATTAATGTTGATGCAGGGACAATGAACCCCACCGAGCATGGAGAGGTTTTTGTGACAGAAGACGGCTTAGAATGCGATCAAGATATAGGAAATTATGAACGTTTTTTAAATACAAATATTTACT
>Ga0066639_10003382_pt1 | contig 13817 bp, 15 predicted proteins | sample CryGeyCG2114_010_2_FD_59504 | JGI IMG/M metagenome (GOLD analysis project Ga0066639, IMG submission 59504) | Groundwater microbial communities from aquifer - Crystal Geyser CG10_big_fil_rev_8/21/14_0.10 | ecosystem: Environmental > Aquatic > Deep subsurface > Groundwater | place: USA: Utah...
TGGAGAGCGGCATAACAGCGCCTGACAGCCGGATAAGGCTTCCCACAAGGGGGGAATTTGACAGGAAGCCGCAAAATGTGACAAATGATGGAATGACCGTGCCGGGCGAGCCGAACTGGTCATATAGTGTGGGGGACAGGATTGCGAAGTGGCTTTTCCTGAAGGTGGAAAAGAAAAAGCGCTGGGAATACCTAAGGCTTAGGACTCTTGGGAAAACCCACAGGGAAGCAAAGGAAAAGCTCGGCCTTGCCTCACCTTGACTCAAGGTATTTAACGATTTCCCTCGCCGCGTTCTTTTTCGTCGCACTCTCAAAGCCCCTGAACTGGGGGCTTCGGTTAACCTCAATCACGAAATATCCCTTCGGGGTAACGGCAATATCAACGCCCGCTATCTCCGTTTTCACTATCCGCGCGGCATTCACGGCGAGCGCGGAAATCTCGGGCGTTAATTTCTCCTTCCTCGGCTTTGCGCCGAGCGCGACATTGTGCCGCCAGTCCCCGGAAATTTTTGAGAACGCGCCCAACGGGGAATCCCCGATAACAAGAACCCTGAGCTCCTTCTGTATGGAAACAAATTCCTGGGCGAGATATTTTCGCGCAGGGTCGAGCGATGAAAGGACTGTTTCAAGGCTGGCCTTCGGGCATTTCGAGACGCCCTTGCCGCGCTTGCCCCTTGTGTCCTTAATCACAATCTCCTCCCCGGGAAACTTCCTTATCCTTGCGATGTTCTTCTCCGTGAAGGGAAGGGTTTGCGGGACAAAAAATCCGCGCAGCTTGAGCTTCCTGTAAACTTCAAGCTTGTTGGTTCCCCCCTGCCTGGATGCCATCTTTTCGTCGACAACCTTCACTCCCGATCTCTTCGCCCTCCATGCAGCCGCCCTCGCGGCATCCAGCTGCCCTGCAACAGCCCTTACAAGGAGGTGTGTGCATTCAGCGGGGGTGTGCAGCAGTTCCTTCGGCGGGAAAATATTCACAATATGTTTTCTCTTTTCGGCCTCTTCCCTTATCCTTCCGTTTTCCCACTGGTCCTCCGAGGACATTATGCAGAGGCTCATCTTCGGCGCCATGTTAAAGAGGAATGGTAAACAGTTTTAAATACATTAATACAGTATAGGTATCATGGCTGACGCACTTCTAAACCTCGCGGACTACGGCCGGTTTGTCGAGAGCTTCGAGCCTGTTGCCCTCGCGGTCCTCGCGATTTTCGGGGGGATTGTGCTGGCGAAGCTCCTGGGAATGTCGATAGTAAGGCTGAACAAGAGCCTTGGGGGCACGGGGCAAAAAACCGCGAAGTCCATAGCGAGGCTTGTCGAGCTTTTCATCTTCGTGGTTTCGCTGATTGTCGCGCTTAACTTCCTGGAGGTGAACGCGGCAAAGGTCATCCTGCAGAACCTTATAGAGCTCACGCCAAGCGTCATCATACTCCTGCTGCTTTTGCTGCTCGGCTTTATCGTTGTTACTTTGGTTGTCGACATCGTCAAGGCAGCGCTCCTCAGGATAAGGTTCGATGATTACCTCCATGAACTGGGAATTTCACAGGACATCATGAACGGGGTTTTCAGCGCGATAAAGGCGCTTCTCTTTTTGGTTATCCTCAGCGCCTCGCTCAACTATTCGCAGATTTCCGTGCCTTTCATAGACAATATCCTGACGGGGCTTATATACGGGGTTATCGTACTCTCGACGGCTGTCGCGTTTTTCGCGTTCAGGGAGCCGTTTGAAAACTTCTTCAAGGGGATGTATGTCGAAAAAAACCTTCTCAAGCCGGGCCAGACAATAAGGCTCGGCGAGAACATCGGGGAGGTGGTCACTGTGACAAACCATGGCGTCCTTATGAGGCTTCCCACAGGCTACGACCTTATGGTGCCGAACAGGGAGGTAATGAAACAGGACATTTACATAAAGAGGACGAAGCAGGATGTGGGCAGGCTGGAGGCAATAAGGGGAAACTTCATCGCGCAATTGCCGAGCCATTGCGGCCCCGCCTCGGCCTCGATGATGCTGAGCTTTTTCGGCTACACAATAGTGCAGGATGACCTTGGCAGGCTTGCGCAGACAAAAACCCCGGGCGGGACTGCGCCAAAGAAACTGATTGCCGCGGTGCATAGGCTAAGCAAGAGCGCGGTCAAGGGCGCCCTGGTCAAATACGATGAAATCCACAACCTGAGGGATGAGCTTAAAACATGGCTGGCCGAAGGCGCCCTTGTAATACTCTGGTTCAACAAGCCCGCGTTGTTCAAGACAAAGAGGGGAAGGGGGCACTATGTGCTCTGTGTGGGAATTGAAGGGGATGAAATAATTATCATGGACCCGAGCAGGGCTACGGCAGGGGTCTACCTCATAGACTACAGGATGTTCGAAGAGGCGATGAGCGAGTTCGACAAGAAACGCGGCTATCTTGTATTCGCGAAAAAAGGGACATCCGCATTCTGGAGGCTCTCGGAGGGGCTTATCTACTCGGACATAACAGCCTACAAGGAGCTGAGCAAGAGCTTCGAGCGTTACCTCAAGAAACTTATAAGGAGAAACGCCACAATTAACGACCTCCTCTCGGAACATGTTTTCAAGGCAATGGGCGGAGACAAAAAACCGCAGAGGGTGTGGAAGCCGGAGAACATGGACCTGGACAAGGAAATTAAGGAAGGCGAAGCGGGGAGCGAATGACTAGCATAGCCCTTATCGGCAACGCAAAGACCGAGGAAATTGCGAAACTGCAGCAGTCCTTCGAGGAGAAGAACATCTCTGCCGCGTTCCTCAAGCTCAACAAGGTAGGCATGCTTACCGAGGGCAAACAAACCAGGATACTCGCCGGCACCATAAACTTCAGGAAATATGACGCGGTTTACCTTGAGGCCGAAGCCGTCGAAACCGCTTTTGTCGAGCCCTTCCTCGACGAGCTTGCCGAGGAGGGGATATACTGCCAGCTCAAGCCGGGCTCGTTCTATATAACCTCGAACAAGCCCTATATGCACACAGTCCTAAACAGCAAAGGCCTGAAAATACCGAAGATGAGCATTTTCCAGAGCCCGGATTTGGTGGAAAACGCGCTGAAAAGGCTGCCCTTCCCCGTGCTGTTCAGGGCGTTTTCCGGCACTAAAAAGATGCAGGAGCTTGTCATTGATTCTGAGAGAAGCCTGAAATCGGTCATGAAGGGCATGAAGAAAAGCGCGGATGTCATAACCCTGCAGGAATACCTGGAGGATGATATCCACTACTGCTTTGTGATAGGGGAATCGGTTTACGCCGTGAAGAAGAAGTGGAACGCGAAGAAATTTGAGCATGTGAGGAAGGGGGTGGGCATGACCCTGCCTGAAAACGAGGCAAAGGTCGCGAAGCTTGCCGCAAAAATGGTCGGGGCGGACATCGCAACCGTGAAGATAATTTCCGGCAGGGTCATCAATGTGATGCCGAAAATAGACTTTGAAAGGTTCAATAACACCCTTGGAAGGGATATGCAGTCATATGTCGTAAGCCACTATGCGGAGGCGCTGAAAAGATGAAGTTCCTCCTCATAAACGGAAGCAAGGCGCATCCCAATGCGGCGAAGGCAATCATAGCCGAGGCGAAAAAACATTTCTCAACTGTCCTTTCCGTGCCGGTCAGCAAAATAAGGATTGAATGCGAAGAGGGGGAAAACAGGATTTTCTACAAGGACACCGACCTCACAACCTTTGATGTCTGTTTCCCGAGGCTCTTCGGCGAGGATTTCACTTTCGGGTCAGTGGTACTTGACATACTTGAAAACAGCGACGTTTACATGCCGACAGGCCTTGACGCCTTCCAGATATCAAGCCACAAGTACTACACCACAAAGATACTTGCGAAAATAGGGATTCCCGTTCCCGCAACCGCGCTGAGTGTGGGCGAGGAAACCGCGACACGGCTTGCGCACAGGCTCGGCTTTCCCCTGGTCGTGAAACTGCTTTCCGGCTTCGGGGGCAAGGGGGTTATGATGGTGCAGAACGAGCAGGAATTCAAGCCGCTGTTTGACACATTCGAGGTGTTTAAGGAATTCCTCCTTATGCAGGAGTTCATGGACAGCAGGTCCGAGGATTTGAGGTGCTATGTTTTCGGCGACGAGATTTTTGCGGTCAGGAGGAAGGGCGGCGAGGGCGAATGGAGGGCCAATGTTTCAAGGGGCGGCACCGCGGAAATTATCGAGTTCCCGGAAAAATACAAGAAGATTGTGCGGGACAGCGCGAAGATACTCGGGATGGAGTTCGGCGCGGTTGACATCCTTGAGACGAGGAAGGGGCCTGTTGTTGTGGAGGCGAATTTCTCCCCGGGCTTCATAATCAAGTTCTTCGGGGACAGGTTTGTCGGCGAAGCGATAAGGGAAATGTACAATAAGGCGAGGGAACTCGGGTAACGCCGGAATTGGTTAAAGGCCGAGGCATTTCTTTATTTTTGAGCTTTTCATTACCCTGCCCTTATAGGGTTTCATTCTCACGATTTTCGGGTTCAGCTTTGCATTCTCGAGCCTCGCCCTCAGTTTTTCAAGGTCTGCTGCCTGGTCATACCCCAAGGCAACAACATCCGGCTTCAGGGAAACCAGCTTGCCAAACCTGTCCTTGCTATTTCCCAGAATTGCCTTGTCAACCATTCTCAGGGCGGAAACAACTTCCAGCCTATGCCTCTCGGAGATGAGGGTTTCATGGCCCTTTATTTTCCTCGAATTGGAATCCCTGGAAACAACAACAACAAGCTCATCCCCAAGCTTCTTCGCCTGCTCGAGATAGCGGATATGCCCGACATGGACAACATCGAAAGTGCCGAAAACAACAACCCTTGCCATGGGAAAATATGTGGGGGGACAAATTAAAATATGTGTTGCCCCCATATATGGCTATGGACCTGAAGGAAAAGCTCGCCCTCATCGCGGGGAACACCGCCGAGATAGTGAAGGCGGAGGAGCTTGAGAAACTCCTTAAAGAAAAGAAGAAGCCTGTTGCTTACTGCGGCTACGAGCCGAGCGGCGAGGTGCACATGGGCCACATGATCACAGTCACAAAGCTCATGGACCTGGAAAAGGCGGGCTTCAATGTCAAGGTTCTTTTCGCGGACTGGCACGCCTGGCTCAACAGAAAGGGAAGCCTTGACGAGGTCAGGGAGCTTGTGAAACTCTGGGAAAAGGCTTTCAAAAAACTCGGATTGAAGGACCCTGAATTTGTGAGGGGAAGCAGCTTCCAGAAGAAAGAGGATTACATCGAGGATGTTTTCAAGTTGAGCAGGGACACCACAATAAACAGGGGTTTGCGCGCGATGCAGGAGGTCGCGAGGGACGCGGAGAACGCGAGCATCTCGCAGGCGATTTACCCGCTTATGCAGGTTGTGGATATGAAACATCTGGGGATAGACGTTGCCCAATCCGGAATTGAGCAGAGGAAGATACACATGCTCGCGAGGGAAAGCCTTGAAAGCCTCGGCTACAGGAAGCCCATACTTGTCCATACCCCTCTTGTCAACTCCCTGAACGGCCCCGGCACAAAGATGAGTTCATCCGAACCCTCATCCATCATTTCGGTAAGGGACCCTGAAGACCTGATAAGGAAGAAGATTGCGAAGGCTTACTGCGAGGAAGGCAAACCGGAAGGGAGCGCCGTGCTGGAGATTGCGAGGCTGTTTGTCTTCCCCCGCAAGGGCAGCTTTGAGGTAAAGCGCCCTGAAAAGTTCGGCGGGAATGTTGAATTCGGGAATTACACTGAGTTGGAGAAGGCATTCGTCGCGAAGAAATTGCATCCCGCGGATTTGAAAAACGCATTGGGCGATTACCTGATAGAACTGCTCGAGCCGGTAAGGAAGGGGTTTGAATGATTAGGCTGGAAAGGAAAGTAACCAAAGAGAACCTGCTCAAGAATGCGCTTATCCTTGCCCTGCTTTTCCTCGCATATGGCTATCTTCATGCTTCACTTTCCCCGCTCGACGAGTCAAAACTCGGGAACTTCCTTCTCGTAATAAGCATACTCCTTGTTACGGTTTGCTTCGCGAACTTCGCCTTTTCTTATAAGCATTCGGACATGTCCGAACCGAAATACAGGCTCCTCTCGCACTCCACAACATTCCTTTTCATCCTGCTCACGGGCCTGCTCCTTGAGTCGTTGGTTATAGGGGCAGGGATTGTGTACCCTTCACTTGCGGGGATAACCCTGCTGTTCTCCGCCCTCCTCTACGCGGGTGTGGTGCTGTACGACTTCTGGGATTTGCTAAGGTTCCTGAACAAATAGGGTTTGATGAAAACCTTTTTATAGTCCAAGAGACTATAATAATGCGATTTCATGAGGCTGTTCTCGGTGTTTACAAGGCCTTCCGCGGTTGTCAAGGAGGCGATGGAGAAGCCAAACCTCGGCATTGCCGCCGCGCTCATCCTTCTTCCGGGAATTATAGGGATTGTTGCGGTTCTCGCGCTCGGCATGCCCGCTGACTTCATGGCAGTAGGCATGAAAATACTGGGGGACGTGATTGCGTGGGTTTTGGCAGCCGCAGTTATCTACATCCTTGCGTTTGTGTTCAGGGGAGTTTCCGTCAAGGGAAAATTCACGGCAATTCTAACCGCGCTTTCACTTATCGGGGTTATGAGGATATTGGCGGCGGTTGTTGCGATTATCCTGCTCCTGTTCCTTGCGCCGCAAACCCCCTCCATCCTGGGAAGCCCTGCCGCGTCAGGCCTTTCGGCAAGCGAACTGACAACAAAGGTGGTTGAGACAGCCCCGGATTATGGCTTTGCCGGGCTTATCGTAATTGCGATGGGCCTCCTTTTGGGCACGCTCTTCCCGATTATTATGATTTACTACATCTTCTACAGGGCGGTTTCCGAGGCGGCGCAGGCAGGCCTCCTCAAGAACATTATGGTGTGGCTTATTCTGGTCGCTGTCCTGCTGGCATTCCAGGGCATCTGGGCTGCAATACCGTGGTTTTAGATAGCTTTAAAAATTTTACTCCGAGGTGAAATAAGTAGGGGGGAACCTTAGATGAGAGTAAAATGCCCTGATTGCAGGGAAAAAATTGAGGTTGACGTAAACGAGTACGAAGAGGGGGACTGCATTGACTGCCCCGAGTGCGGGCTTGACCTGATTCTTGAGGTCAAAGGCGGGAAATTTTCCGCCACAACCGAGAAAGCCAAATACTACGACGAGGACCTTGAGGAAGAGCTCTTCACCGATGACTAATGCCGCAGCTTGCCGGCAAAGCGCCTGAAAAGGCTTATATATCTGTTGTTTTATATTCCCTGTGGTGGGGACATATGGAAAGGATACTGCTTACGCCGGGGCCGACTCCGTTGCCTGAAACTGTCAGGAAGGCGATGGCGAGGAAAATGATTCACCACCGCGGCGCTGATTTCGCGGAACTTCTGCACAATGTTGCCGAAGGAATCGGCTATGTGATGGGCACAAGCCCGGAAAAAGTGCTTATCTTCACGGCAAGCGGGACAGGCGCAATGGAGGCCGCTGTTGTCAATGTGCTTTCAAAGGGCGACAAGGTTATTGTCGTCAATACAGGGAATTTCGGCGCGAGGTGGAAACAGCTATGCGAGATTTTCGGGGCGGAGGTTATCGAGCTGAAATACGACTGGGGCTGCCAAGCCGATGTGAAGGACCTGGAAATTGCGCTTAGGGAAAACCCGGAATGCAAAGCTGTGTTTGCCCAGCACCTCGAAACATCTACAGGCGTTGAGAATGATGTAAAGAAAATGGCGAAGCTTACCTCGCAGAGCGACGCCATATTTGTTGTCGATGCGGTAAGCGGCCTGGGCTGCGTTGAGATGAAAATGGACGAATGGAAGATTGATGTCTGCATAGGCAGCTCGCAGAAAGGCCTGATGGCGCCGCCCGGCCTGTCATTCATGGCATTCAGCGACAGGGCATGGGAACGTGTTGAAAATTCGGACCTGCCAAAATTCTACCTGGATGCCAAAAAATACAGGGAAAGCATTGCGAACAGGCAGACCCCCTTCACGCCCGCAATCTCAACATTCTTCGCGATTAACGAATCGCTTGAATACATAAAAAAGAAAACGCTGAAAAAAATACTTGCGAAGAACGCGGTGCTTGCCCAGGGAACGAGGGCGGCAATTGATGTCCTTGGCCTGGAACTGCTCCCGAAAAAACCATGCGACGCGATAACCGCGATAAAGGTTCCGGAAGGCGTTGACGGAAAGGCACTGCTGAAAAAAATTGAGGAAACCTACAATGTCAAGCTGGCGGGCGGCCAGTCAGAATACAAGGGAAAGCTGATAAGGTTCGCGCACATGGGCGACATAGGCAGGGAAGACACCCTGAAGGGGATTTATGCGCTGGAGAAGGCTTTGCAGGAAGACAAGAACTTCAGGGTAAAGGAACTTGGCAAGGCGACGGAAACCGCGAGAAAGATTTTCAAGAGCGGCGATTCCTGACTACCTGACCTCTTTCGCGATAATCCTGTTTATCCTCCCGAGGACCTCGGCATTTGAAGGCTTCGGGCTCTTTCTGGAGAGGTTCCTTGAATACCTTTCCTTGGCCTGCAGGAAAGATGAGAGGCTGTGCAATGAGGCCTTTTCATGCACTTCTCCCACCTTCATCCTTTCAAGGAGCCAGCCGTTGTAGTATCTCTCATAGAAGTCCTTTGGGGTGTAAACACAGCAGGGCTTCTGCAGGCAGAGCGCCTCCGAGGTCAGGGAAATTCCCCCGTGGCAGATGACAGAGGAGCTTGCGGCAAGGTCATCCATAAACCCGCTCTGGGAGAGCCTTTTCAGGGTTACATTCCCTTTCCCCGCTGGGCGGCGAGGGGGGCCGTCCCAATAGACCACAAAGCGCTCATTCTTGAGCGATTTCATGATGGGAAGCAGCTCATTTACCATTCCCTTGTTGCCATAAACCAGATTAAAGCCCCCTTCCCTTGGGTTTTTCGACAGTATCTCGTCCCGCACAATAGGGCCGTAAAAGTGGATTCCTTCCCCTGCCCTGCGCTTGGGTTTTGAAAGCGCGGGAATTAACAGGTAGTCGGCGGTATTGAAGAAATCAAGGATAGGCCTCTCGGTGAAGTAGTACTGCATGCGCTCATTCATCCCCATTTCCGGGGCCATATAACGCATCAGGTGCATGTGGGAAATTGCGATTGATTTTACCCTAAGAAGCTGCGCGGTGTAAATGCCGTTGACATCAAAATCGGAAATGACTATGTCCGGCTTGAACCTCCTGAAGCTCCCCAATGCGGTCATGATGTTCTTCACCGCAACGTAAGGAAGCCTTGGAAGGTTATAGACGAGGGTGTGGGGCTTGCTCACCTTCTCTTTCGAGGTGATGAGCTCGAACCAATGCATCTTCTCGGCGTTCTTGAACTCAGCCTGGAGGTTGTCAAATGCAGCCCCATAACTTGCGACCAGAACCTCATTCTCCTTGGCAAGCTCCTTTATCAAAGCAGAGGACCTTGTCGAATGGCCGAAGCCTATCCCGCAAACTGTGAAAAGTATCCTTGCCATTCGCTCACCTGAAAATCTTCTCCAGCATAGTATATGGGCCGACAACATAAACAATGTTGTTGTGGAGCCTTGCGCTCAGCGCCCCCAGGTAAAGCGTCACTATAAGGCTGCTGTCGCCGGCGCACCGCCTTGCGGCCTCCCTGATAACTGCCGCAAGCGAGGCAATCTTTTTCGAGAAGGAATTGCCCTTTACCTTCCCCTCGAATTTCCTGCCCAGGGCATTCAGGGCCTCTTCCTTATTCACCTCGACAACAAAGTCATGGAGATTCAGTTTTGAGGCTGCCCTCGCAAGCTCATCCCCGGCCTCGCTTGAGTCCATTTCCATCGAGTCCTTGAAGCCGAGTTCCTCCATAGAGGAAATCTGCGCTTCCAATATTCCGGAAATATAAGAGAAGTGCTTTGCCTGCCTATCGACATTCCCCCTAAGCCTCGACAGGTCGGTGATGAAAAACTCGGTTGAGCCCTTCGCCGCCTTGAGTAAATCCTTGTCGCTTTTTGACCGCTCTATAAGGGTGTGCAAATGCTCGACTATGGCATCAATTTCCTGCTCGCTGTTCTTCGCATTGACAAGGCTGTTAAGCTTCATAACCAATTTATTTTTCAGCTCGGCGCTTATCTCCAACTCTGCCTTTGGCGTGATGAAAAAACCGTTGTTCAGCCCCTGGACATATCCATATACCTTGAGGTCCTTCAGGGTGCGGGAAAGCGCCGCCCTCGCGGAATTGATATTGGAATAATCGCCAGCGGTCTTGGCGAGCAGGGAGCTGTACTTGATGCCGGGGAATTGCTTGACAATTAACAAAATAGCGTTTTTCGCGCCCATGTTAATAACTAACACAGGCGTAAATAAAAAGCTTTGTCAAAAAGCCGCCAATCGCGGAATTAGGCGGCAAGCTCTGCCTTCTTCATCCTTTTCGGTATGACGAAATAGTGCTTTGTGCCGCACTGGCTGCACTCGGCAAGGAAAGTGGGCTTCTTTGTCTGTTTCTTGACGGTCGCGGTGAACTCCGCCTTGCCGCCATATCCCTTCTTCATCTTCCTGACATTCTGCCTTGTTCCCCAGGCCAGGCCGCGGGCTTTGCCGGGCTTAAAGACCTTGAGCTTGTGCAATGTATGCATATTGCACTTCTTGCAGTAATCCTTGATTTCCTTTGGAATTTGCATATAAATCACCTAGAAACAGCGCTAGGAACTATATCATTTTAGCTATAGAAAGTAATAAAAAGGATAAAGTCACTCCTTAATGTGTGGTTGCCCCATGAAGGATTCTTTTTCTTTTGGCGTCAGGAGCCTTGTTTTCAGGCCGCAGGCATATATCCCCGCCCTGGTTATGGCGGCCCTTGCCCTGGCAATCGCTTTCCTCGCGATGGACGCCCTTGCCGGCTTCAGCTATGATGCGCTCTATATGGGGGCCTTTCCTGAGGGAAGCGTAACGGAGATTCCCCTGCTTTTGCTGTTTTCCTATCCTTCAGAACTGCTTATCTTGGGGGCGGCAGCCTTTGTGTCATTTGTGCTTTACCTCTTCGCCGCTTTCGCGATAGCGAAACTTGTTTCAGAGGAAAAAACAGGCATAGGCAAGGCAATCGGCTTTGCACTTGGGAAGCTTCCTGACGCAATTTCAGTTGCTGTCTTTGCCTTTGCAATCTGGCTCATTTTCCTTGCGGCAGGCATTTTCTCAATCCTCATAATGCGGCTCTCCGAAATTCTGGTCTTCCCGATGCTTATCGTTTTCCTCGCGCTCCTGATTGTTGCGGCATACGCGATGGTGAAGCTTTATTTCCTTCCGACGGTCATGGCGATAGAGGACATAAAGCTGAAGGAAGGGATAAAAAAAACCTGGGTATGGGGGCAGAAAAGGTTTGTCAGTATCGTGGTGATTGTGGCTGTGCTCTCGCTTATATTTTCGGCGGTCGATAATATAGGCATTCTCATCGCGGACACAATCCAGGACGAGCTGCTTGCGATAGCGGTCCTTGGCATTTTCGGCCCTGTGATAGGCACAACATTCACAAACCTTGTGATGGCAAGGTTCTATTTGAACAATAGAAAGTAGTTACTTTTCATCCTCGGCTTCCTTTTTCATCGCCTTGAGATTAAGGATTTCCCGCTGGGTTTTCTTCGGGACGCGGTTCTTGATCATGCTCCATGAGCTGGTGGGGTCTGCGTGGAGGCCGTTTTCTTGGGCAAGCCTCTCCGCCTGTGCATAGCTAATGCCCCGCTCCTTGGCAAGCTTCGCAACGCCCGGATTCGCGAGGTTGTGTTCCCTAGCCCTACGCCGAAGAAGTATGCCCAAAGCGCGTTCCTTCATGCTTTTCAATCTTTTCATCATACTAAACACACCTCTTAAACTTAAATAACTTGCTATCTTCCCGCCGCAACAGCCAGCTTCCTCTCAAACCTATCAATCTCAAGGCCGGAAGTTATCGCGGTATGGACATCTTTTTTCAGCTGGTTCGCGGGGTCATTCAGCCCGGAGATTATGTCCCTGACCGCCAAATCAACATCCTCAGGAACAAGGTATGACAATTCCGCCTCGCCCCACCTGTCGGGGCTTTTGAGGAGCTTGTTCACAAGCACCTTGTTTTCCGCGCCTGTCGAGGCGTCTATTAACAGGCCCTGCATGCGCAACTCGTCAACAATCGCATCCCTCACGCCTTTCTCCACGTGCTGCAGGGCGGTTTCCCCCTCAAATACCTCCAAAACCGGATTTGAGACAGCCTTCGGGGAAAGCTCAGCTATAATCGAATCCGCCCTATCGACAACCCTGTTTCCAAGGGAATAGCCGCGCAGCCTGTCAATGGCCTTCGCAACAGGCGCGCCCTGAAAGTCGGCGCGGTAAAGCACATCCGACTTAAGGGGGTCATAGGCTGATTTAGGGAGGGGTTCCCTGAACTTTATAAGGCGGGTTATGCCCTGCTCGGCCTTGAGAATGCCGGCTTCCCCTTCGGCAGAAGCCGCCGCCTCGAGAAGCTGGGGAGCGCTCGCCTCAGGGTATTCAGAACCCACAACAATTCCGCCCTTGACTTGCGGCCCTGTTGCTGTGCCCGGAGCCATATACTCGGTTTTTGCCGCGAGCCGCTCATTAAGTATCCTGAAGAATTCCCTGCCCTCGCTTTCGGTGAAGTCTCCCACGGCAATCATTATGTCATTGCTGCTGCTCACTCCCTGTATATGTAAAGCGCCGGGCCTCACTCCCTCCCCTGTTTTCGCCATGTCAAACGCGGTATCGAAAACCTCCTGTATAACCAAATCTCCCTGGCTCACCTCCTCCCCCGCCACTATCTTCCTTACCTGGTTGTGCCTGCTAAGGTCATTGATGTCAAAGAACATAACGCTTGGCTTCTTCTTCTCCGCGTACTTCAACTTGTTGAGCACATACTCTGAAACAGCCTCGTTGACAACGCGGCGCTTTTCATCGGAAATGGACAGTTCCAATACTCTTTCATAGGAGGCATCTGCCTCGGCAACAAGCTTCTCAAGATCATCCTGCACATTGGAAAAACTCCTCGCGCCCAAATCATCGCCAAGGCTCCTTAGCCTCACCAAAGGAGTATTCATCTCAACCTGCATGTTGAAAAGGTTGATTATTTGGGTAGGGTTCTCCTGGTAGACAAGCCCCAATTGCCCCTCATTAAGCCCGGCAAGTATCTTTTGGGACTGGTCCCACTCAGCTATTTTGGAAACCTGGCTGCCCTGGACCATCGCCTCCATCTCCTCGAATTCCGCCAGCACTGTCCTTCCCTGATACCCTTCCTTTGCCCTTGCAAGAAGCCTGCCGCTGGTCGCATCTGCATACACTTCCGCAATAAAATTCCTCATCTCCTGCGCGGAAAGGTTTTCGGCCAGGGGCACAGCCCTTATCCCTGCCGCACCGTCGAAATACATTGAGCCCAAATCAAAATCCGGGTTGTCCATCCTTGCGTAGTATGCGGTATTCTTGGAATTGCCCCTCTCCTCAAGAAGGACCCTTCTCGCGGTTTCGTTTATTTTCCCTGTTTCATCGACAACGCCGAACTCCACAGCCGCCCTCTTCCCGGCCGCTGCCGCGGACTCCTCGAATATCCCGCTAAGGCCGTCAATCGGCTCAACCAAGAAGTCAAAGTTAGAGCCATATCGCTGTGACTTCTCAAGTATTTTTACGCCCCTCTTTTCCAGCTCCTCAGCCAAGTAAAGTATGTTCTTCTCGAGCGCCTCATCCGCCAGTTTTTCGCTGCCGAAGAACTCGTTGAACCTGTTCTTAAGGCCATAGTTCTCCCAGCTTATGAAAACAGACTCCTGCTGCTCGGCAATTCCCGCAAGCCTTGCCCGCATGTACCTTTGGGTTGAGAGGGAAGGCATCCCCTTCGAATTTGCGAAAAGGCCC
>Ga0066639_10003384_pt1 | contig 13815 bp, 14 predicted proteins | sample CryGeyCG2114_010_2_FD_59504 | JGI IMG/M metagenome (GOLD analysis project Ga0066639, IMG submission 59504) | Groundwater microbial communities from aquifer - Crystal Geyser CG10_big_fil_rev_8/21/14_0.10 | ecosystem: Environmental > Aquatic > Deep subsurface > Groundwater | place: USA: Utah...
TGTGCCTGAATTGAAAATGGAATTGGCTAAAAGTGGAAATGAAAAGGTGAAAGAGGCATTTGAGAGATTAGCGCCGAGCCATAAGAGGATGCATTATAGGATGATATTACATGCGAAAAGGCCGGAGACACGAATGAGAAGAGTAGAAAATTGTATTGAGATGGTTCGGAAAAATAGGAAGTTCGGGGCGAGTGGGAAGGATGTCTGAATATAAATATATATAAACAGTTTCTTAGTGATTATCTTATAAGAGGGGTTGATGACGAGGAAAATAAAGTCTGACAGGAAATATTTATTCTTAGGGGTTGCTTTAGCGATCGTCCTGATTTTATTTGGAGTTTTATTCTCTCAAAAGATATCACTTTCTCCTGTTTCAGCTTATCCTATACAAGGGCAAGTTAATGAAGAAAATGGACCAATGCCTCCCCAAGGTGATAAAAGAGATTCAGCCGGATCAGCAGATAATTCAGGACTACAAGAGCCTGAAGGTTTTATCCCTATCTGTACCAGGCAGGAATTGTCTAGCATCAGGAATGATTTATCCAACCAGTATCGTTTAGTTTGTGATATTGATTTAAATGAATCTCAATTTGAGCCTATAGGAGAGCTGATTTACGATTATGGCAACAATTATTGGTATGGGGATTGTTTCACAGGCGTATTCGATGGGAACGGTCATTATATCGCTAACTTATATTATTCAAATATTCAGGATGATGGTGTCGGATTATTTGCCTGCACTGATGGAGCCTCTGTTTATGGAGTTACATTAGTTGAGCCAAGAGTTGAAGCTTATCATCTTGTGGGAGGCTTATCTGGTTTAGCTTATCATAGTACTTTAACAAATAATAAGGTTATTAGGGGAGATATTAAGGGAACTTACAGGATTGGGGGGTTATCAGGGTCAAGCGATGGGACCATCACTGAATCCTCTTCAAGCTCTGCAGATGTTAGCGCCTCCGGATATCAGGCGGGCGGATTATATGGTGTCAGTGGTAGGGGGAGCCAAGTCATTTCATCCTTTGCCAAGGGAAATGTTTATGCAAAAGAAGAAGGTGCTGGTGGATTGATAGGGTCTACATTTGATACAGGAATTGCAGATTCGTATGCTATTGGTATTGTTAACAGTAATGGAATTTATGTTGGAGGGTTAACAGGAGTCTTTTATGGTTCTGACCCACAGACGCCGGTTTTGAGCAATTCATATGCAACAGGAGATGTTGTAGGAAAGAACCTTGTTGGCGGATTAGTAGGAGGGGGATGGTATGGAAAGATTACTGGTTCTTACGCTTCTGGAGATGTTTCAGTTGTTCCCTTAACTAATATTTTACAATCTTCCGGCTTGGGATTAGGAGGCCTTATTGGAGATAGTGTTAAAGGAGTTGTTGAGAATTCATATGCTAAAGGTAATGTAAATGGGGTTGAAGGGACAGGGGGTTTTGCAGGAAGATTATGGAGCTATGAAGTAACAAATGTTTATTCTACAGGAAGAGTTCAGGGAAGCTATTATACTGGAGGTCTTATAGGTTATATAGGGATTTATGATATCCCAAATGTAGTTACATCTTCTTACTGGGATGTACAAACTTCAGGGCAACAAAATAGTGATGCGGGAATTGGAAAGACGACAGCACAGATGAAGCAGCAATCAACTTTTGTCGGTTGGAACTTTGAAAGTATGTGGCGAATCCTTGAAGGAAGATCTTACCCATTCTTCAGATGGCAGAGATAGAGAAGGTTTAAAATAAATAAATTCTTATTTATCGCATGAAAAAGTGGGTGATTATTGTTTCTTTGTCCGTAATTGTGCTTGTTATCGCAGGGTTCTTTTTTATTAATCACGACTGGGGAGATTATAGCGAGGAAGGACAGCTAAGTGATGAGGAGAGACTAAATAGTGAAGAGGGAAATTCGATATTAGGCGAGGATGGTCGAAATCAAGCTAATTACGGAAATGAGGCAAATGGAAATTGTCCTGTTGTGTTCACGGAATATTTCATTAATCCAGAGCATGTGCAGAAAGTCGGGCAGATAGGAGTTGTGCATGGTTCCGGGAAGTATATTGTTGAGAGATCTTACATAAGCATCAATAAAGAATTTTGGAATGAAAAAATAGCGCTTTACGCTCCTGTTGATATGGTCTTGAGGTCTGGGAGTAGATATAATATTAACAATGATAAATATCTGGATGATTATGCTTTGAAATTTGATGCAGGATGTGGGATCGAGGTAATGTTCGGTCATATGAAAGAGGTTGTTCCTGCCATTGATGAGCAGCTGCCTGTGGCAAAACAGGATAGTAGGGATGAGATGCTGAAGCCTGTGAATTTCAAGGCAGGAGAATTAATAGGATATTATGTACAGCAGGAAGGAGAAGGGGCTGTTGCAGGATTTGACTTTATAACAAGAGATGCAGGTTTTGAAAACACTTTCATTAATCAGGAAAGGTATCAGGACAGGAGCTCTCGAAATCTGCTTCATGGAGTATGTCCTTATGATTTCTATACGGGTGAGAAGAAAGAGGCTTATTACAATTTGTTTGGCAGTGCAGGAGGAGTTTTATTTGAGAAAAAAGAATGTGGGAGTTCTTCAAGAGATGTTCCTGGAAGTATATCAGGGATGTGGTTCTTGGAAAAAGAAGTGAAGGGATATCCTTTTGAGGAAGAGGGATATAAGGATGGAGATTATGGAAGTACTTTGCCTATATCAGGGGATGAGGCGCAAATTACAATAGGAAATCTTGGGCAGAGCAATGCTGTTGTCGTATATTCAAATAGTTCTACTTTTAAATTGCCTGAAGAAGTCATGGATGAGCATTGTTATCAGTTCCAGGGAGCAGGATATGCATTCTTCAAAGTGATAGACGAAATTAGTATGGATGTTTATTATTCGGCTTCAGGGAGTTGTCCTGCGGAGTTTCCTTCGTCCGGGGCTAAGAGATATTGGAAGTAGGATTTTTGAAACCTAAATCTTTAAACTCTTTTCTAAATCTTTTAAGAAAACATATTCAATTTTAAGGGAATATTCAATTTCAGATGGGAGTTTAGAGCTTATAAAATCCCTGATAACAATTATCTTTTTTGGATTAAAGTAGCCCGATGCTCCTATTTCACTCAAGACTCCTGGAGAATAACCTATGCATAGGTATAGGTCTGATTCTTCGCTGAATTTTGAAGGCTGTCTATACCAGTTATTACAGTTTATTATTTGTCCAATCTTAAGATTAAGATATTTTTCAGCATCATCTTCCATAGGAGCAACTATCCAGATTTTTTTCCCTTTAAAACCCAGATACTCTTTTCCGAAGAATTCCAGTAGAGATTTCTTATCGGGAGTGAGAACAATCTCAAAGCCAAGTTTTGAAATAATTTCCGCAACTTTTGACAAGTTATTTTTTCTCTCTTCAAGCTGTCGCTTTGAGGCATTTTTCAGGGTATTTGGGCCAATGATTCCGATTTTCATATAGTCTTATCGTTTAGGGATTATTTAATCTTTAGTTTATTTCTATTATAGTAAAGGGTCTTCAAAATATGGATGTTTAGAAAGAATTAAAAATGGCTTTTTTGTATGGCTTTTATGGATAATGATAGAGTATATCGATTCGCGGAAAAAGTTGGAAGGTTTTACTCCCAGCCTGAAAAAGCAACAGAACTTATCAGGCAGATAAATGATTTATGCGATTCCAAACCAGGCCTTCACTGGAATCAGCTTCCTTATCTGAATAAATCAGTCCAGCTTAAGAGCCTTGTAAGATTTTCTGCTCCGTATAATGGAAAGGATGAACTCGGAAGGAGACTCAACTGGACTAATATGGATATTGTTATACTTGGCCATGTAAAAAAGAGGCTAGAAGAGAGAGATAATACAGAGCCCAGTTTTTTGAGGGTATACAATGCCTTTCAAAAACATCTAAATTCGCATAAAAAGCTTCCGAATTGCGGGTATATAATAAGCAGAATGCTTCCTGAATTGGCAAGCCCGCAGGCAAGAGAGGTTGATGCTATGCTAAGAAGGAATGAACTTTCCCATGATAGGACTTTAGAAGCACAGGAAGAACTTAGAGATGATATCACTGACAGGATAGATAGAAGCTAGTTTTAATCTTTTCTTAAGCTTTCAGAAATTGCGTAACCTAAAACTGCGCCAAGGGCGAGAGTGCCTATCCACTTGTATTCTGGGCGGCTTTGCAGATGAGCGCGGAGCTTCTCTGCCTGCTCTTTCACTTTTACAGGAACGCGAATTGTAGTATACTTATCGTCTTCCTGCTTTTCGTCTTTGTCTTTTTTGTCTGTCATTGTATGTATATGATATGTTATTTATTGTATATGAAGTATATAAATGTTTTTACATCAGCCTGATTACAAAAACTTTAAAGGCGGACCTTTTTTTATAGCAAGACTTAAAAAGTATCCAATTCAATTCCTATTATGGCCATATCAAAAAGTAAACTGCCATCTAACACTTTTATACTGGTCGGAGTTCTTAGCGGAATGGTCGCGGTGCTAGATTATATTGGAGTGATAGGTTTTCCCGTAGGAGTATTTGGAGTGTCTGCATTTTATGTCGGAGCCGCATTCTACACGGCCTTTGCTGTATGGTTTAAGCTTAAGGGACTATTAGCTATTTATATAGGCTTACTGATAGGAGCCCTTATTTCAGGGACATTCACGGTTTTTGCATTTGTGCTTGCTTTGGGAAATGTTTTAGGTGCAGCGGTTCCATTTATTTTCTTTAACGGGCTTGGATTTAATCCGGAATTAAAAAGAGCCAGAGACTATTTTGGATTTGTTATTTCTGCGACTGTTCTTCAAAATCTCATTTCCGCTATATGGGTTTTGACAGGGTTTTATCTAGTAGGCATAATGCCTGCAGAAGCCGCCCTCTTAGCTTCCATAGGGTGGATTGGTGGTGGAATCATAGTCTCGATTGTAATTGGAATCCCCCTGCTTAAATTTACAACCCCTCTGATAAAAAAGACAACTTTAATTAGGTAATGCCTTTAATTTAGTCATGGATATCCACAAGGAACCGACCTTTATTTTTTACCTTTCAAAAGATTCACTATTTTTCAAGACGCCATTTTTTATAAAATTAATATTATTTATTATTGTAGGGATCTTATCTTTAATGTACCAAAACCTCATCTTTCTTACTATCGTTTCCTTATTAGCGCTTACTGCCATATTCTATCTTGGGCTTCCATTTTACAATCCCAAACCTCTAAAACTGATTATGTTATCTATAATCCTATTTTCTTTGTTTTGGCTGCTATTTAGTAACGTTTCCGGTGGAGATACATATGTGAATTTTTTTTGGGGAACATCTATTTCGGATGCGACTTTAGAAAAAATGTTCCTTTCAATCACAAGATGGTCCTCTCTTGCTCTTGTAGGGCTGCTGTTCATCAGTATAACCTCAGAAAAACAGCTTTCAGATTTTTTGATCCGAATCAGAGCTCCTCAGAAGGCGATTCTTGTTTTGACTATTTCTTTTAATACAGTAACTTTTTTAATTGAGGATGTTAAAAATATAGAATCTTCACTATCTTCCCGCAATATAATCAATAAAGGCATTTTGTGGAAAATAAAACGGATATACTTAATAGGTAATACGCTTCTCCTGTCCAATATTAAAAGAATAGATTCTTTATATCAGACCTATTTGTTCAGGAGCAAATCATGAATATAGAATTAAAAATAAAGTCTCTGGGTTACCAATCTAATCCTCTAATGGAGCTTGAAAATCTAAATTTAAACCTAAAAAGCGGCGATATCCTTCTAATCAAGGGGGATACAGGGGCAGGAAAAACAACTATCCTAAAGGTATTTTGCGGACTGATTCCATTTGTTCAAAAGTCAGATTTTGAAGGATATGTCAAGATAAACGGGCGCCCAGCAGATTTTAACCTTCTTAGGAAGGCCTCTAGTTTTTGCTCCCAGGAGCCTGAAAACCAGTTTCTTATGTCCAACGTAGAAAATGAAATTTTATTTAACTTAAACTCGACAGAGAGAGAAAAAGCCACTGAATTGCTATCCTTTTTTAATCTAGCTGATTTAAAAAATAAATCCGTCAAGGATCTTTCTGCAGGGCAGAGAAAAATTATTTCCTTAATTCCAGTATTGGCTTCAGATAAGAAAATAAAAATACTTGATGAACCCTCTTCTAATCTGGATATCGAAAACAAAAATAAACTTAAGGGCTTAATAAGAAAATTTGAGAAAGATAACATCTTCATAATATCTTCACATGATATCTTATTTGACGATATCGCAAATAAATACGTCAATTTAGGAGGCAAGCCGGAGAAGAAGGAGGTAGTCTTCAATCTGAAAATAAATCGCAATGAAAAAGTTTTGTCACTAAAGGACGTAGGTGTCAATTCTCCTGACAATTTTTTCTCTTTACAACACATATCATTCGAAATTTTCTCAGGTGATATTTTTGGAATATTTGGGCCGAATGGCTCCGGTAAGACAACCCTAATAAATCTCATTTCAGGGAGAGCTAAAAAATCCAGCGGGGAATTTAATTTAAGAAAAGCCCTTAAAATATCACTGGTCATGCAAGAGCCTGAAAAACAACTTTTTTCAAATACCGTCTTAGGCGAAGTCATGCTTTCTGGAAAATTGAATGAATCAGAAGCGCTTAAACTCCTTGAAAAGGCAGGCTTAAAATATTTAGCTGCGGAACATCCATTTTTCCTCAGCAGGGGGCAGAAACAAATTTTGCTAATAATCGCAACTTTAAATTCTAATCCGGATATTATCATCTTCGATGAGTTAATGACAGGAATAGATGCAAAAAATGGCATGAAAATACTTGAACTGATAAAGGAATATTACGAAAAAAACCACCCAACTATAATTTTAACCGACCAAGATGATTACCCCTATAAGAATTTTATTTCAGACAAATTTTTTCTCGAAAAAAATAGGTTAGATCGATATTCAGAGGGCCTTGTTCATTATGTATACAAAAAGGGGGATCTTATTTATAAGAAGGTCAAGGAGAATTTTGTTGATTTTAAGGGCGAAGATCACTTTATATTGGAAAAGAAGGTACTGGAGTTGTTGAAAAAAAAGGGAATTACCTCAGCTAATGTCAGAGGTATAGAAAAAGTTGGAGGGGATTTCTACCTCGTAGAAGATTTCATTACAGGATATCAAAAAGGTAAAGGAGAGCTAAATCCTCATGAGATTGACGAAATATTAAAGTTTGTTGATAATGTTCATAAGATAAAGCTTAAGGGTTACGGCGAGGTTTCGGGCAACCTTTGTGGAAAATATAAAACCTGGAGAGACTTTATATCAAGAAGCCTGAGAAAAAATACTTCTTATCTTGTCTCAAAAGAGGTCATTTCTCAAGAGCTGGCTGATTCGGCTGAGGCCATAGTTCTAAATAACCTGTCTTTGCTTGAATATAGGTTTAGAGGCTCAGTTGTACTGACTGACTTAAATCCCATGAACTTCTTTTTTAACAATAATCAGAGACTTACGGGAGCCATAGATATAGATCATCCAATATCAGGAGACCCATTATATGAATATGGCTGCCTCAGATGGTATCAAGATGACATTTTTACATATCTGGCAAATGCCCGAGATTTTAGTTTTGAAGACCTAAAGAAAATACTCATTTATGAGGCCTTATGCGGGATCTCTGTCATAAGCTGGATGCACATGAATAACCTTGATATAGAGGGAGACACGGCCAGGCTAAAAAATAAATTAGACAGCATCGAAAGATCTTTGATAAGTTTATCTGACTTAAGCCTACTAATAGTCAAGCCGGAAGCAATTCCTAAAATAGATTCTATAAAAAAGGAATTGAACAAAATGGGCTATGAAACCATAAAAGAGGTAAAAAAAGGAAATTTCTTATCTCTTGTTCAAAAACTATATGAAAAAGATTATTCTAAAAAGGATATCTTATCTTTTAGAGAAGCATATGCTAAATCCGGTTTAGGAGAGAGTTATTTAGCTTTGATCCTAAGGAGAAAGTCTGGCAATACTATCGAGAATCTAAAAGTGGCCGTTGGGGATTATAAGGAATATCAAAAAAAAAGAGATTCTTCTTTGAGGTGCCGCTTTGGATTGCCTTCCAGCCATAATTTCAAGTCAGGCAAATTCACAATGTACTTTAACGGGTTTCATAAAATTGACAGTATCGAAGATTTTATATACCATCTAAATCTTTTAAAAATTGGATTAATTTGATTTGATGATTCCCGATAAACTAAGAGATGGAGATGAAATCAGGGTCGTAGCTCCCGCTAGAAGTCTGGCCATGCCTTGGATTTCAAAAGAATTGCAGGAAATAGCAAAAAAAAGATTTAAGGATATCGGCTTCAATTTGACTTTCAGTAAAAATATAATGGAGATTAATGAGTTTAATTCTTCAAGCATAAAATCTAGGGTTGAGGACTTACACGAGGCTTTTCGAGATAAGAAAGTAAAGGCGATAATAACCGTTATTGGCGGATATAACTCAATTGAAATTATACCTTTTTTAGACTATGATCTAATTAAGAGAAATCCAAAAATATTATGCGGTTATTCGGATATTACCGCACTGCAGAATGCGATTTATGCTAAAACCGGGCTGGTGACTTATTCGGGCCCCCACTATTTTGATTTTGGGGATCTGAAGGGATTTGACTACACTTTGGAATACTTTAAAAAATGCCTTATGCAGGAGGACGCTTATGAGGTCAGACCATCTAAAAAATGGAGTAATGATAAATGGGGGAAAGATCAGGAAAACCGGAATTTTGAGGAAAATAAAGGATATACGGTCATCAATGAAGGCACCTGCAGGGGAAAAATCATTGGAGGAAATCTTTGTACCTTGCAATTACTACAAGGAACTGATTTTTGGCCAAATTTGAAGGATTCTGTCCTTTTCATAGAGGATGATTCAGAATCTAATTTGGATATGTTCAATAGAGATTTGCATTCTTTATCTTTGAATTCCCAATTTAATGGCGTCAGGGGAATTGTCTTAGGAAGATTTCAGCCAGATAGCCAGATCACTATAGAATCGCTTAAAAAAATTGTTCAACAAAATAAAAAACTATCTAATATTCCATTTATAGCTGATGCAGACTTTGGACATACATCCCCGAGAGCAACTTTTCCTATAGGTGGGAGTACAAGGATAAAGGCGGCTAAAGGCTTTGTCCAAATAGAGATAACTGAACACTAGTTTATTCTGATGGCAATAATTGTTTTAACCTTCTTTTGTCTTCAGCCCAGATGTATGTAGGCAATCTTGGACCTGTCCCAGTCCCAAAAATTGCCCGATAAACACTTGTAAAAAATAACTTTTGTTTTTTTCTTTTTTCTTCTTCAGACATTCCCGGCTGCTTTGGAATATCATAAAGTAAAGTCTCCCATTCTTGCATGGATCTATCCGGATTTCTTTCCAATTCCCTACGAAGCATAACTAATTGTTCTAATTCTATCCCCTTTAAAGAACACAAATATTCGCTGTTCACACTATCTCTTAAGGAGCGCATATTTTCAGGGTTGTATGCCTCAAGCCAGGACCTTGCTCTTGGCAATCTTGAGGAAATAGTTTCACCGTCAAAGGTTTCGCCTGTCTGAGATAAAAGCTCTTCTAATTTGCCCTGATTAAAAGAGGTGGCCTGACCATAGCCTGAGATTTGCCTGAATGGCATTGGTCTTTCAGGAAATATTCCTTTTGACGATGGATCTACCATCTTAAGAGCATCCATGTCGCCTGCATCCAGGCTTTCTTTCAAATAATTATCAAATTCGGAGTATAATCTGAATACTTCAGAATCAAATGAAAAGTCAAATTGTGCTTCAGGCTCTGTTCTAAGAAACAACCACCTAATCAATTGAGGCTCGTAAATATCCAGCAATTGGCCCGGTGTAACAAGCTCGCCGCTTGAACTGGACATTTTCCCTTTCAAACCCCTTATCCCAATGAATCCGTATCCCTGGAAATACGGCGGCTTATTTGAAAATATTTTTTCTGAGATTATCTTTCCCATATCATAGCTACCACCAGGACTTGCGTGATCACTGCCTCCTGGCTCGAAGTTCACACCTTCAATCAGCCATCTCATTGGCCAATCTACTCTCCAAGGAAGCTTAGATACATGATCGGTCTTTATGTCTATCACGTCAGTCTTTCCAGTATCTTTACAGACATATTCGACTTTTCTCTCCCCATCAAATGAAATTACTTCTGTATTATCTTTTCCAGTAAATCTCGAGTAAATATTCATAGGATAATATTTCTCAATCTCCCCTTCAGTCATACCTTGCGTTTTGAAACCAGCCAGAATTTGCGCTATCTCCTTTCTTTTTGTAAGGGCCTTTATTATAAGGTCTGCATAACGGCCCGAGCGATACTCATGAGATTGATATCTGAAAACGGGGCTTATTCCTAACTGGCCTAATGACTTTTCAAACTCTTTTTCATTTTTTTCAGCATACGATTTATATTCTCCTGTTGGATCCGGAATTTCTGTCAGAGGCATCCCCAGATACTGGCTATAACTTTCCGGAATTCCTATTGGGACCTTTCTAAACCTATCAAAATCATCCCAAGAAAAAAGAAGCCGGGCATTTTTGCCTTGGTTAATCAAGGCGCGGCAGACTACTTCTGAGGTTATAACATCCCTGAAGTTTCCTATATGTATTCTTCCTGAAGGGCTTATTCCTGCCGCAACCGTATATTCTTCTCTATCAGGAAATTCCTCAATAATTTTCCCAGCTATTTTCTCGGACCAATGCTTAGCCATTAGACCCTCACCTCCCCTATACTTCTTCTATTGGTAAACGCCATCAAAAGCCTATCCAAGCCTATATGAAAACCAATAGAAGGAGGAAGACCTAGTTTCATGGTATCTATAAATGACTTGTCTATTTCCGAAGACCTTCCCTCTGCCCTCAGCTTATCCCGCTGAACTATCAAATCCTGAGTTACTTGCCTATAATCTGTTGATTCATCACATACCTGAATCGCTGTTCCAAATCCGCCATATATAAGCCTCCCTTCCCTGGAGGTCCCATCTGGATTTTTTGAATACAAGGGAGAAACCCAAGCGGCAGGGGGTGATGTAACTATAATTGGCCCAATCATACGATTTATTTCTTTTTTATATGCCCTTTTGGTGACCTTTTCTGGATTTCCAGCTTCAAGAATCTCTGCACATATATCCTTAACCTCTCTTTTTGGTATTTCTCCTGTTTCGATATCAAAGGCTTTAGCGGCTTTTCTGAAAAGATCCTCCATCATCTTTAACCCTTCGTCAAAACCAAGGTAGGGTATGCAAGCCTCGCAGGTTTGATACTCAAAGGATCTTCTGGCAGATTCCCCCATATCCTTGAAAACGCTCCCTATTTCAAAAACAGGAAGTTGGGTTTTCGCTACCAATTTTTTCAACTCCAATTCCATGGTAAATCTTAAGAAATATTCTTTCTTTCCGCGATGTAATGTCTTGAAAGGAATTATATCTGAGGACCCAGAATACCCTGATAATATGGGTGTGCTTACTCTGTGTATCCCCCGTTCCTCGAAAAAATTTGCTATTGTTTTTTCCAGCAGGGATCTGTCCAGAACTAAAGATCTCGCATTTGTCTCTATTTGCCTGTAATTTTCAGGCCTAATTAGCAGAGTATATATCTCAAGGCCCACACTCTGGTGACCTGTCTTTGTTTTTTGGATGCTACCTTCCCCCTCAACAATATCCCCTACTTTTATCGGATTGGACTTAAAATCATCTTTTTCGACTATTCCTTGAATCTTTCCAGCACTACATTCCAAATCAAGGAATACAGTTTTCTTAGATTTTCTAATGGTTACAACTCTACCTTTAAATTTTGCCCGAGAACCAAGTTCATAGTTTTGCAGGCCGGAAGCTCTATTTCTCATAGTTAATTACTGAATAATGACACTTATAAATCTTACTGACAATACCCTAATTATCTACAATTCTTCCCCGTTAACAAAACCATCAATCCTATCTTCAACGTCGCCTTTCTTTGTTAATTCTTCTGGGATGCGGTATTCAACGAACTTGACACGCTTTTTGTCAATGGCTTCCTTGAGGTTTTTTTCCTGTGGGGAGAGTTTTGCATTGCCTGATTTGACTTCGACGAAAATGACTTCACCGATTTCCTTTTCATCCATGCCCTTGAATACCAGAAAGTCTACAGGCTTTCCTACAAATCTGCATTCTGTTGGCAGGAAGGGGAAGTTTGGAAGGTAAGGGGCAAGGTTTTCTGTGAAATGGCCTCCTAAGACAGCGCGGGATTTCATTATTGCGTCTTTTCTCTGGCCTGGCAATTCTCCGAGCCAGTATTGCTCTTTCTTGTGCGAGCCGTATTTTTGGCCTAGTTTGAATGCGATGAAGATTAGAATTAGTGCCAAGACAATAAGTGCGATGAGGGTTAGGTCGAGGGGCATGTTAAATAATACCTGCCTGCTCAATGAGTCTCTTTCTTTTTTTCTTCAGTTTTTCAGGGATGTCTAAAAAATTATCTTCAGATACTATGCTCTCTCCTGTTTTTTCTTCCAGCTCTTTTCTTGCATTTCCTGCTACTTCTCCGCCCTGCCTTGCTGCAATCTTATTCTCTTTTAATCCATGAGGGTCTTTAGCCTTTGCAATTCTTGTTGTTGATGCTTCTCCAAGCATAGTAAATATTAATTCTAAGTCGTCCATATGGTCTCTTAAGTTTTCCCTTTTAAGATTCTTTAATTTTTTATATTCTTCAATTGTTTTTCCAAAAGCCGCTTTACTTATTTCATTTGTCAGGATTGCAAATTCAATATCTTGCTTTATGCCCCTGTTTTTCCATTCTTCTGTAAGCTCCTGCCTTATGGCTATGCCTCTTAGCCTTTTTTCTATCCATTCCTTAGAATAGCCCTTTTGTTCATAGAGTTCCTTCATTCTTTCTTGGGCAAGCTCAGGATTTTCTATTTCTTTGATTCTTTCGTAGCCTACTTTTGCAAGCCATCTTTTGAAGGGTTCTGCTTTTTTTGAAGGAATTGACTGGATAATCCTGAAAATACCTTCTGTGTCAGAGCAGTTCATTTGCTGTTTTCCCCCACTTGTCAAGATTAATAGGGTACGTACAATTTGTACCCACCCTTTCGCTAAGAGTTCATCTCTTTGCTTTAATTTTTGAATATATTGTTTTGGATCATTGGAATCTGTCAGGGCAGAAATAATATCTTCTACAACAAACCACCATCTTTCTGCAAACCAAACCTTCCTTATAGCCTTACCTTTAAACAATGCTATGTGTGTGCTTTCCTCTTCATCTCCCATTTATTATTAATCTTCCAGCAGTTTAAATTTGTTTGTTTTTGGACAGCGAGGTGGAGATAACTAATTTTTAATACGTTTCTTCAGTTCTTCAAGTCTTTTCCTGTATTCCTGGACAGAATTATCTTCTATTCCTAAGATCCTGATTTTATCTTCAAGGGCGCGTAAAAGGCCTTTATCTATTTCCTTTACGTGATATCCTCCCCTTTCCATTCTCCCCTCTTCTATATCTGCCTCTATTTTAGCAAAGTGTTTTTCTATTTCTTTTTTCAGGCTTTCTATGCCTTTTTCCAGCCTTTTAGCTCTTTTAGCCATTTTCCAGATAATTCAATCAACCCTGCTATTTCTCCAGGATTGGTATTATCAAGTTCTTTTTCATCTCTCTTTATTCTCAAATATGCCGAATATGCCCTGCTCCCTATAATGTCCAGGAAATCTTTTTTATTATAGGACTTGCCAGAAAGCAGAAGTCTTGCCAGATGGAGTTCTCTTAGCCTTAAAACAATAGAATA
>Ga0066639_10003389_pt1 | contig 13810 bp, 12 predicted proteins | sample CryGeyCG2114_010_2_FD_59504 | JGI IMG/M metagenome (GOLD analysis project Ga0066639, IMG submission 59504) | Groundwater microbial communities from aquifer - Crystal Geyser CG10_big_fil_rev_8/21/14_0.10 | ecosystem: Environmental > Aquatic > Deep subsurface > Groundwater | place: USA: Utah...
TACGTGCGCGTCTCCTTCTGCACAGGTACGCCCTCCTTGGCCTCAACAGCCTGATGGAGTCCCTCGCTCCAGCGACGGCCTGGCTGCAAGCGCCCCGTGAACTCATCAACGATGACCACCTGCCCGTCCTTAACAACGTACTCTTTATCATTATGAAACAGCGCCTTGGCGCGCACCGCCGTCTCAAGCTGATGCGCAAGCTTCACACCCCCCTCCGTATACAAGTTATCTATGTTAAGCGCCTTTTCAGCCTTCGCCATACCCGCATCCGTGAGCTGCACGGCGCGACGCTTCTCGTCAACAGTATAATCGACATCCTGCTCCATCGTGCGCGCAATGCCTGCGAACTGGTCGTAGAGAAGTTCACTTTCGGGCATGGGTCCAGAAATAATAAGCGGCGTGCGCGCCTCGTCAATTAAAATAGAGTCCACTTCGTCGACGATGGCATAGTGGTGGCCACGCTGAACAATCTGCCCCGACTCATACGCCGTGTTGTCGCGCAGATAGTCGAAGCCAAGCTCGTTGTTAGTGGCGTACGTAACGTGGGCAGCATACGCCTCCTTCTTTGAGACAGGCCGGAGGTAGTCATAGAAGACACGGAACGCACCGGTGTCGTCACGCGCCTCATCCTCTTCTTCGGTGACGTGCTCGGCGTCATAGATATACGCCCCCGTGCTCGTGACCACACCCACAGAAAGACCGAGGTAGTCATAGATCTGCCCCATCCACGCTGCGTCACGACGTGCAAGATAATCGTTCACGGTGACGATGTGCACGCCGTTCCCAGAAAGCGCGCGTAGCGTGGCCGCAAGCGTCGCAACGAGCGTCTTACCTTCACCGGTACGCATCTCGGCGATCTTGCCATGCGCGAGTGCGAGCCCACCCATGAGCTGCACGTCGTAGTGACGCTGCTCAAGCGTGCGCCGCGCCGACTCACGCACGAGTGCAAAGACCTCAGCAACGTCATCATCTGACTCGGGCCTCCCCCCAGTACGTTCCTTCACCTCAACCAAGCGTTTCTTAAGATCTTCCTGCGTCGCCTTCTCAAACTCGTCAGAAAGCGCATTTGCCTTATTCACCACGCCAGCCGCCCCGCGCAGGAACGCGGCGGATTGGTTTTTCGAGAAGAGCTTGGAGAGTGGACTAGCCATGTGAGAGCCACTATACCGTTTTCGGGGCTTTTCTTCTAGGGTTTCCTTCTCGTCTGGGCCGAATTGACAGGTGAGACACTTTTGATACACTTAGGATATGGCAACAACTAAGAAGCGAATCAACGTAAGCGTCTCAAAAGAGGTGGACGAACTGCTCGAAAAACTTGCTGAGCGCGACCAGGTTCCCCAGGCAACAAAAGCCGAGGCTCTTATTCGCCTTGCGCTTGAGATCGAGGAAGACCAGGTACTGGACCGTATCGCATCGGCCCGAGACACGAGCTCATCGACATTCATTTCTCACGACGAAGCATGGCGGTAAGGTTCACGGTAACCTACGACTCAGTTGTAAGACGCGACGACACCCCGAAGATGAGCGCGACGTGGAAGCGGAAAGTGCGTCAGGCGATTGAGACAAAGTTGCTGACGCATCCAGACGTCTATGGAAAACCGCTCCGCCGTTCACTTAAAGGATTCCGGAAGCTGCGCGTCGGCGACTACCGAGTCATATTTCGCATTCAGGATACCCGTATTCTTGTCTTTGCAATCCTCCACCGGTCAGTCGTATATGATGTGATGAAAAAGCGCAATAAGTGATGCGCGAGATATAGAACTATGCCTAGCATCATCCAACTTCAAATCTCCGAAAGCGACGGTGGGTACGTGGCAGAAGGAGTCGACATACCCATCGTTACCGAAGCGTCGACGCTTGACGAACTTGTCATACATATTCGTGAGACAGTAGCTCTTATCATGGAAGGCGACGACCCTGCACGTACTGGTACCAGCAAGAACCCATCGGTGCTCATCAGCTTCGAACTACCCTCTTTCCCAACACCTACCTAGAGTGAATTTACAATCCTTCCTCAAGCAAAACACGCCTCCTTTCGGAGGCGTGTTTTGTGCGAGTCGAAAACCTATTTGCGACGCTTGGCTGCGCGACGCTTTGCAGGACGTTTTGTGGCCTTCTTAGGAGCTGCCTTTTTTGCGGTCTTGCGCTTAGCAGCCTTCTTAGGAGCTGCCTTCTTCACGGCCTTGCGCTTCGCTGCTTTCTTGGGTGCTGCGCGCTTCACGGTCTTGCGCTTTGCTGGGCGCTTTGCGGCCTTCTTAGGGGCTGCACGCTTTGCGGTCTTGCGCTTCTCCGGACGCTTCGCTGCCTTTCGTTTTTTTGCGGGCATAGATCGATGTGCAATTTATGCTATGGCTAATGTCGACCCACTCGCGCGCGAAATAATTCCGGCAACTACGTGAACGAAAAACTTTTGCAAGAATCACTTCGCGCGTGAATGTGTTCTGCATTCATTATGATGCTCCTGTAAAACATTTTCGTGCAAAAAGTTTTTGCGTGTGGATAACTTAGGACACGTCGCACATCGATATAAAAATATTTTTACTCCCGCGAAACGCCAAGTTCTTGTAACAAAAGCGCCGCGTTCCCTCCCCCACTGTTTGGGTACTCCTCAAGCACGGCCGCCGCAAGCGTGCGCGCTTCAACAAATCGCCCCGCTCGCGCAAACGCGGCAACGAGTTGGTAGCCCGTGTTAGCACTCGGATCACTCGCATACCGTGCCTGCATGACCTCAACGAGTCCACTGGCATTCCCCACTTCCTGGTACGCAACCGCAAGAACCATGTCTGGCACGGACGTCGTACCAAAGTGCTCCTCAAGCACCAACCGGCCGCCCACCACATCCCCCGCTATGATATGCCCAGCAGCAGCATACGTGACCGTGTCGTCGGCATCGGGTGCAAGCTTCCGCGCTTCCTCAAAGAACGCGAGCGCTTCATCTGGCTCTCCTGCCTGCCACGCCTCAATACCCTGCTCAATGATGATGCCAGGCTTCAGGGGCGAGAGTTCGCGCGCCCGGGCACTGGCCTGCCGCGCCTCCTCCAGCTGACCAACATTGCGCAAGAAGCTTGCGTACAAAATATGCAGGCGCACGTCCTCTGGTGCCCGAGCAATCTCCAGCTCCATCTGCTCAGCAGCGTACGCAACGACGGCCTCTTTCACGTCTGCCGGAACCTCATCCGAGTCCTCAACACCCTGCGCAAACTGCAGCAGCTGCTCGCGCACTTCTTGCGTTGCAAAAGGACCATGCTCCACAGCGTTACGAAGATGCTCAAATCGCTCCTCCACACCGTCTCCCGCGCGCAGCCCACGAATCAGATCCTTCCCTGCCGCATACGTCGGTACGTTTACGAAGTAGATAGCGAGAAGCGCAAGAACAACAACAGCCGGCATGGCAATAGAGTCGAGTTTCGCCCCGCGCACCTCTGGCAGCGCAGCAAGTCTCTCAATCGGTCGCGCCCGCAAGCTATGCGCGTACGCTAAGAGCATGACGATGGGTACGTACGTAAACAGGTTATCGAAGACCGCCATGCCCTGAATGGTATACGCAGCAAGCGTTGAAAGCAGGATTACACGCTCCCATGGCGCAAGCTCCCGCGCGCGGTACACGGCAAAGGCCGCAGCAACGCCGAGGAAGAGAAACAACAGCAGCGCTGGGATACCCCCCGCAACCGCCCAGTCGAGATAGATATTGTGGGCGCGGTCGAACCACGGCTCCTGACCGTGCAGGGACGGTCGGAAGTATTCACTAAAGATGTAGTTGTATCCTTCGTGGCCCCAACCAACCACGGGCCTCTCCTGAATACCCTCAACCGCCATACCCCAAATGGTGAAGCGTGTATCGAGGTCGGAGACCTGAACATTTGCGATACGCGAAAGATTCGGATTGTTTTGGATGAACGCAGCGTCACGCACTGCATAGAAACCACCGACAGCAACGACGACGGCCGCAAGAAAGATGACCGCACTCTTTCTGCCTTGCTTCCCTCCTGCCATGACGGCCCACAGGAGCCCGCCCAAGACCGCAGCCGCAAGGAGCGCCAGCGCCGTACCACGCGTACCGGTACCGATGAGAATGACGACCTCAAGCGCCGCAAGCGCAAAGAGTGAGTTCCGTAACCATTTCTTCCGGACATCCGTCGCAAACGCCTGCCACAAGGTCACGCCAAGCGCGAGCAAAAGGAAGCCTGCTAGATATTCAGAGTTCCCGAGAGACGCGTCTAAGCGCGTACTACTTTGATGGATCTCAGCCAACCCAAACAACTGCAGAAGACCGTACCCACAAACAAGCGCGGTCGCAGCGAGGAAGGTGAGCCACCACTTCCTCCAAAGCTTATCGACAGTGAGCACACTCGCCGCAACTACAAACAACAGGAAGAGATGCGCGAGCGTCACAAAGCCGTCCATGCGCTCGAAGTTGCTCCAGATCGCCTTGTGCGAATTCACCGCAAAGAAAAGATCCGCGATGAGCATCCAGAGCGTCAAGAGCCCAAACGCACCGAGCACCCAACTCCACTGCGGTCGATACCTCCGATCAGCAAGCGCAAGCACTATCCAGCCCGCAAACGCAACACCAGTCAAGATCCGGAAGACAAAGTTCTTTCCGGTGATAAAAGGGAAGAACATCGACGTATCGACGTAGAGCGCGAGGAACGGGATGAGGAACAATGGCCCAAGGACAGCCCAACGTGCGAGATTCGCCATGATAAGGGTAGTATATACCAGACTCACTTTCCCTGGCCATGCCTCTTATTACCAGCCTCAAAACCCGCCTCTACCACCTCCTCCATTGGAGTGAGCGGTATACGAGGACGGATATGGCTTACTTGGCAAGTGGCAGCTTTGGGGGTGCACTGTCTCGATAGCGAGGAGTGAAAAGATAAAAAAGTTGCGCACCCAACGCTTAGCGTTATGAAGGCTCAGTACTAATGAATAAGAACTGGTTGTTCCCGATACCGGATACAGTTCTTAAGTTTTCAAGGCGGAACTTTGGGAATCTCTGTTTCATAAAAGCAAAAACTTCTTCTGGGCTCGCATACTCATACGGATACCCACCGACCCAATCTGTGACATCCCGGCGGTAGTGCATGCCGCGCTTCGACCCATACTCGCGCATTACACGAAATGGACTCCGCAAATGCGACAGTGGCAGAAGGAAGTAGTACATAAAAATGTACGCCCATTCTATGAGTTTCCTCGTCAGCACCGAGCCACTATTGTATCGTTTCTTCACTTTCAGCCAGAACCGGGAACCGAACCTTCCTTCAACACGGTTATAAAGAGCGATGCAGTACGTTCCTTTTGGCGCCGTGAGCTGAACCGTGCGGTCTACGGCTTGCCACATCGAACCTGTGTGATGGAGCACACCCCATGAATAAACAACATCAAACCTCCCGAGAGGTGCAAGAAAGTCAGGGTCCAAAGCAGATCCATGAAGAACCTGCCAATGAGCAGGTGTTCCGGCCTGTTCCCTAAAAGCGGCAGTGGCTGCAACTGAATATTTATCGTAGTCAAAACTGACGATCCGTTTGGCGCCGAGCAAGAACGCTGCATATGAAAAAAGGCCACTCCCACTCCCGACGTCGACGAACGTCTTCCCTCTTAGATCGGTGATTCCCAGAAAGGAAGTGAGCGACTCCTTTGCGCGCTCTACCCGTTGTTCATCTATGTTAGAAAGAAATGCCTGCCAGTTCTTCCCGAACCCGAAGCGAGGATTTTGCTCTATGCTTATAAACGACATATACCTAAGCGACACCGAACGCAATGCTAGTCATATAGGGTTAGTATATAGGAGTATTCCATCATTTGCCCATGTCTTTATTTTCTAGCATCAAATCGCGCGGACATGGTCTCCTGCGCTGGAGCGAGCGTTACACTAAGACGGATATGGTCTACTTGACCAGCGGCGGCTTTTGGCTAGGCCTAAGCCAGGCCGCGCAGATGGTTTTTGGCCTTATCCTCCTCGTCGCTTTTGCTAATTTGCTTCCAAAGGAAAGCTTCGGCACGTACCAATTTATAATATCAGCCGCTGCAATTCTGAGTCTCTTTACGTTGACTGGACTTGGCGTTGCGGTTATGCGAGCGGCGGCACAGGGCAATGCCGGCGCCCTTCGCTACGCGTTACGGGTGCAAATACCCTGGAGTATAGGGATCGTTCTTGCTTCTGGAGCTGCCAGCGCGTACTACTACCTTCAAGGGAATACAACACTTGGACTGTCGTTCCTTATTATCGGTGCATTCCAGCCTTTTATTAGCGGTTTCGGCCTCTACCGTGAGTACCTGCTTGGCAAACGTGCATTTCGCGAGCAATCCATCCGTGAAATCGGGCGCCGTGCAATTCCGCTTATTACACTTCTTTCTGTGCTCCTAGCCACTGACCAAATTATCATAATAATCTTTACCTATTTCGCCAGCCATACATTCTCGCTTGCTCTTGCATACTACTTAACGGTGCGGGCGCACCCAGCTAATCCTGTTCCCGACCCCACCCTGACCTCTTACGGGAAACATGTGAGTGTGATGGCGATGGCGGCAAAAATAGCCGAGCATATGGACAAGATTCTGATCTGGAATTTTCTGGGTGCCGCCCCGGTGGCAGCTTATGTCCTCGCACAAATCCCGATTTCCCATGTACGAGGGGGCACCCAACTCATCCATACACTTGTCTACCCAAAATTCACACAAAAAACTCTTTCTGAGCTATCCGAGAGTGTTCCGACTAAGATGCGGCAATACTTTTTGTTCGTGACCGCAATAACGATCACCTATATTCTCGCGGCGCCATGGCTGTTTGAAACCTTATTCCCCGCATACTCCGAATCAGTCTTATACTCACAGCTGCTGGCGCTTGCGCTGCTCCTGCTTCCTCGGTCCTTGATAGTACAAGTCTTTTCGGCACATGCGATGAAGCGCGAACTGTATACGCTGACCGCAAGCATTCCCTTCGTGCGAATCGTTCTCCTTCTCGTACTCCTTCCTCTTTACGGGGTCATGGGCGTCATTGTCGCTTTTCTCATATCTGAACTGGTAGCTGCCATTTTGCAGCAGTATTTATTCCAGAAAGTTCGTAGGCGACATGCCTTAGGAGTAGATCAAATCTAAGGGGTTATAACAGTCATCTCGCCAAAGGATTCGACGTTCCAGCTAGGATATTGCGCCTTGACGCTGGGATAGACATGGTCGTTATCTTCGATGAAATAAACAAACGACTCGGCCAAATGCGGCGCTGCGCTTGCCAGCGTCGCAAGGATAGCCTCGTCGAGATGCACACCGTCATCAATCACAATATTAAGCTTGTTACTTTGTAAGATGGACTCGAGGTAGGTGGTGTTATCGAGAAACTGGTCAAACTGATGAAGCTCAGGATCTGCGTGTCTAAATGCGCCCTTCGCTCTTAGGGCGTCGAGGTTACGCCGAGCGTTCACTAGATCAATATCAAGCCCGAGAAGGCGGCTCCGCGGAAAAAGCTCGGACCAGATGGCAAGCCCGGTACCTTGAAGAATGCCAACCTCGGCAAGCGTAACCTCTTTGTTTGCCCTAATGAATGGCGCAAGATATTGCGCGTACATAGGCGCATACCCGTGGTATCTAGACGACATACGATCGCCGCCGCACTGAGCCTTCTTTTTAGCTGTCGCCGTACGTGGATCCTGATCACTTACCGCGTGTATTGGGATTCGGGAGATCGGATCACCATATTTCAGTTCCGTGTGAACCAGCCACCGGCGCGATCCTGGCGTTGGGGGCCAAACATGTGCGCTCATGCGAGAGAGCGCACGAACAACAGGATCAGTGTCGTGCCGCACTTTTAGTTTTAGGTTTCGGGCCATCGCCGCTATGTGCATGGTAAACATATCTCACGACAATAGCACCTTCCTCCATTCGGTAGCAAAGCGCTTTAGCGTAAAGTCTCGGGCGCGGTTCCGCGCGGCATGTGACAATTGCTTCCGATACTCAGAATGCGCAACTAACTCCTGAAGCGCGTCCGCTAGACACACCTCGGAAAAGGTGAGTGGCTCGTCGGCAAGCTTCTCCCCACTAAGGGGTGGTGTCAGAATGCCGTACGGGGTGTGCTCAACTGACCGCGCAACTTTCGTAACAGATGTTGCTGGCGCAAGTATTTCGCGCGGGCCACTCGGGCAGTCCGTAGAAATAACAGGCAGCCCGCAGGCCATGGCTTCGAGAAGAACGTTGGGAAAACCCTCATACAGCGACGACAAAACGAATATGTTGGCACGTGCAAGATAGGCGAAGGGATTTGCGACCGCTTCCATTAAAAGGATGTCATCCTTGCTGCCAGTTTTCTTAATAAGTCGCTGTAGTTCAGGATCCTTTGAAACCCCATTACCGATGAAAATTAAACGACAAGGGAATTGGCTGCGAACTCTGGAAAAAGCACGTACCAGGTGTGTTTGTCCCTTTTGGTGTGCTCTTCGCCCAACCGTAATGATAAGAGGTATATCTTCCGATATCCATCGAGAGAAGACGGGACTGGTGGGTACAAATGCAGCTTCAGTATTGATTGCTTCACTGGCAATACCATTCACTACTACTGGGCCACTTTCGATGTCGTAGGTTTTCTTAAGATCCCGAGAAACGCCTTCGGAGACCGGTATTATCCCACGTGCGCGAAACGCGATAAGCCACAGAGTTAGGCGCTGCCGCCATCCTGTGCCGTATGAGAGGCTAAGCGTATTGCGCACACTAAATATAAGGTTCTTGGATACAAACGAGCCCACGAGGGCCCACTCGGGATCAAATGAAAGAATCACGTCAGCTTCTCCCGCTTTTATACATGCGCGAATGGCTTGGACTTTTTGAAAGAAGCGCCGGGCGTGCCGGAGGTACTGTCCTCGCCTCGTGAACGGAACCAACGATACATATCGCACCTCCCCCCGATACGAGTACTGGGTGTCCGGAGAGGTCAAAAGAAATGTCGAGTGTACGGAATCTGGAAGCGCTTTTGAAAGGTGCGCGGCAACGCGCTGTGATCCACCGCCAGTAAACTTGCCCATGAGAATAAGGAGATTCATGGTGCAAGCAGTTTTCGCCACACTCGGGCAGTTATAGCTTTCGGCTTAGCGAGCGCGTCGTAGATGAATGAGAAGGCGTGCAGGAGCTGATATGACCGTCCCGGCACGTAGGGAAGCCAAGCAAGGGCAAAACCGTACCCATAGTCGCCCGAAAACCCTCCCATTTGCATATGTGGGTAGAGCACGCTTGCAGCAGGAGCGTCAAGTTTATGCGTTCTCTCGGCATACGGTCGATAGTCGCTAAAGCGCGCCTCGTCGAAGAATCGATTCAGGAATTCACGTTCTGGCGTACCCACCAGCATGTCATGTATGAAAACGCCGGCGACCTGCCCTGTTGCAAGGAGTTTCAAGGCAAGCCGAATGGCCAAAAACATCTTCGGTCCATCGATAATGACTGCTGCATCGGGTCCGATGCGTCGCGGCAGTTCGGCCCGAGAGTCTCCGAACACACGCGTAACATTCTGATAAGGCTTCAGACGAATGTCAGCAATGGCCACATTCGGCGAAGAGGTATCGTACTCAATCGTCTCTATGTGCATATGTGGCAACGCTCGAGCGAACAAAACCGTACTCTGTCCACGGGCGGTTCCAGATTCAAGAAGTCGCGTGACTTGGGGAACAGTACGTAGGCAACCCAAAAGAAAGAGCGCCTCAGAGTACAGTATGCCAAGTAGCTCGTACGGCGTCTCTCGTGCAATAGGTGCAAAGCTGGGTAAGAGCGTCTCAGCTTCAACAATAATACGATCGTAACTCGCAGGCAGTGGTATCTGGTTCCTCTTGTTCATAAGCAAATGTAATATAGAGTATTGCGCATCATGTAAGTCCAAGGTTTTTAAGCGAGCGATAGAGTGTTACGAGCCCGAAGAGGTAATCGGGATACCGTTTTAACAGTAGATCCTCGTCGTGGGAGCGGGTAAGAAGACCAAGCTCTCTTGCAAATGAGATAGCTGGTTCAATATCAGCCCGCAACGCAGTTGAGGTGCGGAGCAAGGATGAGATGGGTATTCCGAATCCAGCTTTTGGGCGGTCGATAAGTTCACGGGGCACGTAGCGAGCGAGCATATCTTTGAGTACGGCCTTCGTCTGCCCGTCCTTAAGATTTTCGTTTAGAAAGTGTGGGGCCGTATTCCAGATTTCCGTCCCCACCAGGGGTACCCGACCTTCAATAGAAGCGTAGGAGGTTGCCATATCGAGTTTTCGGAACAACATGTGCTGCAGATACCAATCTCGATCATACCAAGGGGGTTCTCCGGCTGCGAGATCTCTCCACGTCTGTTGCCACGCCTCGCTAGAGGCGAGATCGCGTCCAGGGGAAGCTTGGAGTAAGTAGTAGCCAGCAGCATCTCCAGCCAATGCGGCGAATTCCTTAAAGATTCTATTTTTGCCCTTGAATGCAGGAGTTTTCAGGAAGGCGGGATTCCACAGTCCTGGTATAAAGTTAGATCCTTTGAAATGTGCGAGTCGTGCACCGCGTGAGTAACCCAGGAAGAGCTCATCAGCACCTTCGCCAGAGAGTACGACCTTTACGCTTTTTGCTGCCAGCTGTGCAACAAAGGTTGTTGGGAAAATTGATGGGTCGGCGATAGGGTCATCCATACGGGAAAGCACGTAATCGTATATACCCTCGAATTCATCGGTCCCGAATTCGGCTATTTGGGTTTTCACGCCGAGATGCTGGGCGATTGCCCGAAAGTATGGTTCGTCAGCCGACCGTCCGTGAACGTTAATACTGAATGCTTCAAGATTCTTGCCTGCCTCGTGGAGCACGGACGTAATAAGGCTGGAGTCGACTCCGCCAGAGAAGAAGGTTCCTACCGGAACGTCTGCAATGCAATGCTCGAGTATGGATCTGCGTATGGCCTCTTCAAGCTCAGTCTTAGTAGTAATATCTTGCGTAACTGGACGCCAGCTTCCGGAGGTAACCTGCTTTGTGTTGAGATCGTATAAGAGCCAGGTGGAGCGCTCGAGTTTCCGTATGCCGAGCACAAGCGTATGTGGACTGGGTATATAGCCCAGCACGGGATAACTCTTCACGGCATCGCGATCTATATCAAGACTGCATCCTTCCGCTCGGAGCATCGCGACTACGCCCTTGAGCTCCGAGGCAAAGACTAGGCCGCCATACTCGGTCGAGTAGTACAGAGGTTTAACTCCAGCGTGGTCGCGGGCCAGGAGTACGGAGTGCGTTCGTGCATCGTACATGGCGAAGGCAAACATGCCGCGCAGCCGCCCGAGTAGCTCCTTCCCCCAGACCCGATATCCTTCGACCAGAACTTCCGTATCGGAAGAGGTACGGAACGTGACCCGGTGGACACGCTCGAGCTCCGTACGCAGTTCTCGGTAATTATAAATCTCTCCGTTATAGACGATAGCAAGCTCCCTACGAGCATCGAAAAACGGCTGGTTGGAGCGTGGGTCAGGATCGATAATACTCAGTCGGGCATGCGCCAGTGCCAGATCTTTAGTTTGAAAACTGCCCTTGGCATCCGGTCCACGATACGCGAACGTCGCAAGTGCCTTGTGGGTCGTTGCTGTGTATGAGTGACTTGCTCCAATGATGCCGCACATAGGTAGAATTAGGTTCTGGTAACAATAGCACGCAGTTGAATAAATCGCTCCTCTGGTGAGAAATCCTTGGCTCGCGTTAGCGCTGCTGTACCGAGGAGCTCTCGCAATTTTCTATCTTGTATAAGAAGCCGAAGTGTGTCAGCAACTGCCCTCGGGTTGCCCGGAGGAACCAGAAGTCCATGCTGTTTATGGGTAATTAGGTCAGGTATACCCCCTACTGCAGTTGCTATGACCGGAAGTCCTGCGGCCATGGCCTCGAGGAGGACATTCGGACTTCCTTCCCATCGAGAAGTCAGAACAAACAAATCGGTATTCTTCATGTGGTCGAGAACTTCCTCGTGGCTTAACGTGCCAAGTATTGAAACGACACGCTCGAGATTCCTTGTATGTATAAGCTCAACAAGCTTGCTGTGGAGTGATCCATGCCCAATGATTACAACTCTTATTTTGATCCCCTCTTCAGCAAGAATTGCAAGGGCTTCAATAAGCGTTGCGTGATCCTTCTGTTCCACTAGTCTACCAACGGTAAGCACTTGAGTCTCGTCTCCCTTTTTCTCTTTAATGTTTTTAGGTACCGTTATTGCATTTTGAAGTACCGTGGCTTTTCGAGAAAGCGGCCACCCGAGCGAACGCCAACCCTCGTGAGAAACAACTATTATATGGTCTGGAATCCAGAATAAAAACAGGTCAAGTAACCGCTGCCACCAAGACTTACTTGGTCTACGAGAGGTATTGGCTTCACGTATAGTTAGGTGCAGTCGTCTCCTTCCTACCCACAGTGCCACCCACCGCGCAAAAATATTTGAGTCATTAAGTGTAGAGACGAGTGCGCTGGGACCAATTCCCTTGACTTCTTTAACAAAACGATACACAGCTTTTATGTCAAAGGGATTCCTTGCTTTCAATAGTATGAGCTGAACTCGAGGATCTAGGTTCAGTTGTTTAGCAAGGTTAGCATTGACCCCGTACAGTAAAAAGAATTTTACTGAATACCCATCGGCTATAAATGCATTTGCGTCATTTATAAATACGCGTTCTGCGCCTCCGTATCCAAGATCGTTAATAAGGAAACTAATATTTCTACTTGGAGTCACACTAATTATTGTTACCAGCTGTTCACCAAGCTTAGAAATACTTTGTTGTTGGATATCGATATCTTGTGTTGCGTTCCCTTCAATCAAGACTTTTAAGCGCTCTGTTAACTCAGAATTCGAAGCAAATGACCACTCCTTTCCTGCAAGTTCTAAATAATCGCTGCTTATTGCAAGTACAGAACAGCCACACGCTCCAGCCTCAAATATAGTCTTATCAAACATCCCCGGCGGTGAGCAATTAACAAAAATCTCGTGTCCTCGATAGAGATTCGGTGTTTCGTGGTTAGGAACTCCTGGCAAGAAAGAGACACGCTCTTCTAGGCCGTAGTGCTTTGCGCGATCAACAAGGCTGCGGTAGTAGGGCTCGTGCTCAGGAAGCGGTGATCCCACAAAAGATGCTGTAAAAGAGATATCTTGCTCTTTTAGTTCCTTAAGTGCCTCAAGTAGCATGAGTGGATTCTTTGAAGGTGACATGCGACCAAGAAAAAGGATTGAGTTTTTCTTTCGAGGAATATTCGTATCTTCATAAAAACGCTCTGTATCAACCCCCACCGGCATAAATACCGTCTTGCCATACTTTGCCGTGTACGAGTGACGTGAAGTGCAAAACACCTTTGTGCAGAGGTGTGCGGCAACATCAGTGAGCCAAGAACCCGCGTAGTGATTGCGCCACATATATATACGCTTCCCGAGAAGCTTCCAGAGCAGCCCCGCAAGCAGGACATACTCCTGATTCATGTGCACAAACGCCGCATCATAGTCGCGGCGTAGTTTCCACACAAGGCGCAGAAAACGGACACTGTACTTAACCCTATTTAGCAACCTCCCTCCCCCTCCCCGTTCCTTGCCAAGCGAATGAATACAAACATTCTCCGGTAGCTTATGCCTCCCCTCGAAAAGAGCGACAACATCAATATGCTCAACCCGCTTTGCGAGTTCCTCAATCCACCTATGGAAGAATCCGAGTACCGGATGATCAAGATCAACGACCTGAGTAACAATGAGAAGCTTCATAGAGATTTCTTTGCTGTGAACCACAAATCAAAGGCAAAGGTTTGAGGAAAACGTGCAGCGAGTCGTCGGTACTTCCCAAAACCCCCAACTTCGCACTCTGCAAAC
>Ga0066639_10003392_pt1 | contig 13803 bp, 12 predicted proteins | sample CryGeyCG2114_010_2_FD_59504 | JGI IMG/M metagenome (GOLD analysis project Ga0066639, IMG submission 59504) | Groundwater microbial communities from aquifer - Crystal Geyser CG10_big_fil_rev_8/21/14_0.10 | ecosystem: Environmental > Aquatic > Deep subsurface > Groundwater | place: USA: Utah...
TTTGGTGGTGTATTTTTATTTCCCAAGTTAGTCAGAATGACAATTCTGGTAGCATCCGGCCAGGGAAATATAAAGTTTTCATCAAATGGGCCTGCATAAACCACCCTGTCATTTAATCCGTCAAAATCCATTATATGAACCTCCTGATCTCTTACAAAAATAAAATGCTTGTTGTCTGTAAACCAGCTCCATGCTCCCTGAAAATTGCCCGGATTTAATTTGTAATTCCTATCTTCTTTCACATCATAAACATAAACTCCGCCTTCATTTATTGACCGGATCTCGGGAGTGGAGTTAACGCCTACAAGCCTAGGCTTTACTACGATAGGCAGTGAAGCGGATCTGCTGGCTGTATAGAGTATTTTATCTCCGTCAGGCGAGAATGACATGATTTTAAAATTTTCAGTTGCCATTTTCCTAACCGCCCTGGGAAGTGCATTTATAAGAGCATTATCGTTGTCTTCCTGCAGGCTAGTCCAGGTTTCATTTACGTCGTCAATGGCGTTTGTAACATTATTTGGAGGATTATTGGCTCTATCCGTATCCAAAAGATATGTGTCCGGGAAGGGTCTATCAGCTGAAACAGTAGCTATTATGTCTTTTCCGTCAGGTGACCAACTGAGGCTAGCTTGTGAAAATAAATCAATGGTATCATCAATGATCTGGGTAGATGAGTTTTGAAGAGTGAGCAGGGGATTTGATTTCATATCTATGAAATAAATTCCGTTTTTGTCTACGGTCTGCTCTGATACATTAAATGCTATTTTAGTTATAGTTGGATCTATTATTGGATTATTTGCTCCTAGGTCTGTAATGTTCTCGAGTTTTGGAGCATTTGGTATGAGAAGTGCCTCAGCCTTGCTGACTGCTTCGGTTTCAATTTTTATCCTTTTTTCCCATGGCAGATAACCTTCCTTAAAAATTTTTATGCTATATTCACCGGGAGGAAGATTAATTGTGTTATCTGTAGCTGTCTTTAATTTATCATCTACTAAAACTTGGGCGCCGTCCGGAAGGCTTTTAGCTACTAAAATGCCGGTTCCCTGTATGGCAATTTTCCCGGGCTCTAAGCCAAATCTGTATCCTTTTCCATAAAGAATTACCATAACTGTTACGAAAACTATAGCTGTAAATATAATAATAGAGAGGATTAGCTGGTTATTTGATCGGATTTTTAGTTTAATTTTTTTCATCTTCCTAGATTATACTCCTAATATGACTGAATTTATACCTAAAAAAGTGCTTTCAAGCTCATTTATATCAGTGATTTATTTAATCTTCATTGAAATTATATGATTTAGAATGCATCTCTTGCAAGTAAGTTTGGGAATGCTATAATGGATTTTAGCTCAAAGCTGAGAATGATATATTTATAGTATATTATGATGCAGTTTTTGACTTCCTAAAAGCATACCTTGACGCGCTTTTGTGTTCCGGGATGATTTATTGATATATTTAGATTATGTTGTTCAATATAAGTAAATCCGAAATTCGAAGTACGAAATTTGAAATAAAAACAAATGTTTAAAATATTTGAAAATTAGAATTTTTGTATTGTTTCGAGTTTCGAAATTCGATATTCGTACTTAAAATATTATGTTATCAAAACGAATAGCCATTGATCTTGGGACTGCTAATACGTTGGTTTATCTGGGCGGTGAAGGGATTTTAATAAATGAGCCTACTGTAGTGGCTGTTACAGCTGAGGAGAATAAGGTAGTAGCTGTAGGAAAAGAAGCTAAAGAAATGCTAGGAAGAACCCCCGGAAACATTGTCGCTATGAGACCTCTTAGGGACGGCGCAATAGCGGATTACACCATAACTGAGGCAATGCTCTCATACTTTATAGATAAGGCTTGCGGTTCGTCCAGGTTTTTTAAACCGGAGGTTATGGTTTGTATTCCTTCAGGAGTCACACAGGTTGAGCGTCGTGCGGTTATGGATGCCACTATGTCAGCAGGAGCCAAGGTGGCATATCTTATAGAGGCTCCGCTTGCAGCTGCAATAGGCGCAAAAGTGCCAATAGCCCAGCCAAATGGTCATATGCTTGTTGATATTGGCGGAGGAAGTACAGAATGTGCGGTAATTTCAATGGGAGGAATTGTAGTTCATAACTCAGTTAGGGTGGGTGGAAATAAAATAGATGAGGCTATAGCAAATTATGTAAAAAGAAAATTTAACTTACTTATAGGCGAGCGGACAGCAGAAGAAATAAAAATTGAAATAGGGACTGCTCTTGTCGAGAATAAAAAAGAATCTACTGAAAAAAATATGGAAATAAGAGGCCGTGATAGTATAACCGGGCTTCCCAGAACAATAATACTTAATCAGGAGCAGGTGAATGAGGCTGTTTTACCGGCTCTAATGGATATTATTGGTGGGGTAAAAGGTGTTCTTGAGAAGACTCCGCCTGAACTAGCATCTGACATTATAGATAAGGGGATCGTGATGAGTGGGGGAACATCGCTTCTAAATAATTTCGACAAGCTTATGACTAGGGAAACTGGAGTTCCATGCCATGTAGCTGAAGACGCGCTTCTTTGCGTAGTAAGAGGAACTGGTGTAGCTCTAGATAATATCGAGCTTTATAAAAGAAGTATATCCAAAAAATAATTTTAATTTTTAATAATCAATTTTATTGTATTGTATAGCATCTAATTTTTGAAACTTTGCTTAAATTAGAAATAATAAATTTGATATCAATTTAACCCTCTAGTGAGTAGCAGATTATGAGAATCATAAAAAAACAGAATAAATATCTTAGGATTTTCATATCAAGTAATAGATATAGTTTTAGATTTAGAGATGTTTTAGGAAAATATGAGATTTCAGCTTCTCATATCCAAATTCGAAGTCAATTTTTGGATACATACTATACTCATAAAGCTGGTTTTTATATAAAAACTCTGTTATAATCCTATCTTATAGTAAATCTGTGGAAAAATGAAAATTAAAAACTTAGTATTTCAAATAAAAGATGTTACTTTTGACCAGGCCCTAGAGTATTTGGTAGATAAAGCCCAAAATAAAAGAGTAAAGACTTTCGTAGTGACGATAAACCCGGAAATAATCATGTTGGCAAAAGAAGATAAGCATTATGAAAAAGTGTTAAAGTCTGCCGATTTGGCTTTATGTGATGGCGTTGGGATAATATTTGCAGGAAAGCTCTTTGGAAAAAGCTTTCCCGGTAGAGTTCGTGGAGTTGATTTGCTTGAAAAACTATCAGATTTAGCCTCACAGCGGAGCCTGACAGTGGGACTGCTGGGAGGGGGTAAAAACGTAGCACTTGAAACTTCCAAGTGCTTAAAGAAAAAGTACCCTAAGCTTAAAATCTCCTTTGCCAAGCAAGAATGGGTAAATCAAAAAACAAATGTCAAAAAACAAAAATCAGATAGGACTAGTCATGGTTCTAAATTGAAATGCGATATTCTGTTCGTGGCCTTCGGTTCACCCAAACAGGAGAAGTGGATTTATGAAAATCTATCAAAACTGGATGTAAAAGTAGCAATTGGAGTGGGTGGAGCATTTGATTTTGTTTCCGGAAAGGTTCGTCGAGCACCACTTCAGGTGCGAAGAATTGGCTTAGAGTGGCTGTTTCGCCTTATCATTCAGCCATGGAGGATAAAAAGACAAATTGTACTTCCAAAGTTCGTTTTACTTGTCATTAGGGAAAGGTTTTTCTAATCTAGAAATAGCTGTAGAAGTTTAAAAATATGAAGATTTTATATGTATATATGTTTCCATTATATGGTAATGGTTCAGGTAGCTGGTTAAGAAGACTTATTGCAAGCATGAATAAGTTGTATAAGGGTAAATATGAAGCTGCTATTGTTGCTCCCGAAAAAAGAAATATAAAATTTGCAAAATTGTTTAAACTTAAGCCACCCCATATGGGTGTGTTTGTTGGGAATCCAGAGTTACCAAATGAAAGGAAATATTCTGATTTTTCAAATAACGAAATGGTTGAAATTTATAACTATTATATGAATGAAACAGCTAAGGCAATTGATAAATTCAAACCAGACCTAATTCATGTATTTCATACTGCTTTTTTGCCTGCTTTTATTAGACCATTGACTAATTTATATAAGGTTCCTTTTATGTTAACGACTCACGGAAGCGATCTATACTATTTTAAAGAAGATAGTAGATGGTTAGCAAGTGCTAGAACTGGAGCGGAAAGGGCAAAGTTTGTCACGGCTAATAGTGATTTTACTAGATCGTGGTTTTTGAAGATGTTCCCAACCATTAGTCCTAAAAAAACAAAAATTATTCCAGCCGGTGTTAGAAATGGCTCGAAATTTGATAGAGACATAAGTTGGATTGACAAGAAGTATAAGCTTAAGCACGATAAAGTTGTGTTGTTTACCGGAAGACTTACCCTGCATAAGGGAGTAGAATATTTAATAAAAGCGGCAAGTGAAATTAAAGCAGAAATTCTTATCCTCGGTGATGGGCCTGAGAGGGGGGAGCTCGAAAAGCTTATTAAAAAAAATAAATTGACTAATGTTCACATGTTAGGTTACTTTTCACAAAAACTTAATCAAATTAATGATTTTTATCTAAGAGCAGATGTGTATGTAGCGCCTAGTGTATGGAGTGAGCCACTTGGGCTTGTTATACTTGAGGCAATGGCACAGAAAACGCCTGTAGTGGTTACAAGGAAGGGTGGAGTGGGCACAGTTGTGAAAGATGGATACAATGGTTTATTTGTGAGACCTAGAAATTCTAAGCAAATAGCTGAAAAAGTCAATATGCTCCTTGAAGATGAAAATTTAAGAATAAAACTAGGAGAAAATGCATATAAGACTGTACTTGAGAAATTTAACTGGAAAAAGATCTCTGGAAAATTTTATTCATTGTATGTTAGGTCTATAAATGAAAAAAAATAAAAACTTCGTTGTCGTATTAGGAGGCGGTATCGATATGCAGGGACATCTCCCTGACCATCAAATTGAAAGACTTAAAAAAGCCGTAGAACTCTTCAGAAAAAACCCAGATAGTAAAATTGTACTTTCAGGTAAATATAGTTTTCTATACGAAAAAGAAAAACCACCAATTACTGAAGCAAAAGCGATGATGATTTATTTAACTCAAAATGGAGTAGATAAAGACGATTTAATCTTAGAAGAAGAGTCCATGGACACAATTGGTAATGCATATTATCTGAAAAAGAATTATTTTAAAAATGAAGATTTTGATATGTTGATAGTCATTACATCACAATATCATCTTGAGAGAGTAAGGTATATTTTTTCAAAGCTGTTTATTAAAAGCACAATAGAATTTATAGCTGTAAATGATACTGAATCAGAAAATAAAATTAATCAAATATTAGCTAGGCAAGACAAGCTTCTTACTAAAACGAAAAAGTATTTAGGGGACATGAAGAGAGGTGACTTAAGTTTTCTAGATGATAGCATATATAAATCGTGGTACTACGAAGAAGATAGGCCTATTTGGGTACAGTCATTTGTTGCAAAAGGAAAGTAAAATAGCTACGATATATTTATGCGTATTCTAATCGTCTCCACGCTTAAGAGAAAAGTAGCTGAGAAAGATACGGCCTCAAGATCTAGAATTATTTACGAGATAACTTTGGGCATGGTAAAAAAAGGTCATGATGTAACTATTCTTGGAACAGGGGATACTTTTGTTGAGGGAGCAAAAACACTTTCTGTTATTCCAAATTCTTTTGTAGATTTGCCAAAAGCTGAAAATTCATTTTATGCAGAAACTTCTCATTTGGTTAGGTTGGCGAAGAAGATAGAAAAAATAGCATCTGATTATGATATTGTTCATAATCACACTTATCCCGAGTTTATAAATCTTTTTGCAGCATCAAGCATAAAAACACCAATGGTAACTACAGTTCATGCGCAGGCGACAGAGCAATTTGATGATGTACTAGCTTCATTTCCGGATGCAAATTTAATTTCTATTTCAGATGCTCATAGAAGTGGGTTCAAAAAAACAAAATTTATGGATAGAATTTATAATGGAATTGATACAAAAACCTTTAGCTATAAAAAGAAAAAAGAGGATTATCTTCTGTGGATAGGAAGGCTTTCCAAGGCGAAAGATGATAAAGGTGAGTATATGGATCCAAAGGGAATTAAATGGGCAATAAGACTTGCTGAGGAGACTGGGGAAAAGTTAAAGTTATCCGGAAATGTTGAGGATAAGGCATTTTTTGATAATGATGTAAAGTCTCATTTAAATGAAAAAATAGAGTGGATTGGTCCAGTTTCAGCCGAGCAAAAATTAACTAGAGAGGAAGTCGCAGGTCTTATGCAGGGTGCAAAAGTATTTTTAATGACAATAAACTGGAATGAGCCCTTTGGCCTTGTAATGGCAGAGGCTATGAGCTGCGGAACACCGGTTATTGGATTTGATAGGGGAGCAGTAAGAGAGGTAATTGAGGAGGGTGAAACAGGTTTTGTGGTAGATCCTGAGGATGGGATAGAAGGGCTAAAAGAAGCTCTTTCCATGCTTGATACGATAAACCCGGAGACTTGCAGAAAGCACGTTGAGGAGAATTTTTCTATTGAGAAAATGGTAGAAAATTATGAAAAATGCTATTTAGACATAATTAACTTAAAAAAATGAAAAAAATTGCAATCCTTCACTATGCTTATCCTCCAAATATAGGGGGAGTTGAAAACTTGCTTCGTGAACACGCAATGGTTCTTGTTGATCTTGGATATAGTGTTAAGGTAGTAACTGGAAATGGAAAAGAAGGTAACAGACGTATTGAGCTTGTTCAAAATCCCAAGCTTGAGGCAATAAGAATATTTAATCCGGAAATGCAGGATAAAATTGAAAATAGCGGTATAGTGATGGAGGATTTTTATGCGCTTTCAACAGACATTGAAAAAATACTTGATAGAGAATTAGCAAATTGTGATATCGTAATTATTCATAATGTGATTACGCTGATTCACAATTTAGCTTTTAACCTGGCATTCAGAAAGTGGTTTGAAAAAAATCCGCACAAGAAATTAATTATCTGGACACATGATCATAAGTATATTACTGAAGAAAAGATAAAGCCTGATCTTGCGAATATTTACCACACAGATTTTGTAAATGAGCTTCTTACAAAACCAATTGAAAAAGCAAATTATGTTGTAGTTTCAGAAGTTTTTAAAAATTTAGTTTTAGAAGTAATGAAGCTCGATCCCAAGCAGGTAACAGTTATTCCTGCTGGCGTTGATGTGAAAAGCTTTATAGGAGCAGGAAATGTTCTATGGTCATGGTTATTGACTAGAAATATAGGAGATAAGTTTCCCATATTTTTTTCTCCGTCAAATATACTTGAGCGTAAAAATATCGATTATGGGTTGGATATATTATCTGAAATAAAAAAGACATACCCCGATTCAATTTATATTATTAGTGGTAAAACCTCAGCTCACAGGGATACTGCAAAATATAGACTAAAGCTGGAGCAAAAAATCGATGAATTAGGCTTGAAAGATAATGTATTTTTCTTAGCTGAAGAAATCGAAAATTCACTGGATTATGATGATGTAAAAGCCTTATATAGATTGTCAGATGGTGTATTTTATTTTTCTAAAAGTGAAAATTTCGGAATACCCATTATTGAATCAGCAATATTTAAAACACATATATTTGCCTCAAATCTGCAGGTATTCAAGGAGATTGCAGGAGATCATGAGATAGAATATATAGATTATCAAAATGTTTCCCCTGAAGAAGCAGCGAAAAGAATAATATCTGAGATCGATCAATCCAAGCTGATAAAGCTAACAAGTGATATGAGAAAGAAATATAATCTTCATGTTGTCCTCGAAGAACATTTATTACCGCTTATGAACAAAAAATAATATACTTATAATATGTCAGAAGTAGCAGAAGTACCAGATCAAATTACACAACCTGAGTATCCAAAGCCAAAAGTTAATCCAGCAATAGAACCTACAGGTGTGAGTAATTCTGAAAAGAGCGAAATGCTAGGTAATAAAGTAGATTTTCTTATGGTTTTTGGTCAAGGACCGGTTAAGCCACTTTTACAAGAAAGTGAATTAAACGAAGAGCAGAAGGTGGCCTGGGCTGAATTTAAAAAAGAATCACTTCAAAACACAGAACCAGATTTTAGAGTTATTGAGGGTAGTTCATGGACTAGTCAACTTGAGGGTTTATCAAAAGAGCAGCAAGATGCAAAAATTGCCTTGTGGCAGACGCAAGGAAGATTTGGATTGAATAGATGGGGAAGGGAAAATGCTCTCGCTGCTGGATTCGCACTTGTATCAGGATCAACTGGAAAAGTACTTCTGTCAGGAGGAAAAACTATCCCTGCGTGGGCTAGGGAATCCCTGCCGCCTAGTAGACTTGATAAATGGCCAAGCGAGGCTGAGCTTATGAAAGATATAATAGCTCGGAGATTTGGAAAGCTTTATGAGGAGAGTAATCCAGGTAAGAAAATTGAAGATATGTTGATTTTGGAAGATGCTTCAACCAATACACTTGAGAATGTTGCAAATACTTTAAATCAAAATCCCAATATTATTGAAGATCAAACAAAACTTGGGCTACTTGCTGCAAATTTTCATATTGAAAGAAGTGAAAGGATTGGGGCTATTTTTGCACCAGGTAAAGAGGTGACAGCTGTACACGGAGCTCAGGATCTACTTGAAGTTAGAAATGAGGACAGAAAAGCATGGAAAGAACGAGGTATTTTGGATAAACTTAGAAGGAACGGTGCTGGCGAGGCAGATCTAGCGCAAAAAGTAGACGAAATGAAGGTAATTGAAGCAAATAAAATTACATATAAAAGAATTCTAAGTTGGATGAATGATACTAATAATCCAGATCTTCAAGCAAGGCAACTAGGAGAAAAAAGATTTATGATAGGGCTTAGTGATCCAGAATATATTAATTATTGGCTTGGTTATATAGGATTGTGTGAAGATCCTGCAATATTACAAAATACCATACAGGGTCATAAGAAAGATGGAGCATGGACTGATGCTGCAAGAGGTGCATTTAAAGAGGCTGGCTTGGATTACGATGAGTTAGTAGGAAAAGATTTAGCAGCTGTTCCTAAGGATGAGTTTTTACAAATTGCAAAAAAACTTACAGTTCTAAAAGAGCCTGGCCATAGAGCAATGCCTCCACCACAAACCTCTTGATACTTTTTTATAAATAGGGAATACTGATAGTGTGACTGATTTTAATTTTTTGAAAGATAGTGCTGGGGGTTGGGTAATTTCTGCTCCCAAGAGAGGGAAGAGGCCTGATCAAGCCTCAGGTGGAGGTGAGCCTGACTGCCCATTTGAGTTCATCGATGGCAAAATAGGAGATGAGGAGCCGATATATACTCTAAATCAGGTTCATGTGATTAATAACCTATATCCTTTTGCTCCGATTCACGAGATAGTAATTCACTCAGATGATCATAGGAAAAACTTTGGTGATCTGGATTATGCGCTCGCGGAGGATATATTTAAAGTTTATCAGCTTAGGTTTTTAAAGCACAGAAAAAGCGGTCAGGTTTTTATATTTCATAATCAAGGGAAAAAGGCTGGAGAAAGTCTTCCTCATCCACATACTCAGATTACGGTAATTCCAAATAGCGTGGAGTTGGATGTCCAGCCCCTAAGACATCCCTATAATCATGACGTAAAGACGCTGGATCACTTCACGATTTATTGTCCGCATAGCTCTCAATGGCCTGATGAGGTTTGGGTAGCGCCAAAAAGAAGAGGAAACTCATTCTATGAGGCTAGTGGAGCAGAAATTAAAGAAATTGCTTTTATACTTTCCAGGCTAGTTCAAATTTTTACCATAAGGCATGGCTATAGCTTTCCTTTTAATTTCTATATTTATCCGGGAAATGATTGGTATCTGAGATTAGTTCCTAGAATAAAGGTGTTGGGTGGATTTGAAATAGGCACTAACGTATTTGTAAACACCCAAGATCCTCATGAAACATTCAGATTTATAAGGGATAATTTTGACAGTCCTAATTTTACGAAAATAAAGGAGCTTCACCAGGCAGAGTATAGTAAGGCAGCATAATCAATTTTTAATTTAAAATTTTTAATTTTTAATGAAATTAAAATGTTTCAAATTAAATAATTAAAAAATTCATTGAAAATTGTGAATTAAGAATTGAAAATTCCTTTGTATAGCAAAGGATTATTCTTCTTTCATTTGGATTCCGAGGAGGTAGAGGATAGCTTCTTTTCTGTAACGTCTGTCACCTCTAGAATTAATTCTTATCGCGGGTAATTTTCCTCTTTTGCCCCATCTTTTAAGTGTTAGCGGGGAAACTCGTAGAACTTCGGCGGCCTCTCGGACTGTTAGTAGATCGGGTAGGTTATTGATTGATAGGTTTTGATCAGCCATAGCCTCAACAATATATTTATAATATACAATATATTAATTAATTATCTACAAAATAACAAACTGATACATATGTTGTCAAGTAGGAAGTTATTAAAATAATTGATATTTGAATAGCTTATAACTTAACAACAAAAAAGAACGCAACTTCTTGCGTTCTTTTTGATTTACGATTTACGAAATGCGATTTACGATTTTTGGGTTTCTTAATTCCTAAATCCTAAATCTTATTTCAATTCTACAGTAGCTCCGGCTGCTGTTAATTTTTCTTTTGCTTCATCAGCAGTTTTCTTATTTACTGCAGTTAGAACCTCTTTTGGAGCGGAATCTACTAATCCTTTTGCTTCAGCGAGTCCTAATGTTGGAACTAGTTCTCTTACAGCTTTTATAACTGCAATTTTTTGTGCACCCGCACTTGCGATTACTACGTTAAATACGGTTTGTTCACTTGCTTCTTCGCCTCCATCGCTTGCGCCACCTGCGGCTGCCGGTGCTGCGGCTACTGCCTGAGCTGATACTCCGAACTTTTCTTCAAGAGCCTTAACGAGTTCTGATAGTTCCAGAACTGACATTTCCTCAACTGCTTTCATGATATCTTCATTTTTTAGTTTTGCCATACGTTTTTACACCCCCTTTCAGGAGAATTTTCAATTTTTAAATTCTCAATTTTCATTGAATGTTTAAATTTTTTAAATTTCAGATATTTAGGTTTCATTTTAAATTTAAAATTTCAAATTAAGAATTCTTGGTATTTTCTTCGTTTGTTTTTTCAGCTTCGTCAGTAGGTTTTTCTTCGTTTGATTTGTCTTCAGTACTTGCAGATGCTTCGGCAGAATCTTCATTCTGCACTGCGTCTTCAGACTTGGCTACGACCTCATCTTCGGACTTGTCCGCAGGCTTAACTGCCTGCACTTCGGCTGCGGCCTCGTCTTCTTTAGGTTCCTCGGTGGCAGATGTTTGGCTTGAAGGACTTTCAGTTGACGGTGTAGGTTCCGATGCCGTGTCAGACGCGACTGCGCTATCGCTTGCAGGTTTTGCAGAACTATCGTCTTGCACTGCACCTGCGGGTTTGATCTTTGCGATTGCGTCCAGTGTCATTACGAATTTTTGGGGGATAGCATTAAGTCCTGTTACAAATCCTTGAATGGGAGCATTTAGCATTCCCACAAATTGAGCCAAAAGTACTTCACGGGTTGGTAGGGAAGCGAGTTTTATTACCCCGGCCTCATCAAGGAGCTGGCCTTCCAGAATTCCAAATTTGATTGTGGGTAGTCCCGTATCCTTAATAGACTTCTGAAGCTTCTTAAGAGGCTCTATGGTATCATTTCCGATAAAAAGCGTAGCTGCAGAGCCTGCTAGGCTTTCATTATCCTTATGATCTGCAAATTTCTGAGATTTACTCATAGAAATTTTCATAAGTGAGTTTTTTGCGATTAGAAGGGAGGCGTCAGCTGATTTTAACTCTTTTCGAAGACTTTCAAGCTGCTGATGGGTAATTCCTTTATATTCTGTAAAAACCAAACCGGTTGCGTTATCCAGTTTTTCCACGATTTCAGCCACGAGATTTTCTTTCCTCTCGCGTCCTGTCTTTTTAACTGATTGCTTGCTATACGCTTTACCTTTTGCCATATCTTAATTAATTTTTAATTTACAATTCTCAATTTTCCCCGCAGATACTTTTCAGTCGGGATCCCGCACGAATGAAATTCGTCGGGACATTGAATTTTCAATTATTAAATTCAATAAAAAAGCTCCCTAAGGAGCGCATCTTTCAACTTGTAACTTTATAACTTGTTACTAATTTGTGCCTCGGCGAGATTTATTCCGATTAAATCGGAACTCGCTGTCTTAGGTAAGGAATATGATACCAAACATGCCTGAAATAGTCAATATTATATATTAACCTTCTGTTTATCAAGGTCCGGCCTTGTCACACAAGAACATTAAACAGTCCTGTAGTTAGGATAAAATTCGGGAAATAATCTAGCTTATAGTTGTCAATGTAGAGAACAATTATGCGAATGTACTTATTGCGTGTTTTATATAATTGAATAAGTATATAGCGAGTATTTGAGGTCATTTTAAAAAGCTGCAACAGTGTATTCTTATGAAATTTCGATTATAAATCTTGAAATTATGCTAAGATTATTGCTTTTCTCTAAAATTGAAGTTATTTATTCCCGGTATTTGTTACTGAGGTGCTGTTGGTAATTGAGATGCCCATCCCTTGGAAATTATTATTAGTGACCGTGACCCTATCAAAATCTTCAATCTTTAAAGCAGTACCACATCTGTTTACTGAGGGATAATTGAATGTATTGGTTCTTAATATGAGATCGTGTCCGCGTGTACCGTCTGGTCCTGTAAAGTTAATTGGAGTTATACCACAATTTCCATAGAGTGCAATTGAGGTGGGAGCGGCGGCATCTGACCAATAATTATTTTCTATAGTTATTGGCCCAAAGTCAGCCAATGCAGGAGGTGTTGGATCATTCCAGTCATATTCAAAAGAAATGCTATGTGCACCGTACTCTGCGTGCCAACCGGCTCTGGCTAGTTCATTGTTTCTGATGACTACATTATTTAATTTTTGCGTTCCTTCCTTGCAATCTTCCCCGTCTATGTTGTACAAACCAGTATCCTTTATTATGTTATTTTCTATGAGTGCGCCTTTTGTTTGATTGAGTGTTATTCCTTGTCGTGCAGTAAGTTCAAGCAGATTATGATGCCAGTGATAGTCACCTGCATCAGGCCATGTACCCCAGCAAGCAGTATAAATACCATCTCCGTTTACATGATGAACCCACATATCAGCAACTTCACTTCCGTTAGAGACATATCTATGTCCTACGCCCATTGACCATTGGCCGGGAAGTCCGTTAAGTGCTTCGCCGGTACCACTTTTTGTATTTGCTCCCTCAACTTCGAATCCCAATATTTTTGTATTTATAGCATCCTCTACCCAAAAAGCTGATGCGCCAGCTGAGCCATCTGTGCCTATCATATTAAATTTTGTATTATAGCCCCACAGGGTCAGGTTTGATTTATTGTCGATTCGAATTCCGGTGCTCATTCTGTAAATTGAATCAGGCGTGCTTTGGCCGTGGATAAAGCCCTGGGCAGTTCCACTCTGATCAAATACTACTATTGAGTCATTTGGAACACTATTTATGAAATTTTGAAGAGCTGAGCCAACATCTCCCGAGTTATTATCAGCTATGGTGGTTGGGACATAAACTACATTTGTGCCTGTGGGTATGGCTGGAGCAGGCCGTGGCCCTACGCTTGAAGTGTTTGGCGGGGAGGTGGGAGTAGGGCCGGATGTGCTTTTTGAGAATCTGATGAATTGTCCCCCTGAAGCTCCGGAACTTGTTTGCTTAGTAACTCCTGATGAGGAAATAACTCCAGCCTCAGTTTCAAGCTGATCAGGAG
>Ga0066639_10003393_pt1 | contig 13801 bp, 11 predicted proteins | sample CryGeyCG2114_010_2_FD_59504 | JGI IMG/M metagenome (GOLD analysis project Ga0066639, IMG submission 59504) | Groundwater microbial communities from aquifer - Crystal Geyser CG10_big_fil_rev_8/21/14_0.10 | ecosystem: Environmental > Aquatic > Deep subsurface > Groundwater | place: USA: Utah...
CAGAACAGGGTCTTGCAATTGTCGGAAGTCGGAGTCCAATCAATGCGTCATGTCAACTTATCCATTCGACCATTGGAAGGCTCACACGATCCAACTTGATTATTATTTCAGGATTCGCTCGTGGAATCGACACGGTCGCACATGCTTCTAGCATAAAAGCGGGTCTGCCAACCGTCGCAGTCCTTGGATGTGGCTTTGCTCGAGACTATCCAAGAGGGAACTTCGATTTAAAAAATAAAATCCTTCAATCAAATGGTTTGATTCTATCCGAGTTCGATGAAGACACCCCTCCGCTCCCACACAATTTTCTTAGACGGAATCGAATCATTTCTTTTCTCTCCAAGGCAGCTTGGATTGTAGAGGCAAGGCATCGCTCGGGAGCACTCAACACGGCAAAATGGTCATCGCACTACGGAAGAGATCTATATGCCACTACGGCATTTCCAAGTGATTCAAATTTTTTTGGTAATCTGAGATTGATTGAAAATTCGACGGCCTACCCATATATCAATGCAGAATCATTGAAATCGACTTGGCTTAGCCTAAATATTGACTCAGCAAAAAATAAAACTCGAATTGGAAATGATGTTTTAATTTTTTTGAGAAAGAAAAGAGACCTCGGAATTCAGGTAAAAATTGGAGAAATCACAAAATATTTTGAATTTTCTATGATAAAGAATCTTCTTGAAAATGGCGAAATCGAACTATCCGAAGGATGCCTTACAGCTAAAAACTTACCCTAACTCCACTGTCTCACTAGAGAGTTGCGCGTTTTAAATCGATCTAAAGCTGTAAGAATTAATTTATGAAGCAACGTTTTATAATCGACTTTCGTAACTTCCCACAACCTAGGATACATACTAATCGAGGTAAAACCGGGCATAGTGTTGATCTCGTTAAAATAAATTTTTCCAGACGACTCCTCATAAAATAAATCGACTCGAGCCAAGCCACTGCACTCTAAGAGCTCAAACACATTTCGAGCAATTCGCTGAGAACGCTCAACAATCTCAATTGGCAAATCTGCTGGAGCATAGAGCTCTGCCCCGCTTTCATCCAGATACTTAACTTCATAGGAATAAAATCCATCCCTAGGTCTAATTTCCCCAGGCAAGCTAACTTTAATTGGATCAGCCGAGTCTTCTGAATCCTCAAGTACGGCTAATTCAATTTCTCGAATAGAAAGACCCTTTTCTACCAAAATTTTATCGTCAAATCTGAAAGCGTCGGAAATACTCGACCGAAGGTTTTCTTTATTTTTCACCAAATGAATGCCGACGCTAGAGCCTAAATTAGCGGGTTTTACAAAAACGGGCAGCCCCAGATCACGAACTACTTTTTCCTCAAATAGGCCTGGGTCCTGATCCCAGTGCCGTCTATAGATCGACAAGTACGGAACCGGCTCAACTTCAGGACATCCGTTGATGATCCTTTTTGTGAAGTCCTTGTCCATTCCAACAGATGACGCCAGCACACCACAACCGACAAACGGGATACCGGAAAGCTCCATCGCGCCCTGCAGAGCACCGTCCTCGTAAAGAGGCCCGTGGAGCACAGGAAAAATAATATCAACTTCGACAATTGGTTGGTCAGTGGAAATCGATTTTAATTTTCCACGCCTAGACCCCCAAGACGAAAGAAAAACCACCTCTTGGCTTCCGGGTGTTGAAATCACTAGATTAGACGCGTCGCAATGATCCAGTGAATTTAGATGCCATCTGCCTTCTCGGTCGATTCCAATTGGCAAAATCTCAAATTCGTTTCTATCGAGATGAGAAATTACTGACCCGGCTGAGCGCAACGAAACCTCATGTTCCCCAGATCGCCCCCCGTACAGCACCGCAACAATTAACTTAGGATTTTGAACCGCAGACTCCATAAAAACGATTCTAACATAAAAAGCCATCTTGCTTACGGCGAAAATCCCAATTAATGTGGCTAACTATGAAAAATGAAACATCCATAAACCTCGGGTCTCAGCTGTGGGACACGAGCAGCCTATATAGAAGCGCAATTACCGATCTAGAAGATGCCGCTCAAATAATGAATTTAGACCCGAATATTTTGGAGCGTCTAAAATATCCCAAGAGAGCTCTGATCGTAAGCGTTCCTGTTCGGCTCGATAACGGCGAAGTTAAAGTATTCGAGGGTTACCGCGTACAACACAACATTACGCTGGGCCCCGGCAAAGGTGGTATCCGTTACCATCAATCCGTTAACTTATCGGAAGTTGCGGCCCTCGCAACTCTAATGACCTTTAAGTGTTCTCTAGTTGGATTACCGCTCGGCGGAGCAAAAGGCGGCGTTCGAGTAAATCCTCACGTCATATCTCGACAGGAGGCTCAAGCCATTACTCGCCGATACACGATGGAGATCGACAACATTATTGGGCCCAACAAAGACATCCCGGCACCAGACATGGGTACCGATGCCCAAACTATGGCATGGATGATGGATACGTTTTCGCAAGAAGCGGGACACGCAGTACACGCCTGTGTGACCGGCAAACCAATTGAAATCGGTGGCTCACTTGGCAGAGCTGAAAGCACCGGTAGAGGTGTTGTATTTTGTATTGAGGAAGCGGTTAGATACCTAAACGAAACCGGCAAAGAAAAATTCAAAGTCGATGAATCAATGACTGCAGCCGTACAAGGATTCGGCAAAGTTGGCTCTGTAGCTGCTCTTGAGCTTTTTCAAAGAAAAGTCAAAGTGATTGCAATTTCCGATTTTGATGGCGGAATTTATAATGAAAAAGGAATCAACGTTCCCGATCTTTTAAACTATTTTCTTAAAAACAAAACACTCGGGGGCTACACCGAAGGAAGTCCGATAAAAAACGAAGAACTTTTTGGGCTTTATGTTGACGTATTAGTACCCGCTGCCACGGGTAGCGTTATCAACATGCAAAACGTTGAATCTGTTAAGGCTAAAATTATTGCCGAAGGTGCGAATGGACCAACTACATCTGAAGCAATGAAGATTTTGGAAAGCAGAGGAACTTTTATGATCCCGGACGTACTCTGCAATGCCGGCGGCGTTATTGTTTCCTACTTCGAATGGGTTCAAGACCTACAGAACTTTTTTTGGACCGAGGTCGAAGTAAACGAAAATCTACACAAAATAATAACTAGGGCATTCTCAAAGGTAATTGCGACAAAAGAACGTTTCAACTGCGGGATGAAATCTGCAGCCTTAATTTCAAGTGTAGAAAACCTAAGTAAAGCTATGTTGGTTCGTGGCCTTTTCCCGTAATTTCCAGATCCTTAATTTTGATTTGGAGCCCTTTACGAGACAATCCGAGCAAATCTGCTGCTTGAGTAACGTTTCCTCCTGTGCGCTCCAATGCCTCTTCAATAAATTCAGACTCAACTTTACGAGTCTGATTACGAACATAGGATTTAAATTCCCCGAGTTTAATATCTGATTCATTCAAATTTGGTTTTAAAATTTCTCGGGGGCTAGACATTTCTCGAGGTAAATCGGTGAGAGTGACTTCGCATCCCGGCCTAAGTATTACCAACTGCTGCGCCAAATTCTGAAGCTGTCGGATATTTCCTGGCCACTCGAATGTTCGCAATACGACCCTTATATCTTCGCTAACTACTGGCACTTTTGAATTACCATTTACAGCTGAGTAATATTCCAAAAAATGATCGACCAAACTGTCAATGTCCGCTCTCCGTTCACGAAGCGGTGGCAAGTGGATGGGAATAACATTCAATCGATAATACAAATCTTCCCTAAACCTACCAGACTTTACATCTGCCTGAAGGTCGCGGTTGGTTGCGGCAACTACCCGTACGTCGACTTTTAATGTGTGAATTCCACCAACTCGCTCGAACTCACCTTCTTGAAGTACACGAAGTAGCTTAGCTTGCATCTCTAACGGCATATCTCCTATTTCATCCAAAAAGATTGTCCCACTATCAGCCACTTCGAAACGCCCTGGCTTATCAGTCACCGCACCTGAAAATGCACCTTTTGTATGCCCGAACAAGTCACTTTCAATCAAATTTTCTGGAATTGCAGCGCAATTGACCTTAATAAATGCTTTCTCGCGCCGATTAGATCGATTATGAATTTGTTCGGCAACCAGCTCCTTGCCTGTTCCACTCTCGCCCGTAACAAGGACGGTACTCTCAGTACCTGCAACGCGATTCGCTAGATCTAATGCATCTAACAGTAACTCACTGTTTCCAATAATTGAATTTTCTTGCGCTCCAATAATTTCTTTCTCGGCTTTTGATGAAACCGATACAGATTTTGAAACGACGTTGATGACATCATCTCGGTCAAATGGTTTCGTTAAAAAGTCAAACGCCCCAAGCTTCATCGCCTCCACTGCTATTTCCACATTGCCGTACGCAGTTAACATGATGACTGGTATTTTTACTGGTTTTGCAATTCTAACGATATCCATTCCAGTAAAAGAGGGCATCTTAAAGTCGGTAATGATCGCTGAGAAATTACTTAAAAACTTTTCCCCGGGTAAATCGCCACATCCGTCAAGCGTTGTCACCTTAAAGCCTGAGTCCTCAAGTAATTTTCGGAGTACTATTCGAATGTTTTTTTCATCCTCTATTACTAATATTTTCACTAAAATCCATTTCTCGGAATGTTCACGCGAAATTCCGTATATTTCCCTTTATCGGTTGAAACCGTAATGCTTCCTCCGTAATTTCGAACAATTTTATCACTAATCGAAAGCCCCAATCCAGTACCCTTAGTCTTAGTAGTATAAAACGGCTTAAAAATGCTCGCGACAGTTTTTCCATCCATTCCGCAGCCATTATCTCGAACAGCAATCAATACTCCAGCAGGATCGACTCCGGTCAACTCAACCTCGATCACTGGCTTTTCCCGAATTTCTGAAGCGTCTACGGCGTTAAGTAATAAATTGACCAATAAGCTTTGAAAATCAGCCGGGTTTCCCTCGATTTCAAGCGGAGTTCCTTCATAGTTATATTTGATTTCAAGAGAGCCGGAAGCTCGCAACTGAAAATTTTTAATCACTTTTTCAATCAAATTTGCGAGATCAAAGAGTTTTATGTTTTTTAATGTCGTATCCTCACCCCTCGAGTAATCCAAGAACTGATTTACTACGCCGTTTAATCGATCAACCTCTTCAATTATTACATGAATAAATTTTTGATTAGTTTCACTAAAATCCCCATCTAAACACTGAGCAGCCCCCCTAATTGAGCCCAAGGGATTTCGAATTTCATGTGCCATTGCAGCAGACAATTGACCCAATTCAGCTAGACGTTCAGTTTCACGTTGCAACGTATAGATTTCTTGCGACGCAATGCGATCAGAACAAATATCTATGTAGGATTTCAGCAATGAATAATATCCCCATTCCATTGGCTCGCTTAAACCTCGATCAATAACAGCTAACGCCATCAACTTCTCACCGGAATAAAAGGGGATCGCCAAATCTCCGCCAAGCGCATTTAAAGTTAATTTTGCCAAATTTAAATGTTCGGTTTGTCTCTTGCTAATTGATCGCGCCAGCTCCCCGTCAATGATTTCGCCGAGCGCCAAAGGAAGCTCTCCTTTTTTCTTCAAAATATCACAATATTTCAGAAGTGAATTATCTTCGATCAAACGCTTCGGAATGATCATCTCGACTTTTTCAGCCCGCTCCGGGCGCAAAGCTAAATCGAATCCAGTCTTAGTCCTATAATAGATATTAATTCGATCTGTATCAAAAATTTCAGATAATCCTGACTCAATATTATTTTGTGTTTCCTCTAATCCATTCGCCTCAATAATTCTTGATTTTAAAATAGATACTTGTTTCGAAAAACCCTTGTTTGCATACAAAATCAAACTATCAACTGTTTTTGAAATGGCCTTTTTAAGAGGGTTAATCGCAACTACAAATAGTATCGATACGAGCAATGAATTTAGAAATAGTACCGGAAATTGATTTGAAGAAACCGTATATAGAAGCATATAGATGAGTGCAAGGCTAAGGCCGACCACAAAATAAACACCGAAGCGAACTAAAAATACTGAAAAATCCAAAAGCTTTTGTTGAGATATCGCTTTACTTAAAAGAAATATATATACCGCTACTAAAAGATTCCCGGCCGTAGGAATGCCTATACCGTATTTTTCAAAATGCCCCATCGTCGGCACAATCATCACGAAAAAACCGCCAAGATACATGGCCTTTCTCTTTCCGCTACTCCACCTTAATTTCAATTCTACTGAATCCAAAGAAAACCACAGTCGTCGAATGATTTCGATAAGCAAAAAAATCGGACTTATAAATGCCAATTTTCCGATTGGCTCTCGAATCTGCGGCGAAAGCATATACAAACTACTCATTACGATATTGGTGCTAAAGCTAAGTAAAAATAGTCGACGCGACCAAAGACTCTTTGTCCGAGAAAGCCTGGATAGAAAAAGCAATGCGGCGGGACAGAGCGCAAGATTTGCGAGTACGTGCAGATCCCAATACAGCACACCACCAAACATTCGATCCAAAAAGAAAAAAAATCCCCAGGCAAAGACTACGACACCTACCAACGAAAAATACCAATACAACCGATCCCGCACGTTTCTCGCGAGCACCGCGATGGCGGAAGTCAAAGAAGCGACAGATAGTATAAGTACCGACTGGCTGAGTATGTCCATTTTTTCCTACTAAGCAAAAATGACCTACTAAACTGTCAAGTTCGCCCCAACCTCATCCGATAGTTAGATTAGATGAGTTCGTCAAATCAAAACGGCCCGAAATCAATTAATCCAGTTGAAATTCTGCTTTTCCTAGTAGTTTTAGGATTTGCTGGCAACTCGGCGCGTCGGCTCGTGAATGAAACACAGATTTTTGAGCCCCGGGCTGAGTCTCCGATCGCGCAAAGAAACGCCCGGGAATCGGCCCCACAAGACTCTCAGCGGTCGCCCGCAAGTACATCGTCATCCCAGTTTGCCACCATTAGTATTTCTTGCGACCAAGGCCAAAGGCTCTTAACCCAAGCAAAAAAAGTTCGACTACTTGGTCAATTTTGTGGAACCGAGTCCGGCAAAAATGCTGAGGTAACTGTCACAAATAGTAAGAATGAAGTACGAGCCACTGTCTTCAAAGAAGATAAATCTAAGAAATTTTCGACCGATTATATAGATGTCGACCCTGGGGATAATCCGATAACCATAGAGTTCCAAAAGAATAATGCGAACTCCTCACACCGTCTTCCAATAACTGTAATTAGAAACTAAATCCGTAATTCAATCTCAAAGACTCGTTTGGATCTTTTAGTGCGTCTTCATGTGCAAATGTGGCAGACAAATTTTTTGCTAATTGCTTAGACACTGTTGTGTTTAGCGTTCGACTTGAAGTGCCGTATCTCACGTCACTCTTCAGTCCAAATATTAGGTCTCTATTTGCAGACAAGCTATACCGATCAACTTCCGTCGCCAAATTTATATTAAACGCGGCGTTTACGAGTCCAGAGCTAAAAAAAAGATTCCCGCTCTGATTTGGGAGATCGGTTCGCGCGCCAAATTTCATATCTTCAGAAACGGATACGTTGGTTTCACCATTCATAATCTGTTCAACTTTATGTTGAACATTTCGAACAACCCGTACTTCTTCGGAATTTTCTTCTGCTGCTTTCAAATTCTCTTCGATCTGGTGATCAATAATATTTCGTGTATAAAATCGGGCGAAATCTTCCATTTCGTTGACGCGAGTCCTTCGGTCTTCCAAAGTCAAAAGCCCATATTTTTCTTTCATATTATAATTTCGACTCATATCGACGTAACGCTGTTTCAATTCAGTGTTCTTTGACTCACTTAAATAGTCTTTAGCACTGCCAACCCGTCGTACTTTTTCTTCAAATTTTTCATCCACTTTGAATTTAAAACTTAAATCTGATCTAGAAACTTTGTGATCTAATTCAAATACCGAGATGCCTCGAACTTCTTTTGCAACCTCAAGCGCAGGTGGGGGTGTGAGCAGCAATTGCCGAACAGCAAAGTCTGTCCGAGTAATCTCGCCGATTCCGACAAGCGGATATAAGAGCGAAACAGCCACAGATAGGCGCAGCACCTGTCTAACCCTTTTGAGTTTGTTTCCTCTTGCATTCACCAAGTTTATTTCCTCATTTCCACCGAACACTTGTTGATATATTGCAAGGCTCAGGCCAAGGATTAATCAATTTTTTGCTGTATATTCAGGTAGTTAGAGCGGATGAAGACAGGGGAAGTCAAGTAAATGACAATTTGCGTCAATTTCTTCAGCAAATGCCTATAAGTTTTACACCGTCGGAAATCCCAATAGGCCAAACAGTAGCCATACTCCCGCCCCGGATACGACGGGAATGATGAAATTATCATCGAGATCCACCGGAATAAGCTCGGCGGTACCACCAATGATTCCCGACAAAACCGAAAGAACAACTAATTTAGTTGATGCCCCATAGAGAGGCAGACAGAAGGCCCAAGCCACCCACGAGCAAACGAAAACCGCTGAAAGGGTGCCGACCAACGATTTACCGTTTTTCAATCGAGGTCCAAGCGAACCAAATGAAATTCCAAAAACTGATGCCGCTGGATCGCCAAAGACGAGAAAAAGAATAGAAACGTAAGAAACGGGTGCTGGAAACAGAACCACAGAAACCATCACCCCAGCCAAATAGTAGGGAATACCTGAAATCTGTTCGGCCTCATCTTCTCGAATTATTTTAGAAAAAAACTTTAACAATCGTTTATTCCACCTACTGCTTCGAAGGCGAAACGACTCGACCACGACCGAAAGTGCCAAAAAAAATCCAAGGATGAGACCCGATTCAACAGGCGACAAATTCTTCAAAAAAATAACTCCGAGAATGAATAATCCCATCAAAATATGCCAAATTTTTCTAGCAATGTGTAAGTCGCCTCTGTTGGCGAAAATACTTGATTCCGAAATTGAATTTTGATCCAAAACTGATTCCACGAGTCACCTCTTAAGACTGTAGAAAAGCAATTCTAATGCCAGACCCAAGTAATATTCATCAGGCGAAATTTCAAGCACTTAACGCGTCATGTAATTGATAAGTTTCCAATAATCTTGTTTCGTGCGAAGTCAATTTCCCGACATCTCCTGAAAATTGCGAATTGAGTTTCGCGCCAAAACATTCCTGAGCTAGACCTTGACAGCCCCCCCCTTGCAGCTGATCCTATTCAGAGAGGAATTTGATCCATGGATGGATATTATGACGACTTCGAGGAGCTCGACTCTCACTTTTTATCGCCCGAAGGCCTGCCTATTTCGGAGCAAAAAAGATTTCCCAAACCAGATTACGCACGAATTTGGGCTATCGCCTCAGGAAAAGGCGGCGTTGGAAAAAGCTTCGTCAGCGCCAACCTTGCCATTGCAATGGCGCAAAAAGGCAACCAAGTTTTAGCAGTCGATCTTGACTTCGGCGGCGCAAACTTGCATTCGTCCCTCGGCACCAGTCCTTCGGAAAAAACACTTTCGGATTTTTTAACAGGAAAAGCTAAATCTCTAGAAGATTGCTGCCAAGAGACTCCAATTCCTAACTTAAAAGTCATTCAAGGCACGCTTGGTTCAGCAGATGCATTTGTCCTATCGAGGGCTCAGCGCGCCGAACTCGTTCAGCTCTTTAAACTGATGCCCTTCGATACTATTATTTTTGACCTGGGCGCTGGCACAGGGGCAAATGTAATTGAATTTTTTCTTCAAGCTGATACCGGTATTACAGTTTTTCTACCCGAGCCGACCTCTATTGAGAATGGTTACCGATTCCTAAAAGGTGTCTACTATGACTATCTTTCCCAATCAACAAGCGATCTTACTATCCAAAAATGGATAAAGATGGCTTCTGGAAATCGAGTTTCGAGCTTAATAAAGTCACCCGGAGATCTTTTTAGTGCAATTAAAAAACATGATCCTGAAGAATACTTAAAATTAAAATCTGCGCTAAATTCATTTAACCCATTTTTAATAGTTAACCAAACGCGAACAGAATCTGACCGCAATACGGCTACACAAATATCAATCGCATCAAAACGGTATTTCGGCGCCGGATTCAACCCAATTGGATCCATTAACTACGACAGTACTGTATGGCAGTCAGTCCGAAAAAGAACACCATTTATTTTAGATTTTCCAAATTCAAATACGTCTCACCAGATCGAAAGTATTGCATCAAAACTGGCAACGCACTACGCGAAGGCTGAATCCTATCTGTGGTAACCGATGTTTCAATTTGAAGAAAATAATCCGTATAAAATATTAGACATCCCGGAATCTTCTTCTATTGATGCAATCAAAATCGCATATAAAAAATTATTAGATACATATCAAGAAGACCAGGCGTCACTCTATAGTCTAATCGATAACAATGACCGCGATCATCAATTGAATCTAATAAAAAATGCGTACAAGACAATCACTAGGGGTGCGATTTCTGCTGCAAACACTAATTCGGAATCATTTAAGTCAATTTCAGATTTACAAAATGAAATCGGAAAAAAACCAAAAGAAACCGAAGTCCCAACAGTTGCATGGGATGGACCAACCCTAAAAACGCGCCGTGAAAGCCTAGGCCTTAGTCTCGAAATTCTTTGCCAACAATCAAAAATAAACAAACGATATTTAAAAGCGATCGAGTCTAACGACCGAAATCAACTCCCCGCAACTGTTTATCTTCGCGGATTTATAACAGAAATTGCTCGCGCACTAAACTTGCCTGTTGACAACGTGGTCAGGTCCTACTTAAAAAGCGTTGATGACGAATCAGAATAGCCCAAGCTGGATATGGAAAGTCGATACCAGCGCAGTCTCAACAGACAGATGCGATTCGTTGATTGCCGAAGCAATTTCTCTGTCGCTTGGAAATTGGAATGATCCCCCTCAAACCTTAAGCCGGAGCCGAGTTCAAACCCTTATTGAAAATAAACAAATTTTAGTAAATGATATATGCGCCAAACGAAGCCAGCGAATCAAAAATGGAGATATCATTAGTCTGCAATGCCCACTACCCATTGAATTAGACGTAGCCCCGGAAAATAAGCCGCTCCAAATCATATATCAGGATACCGATCTTGCTATCATCAATAAACCATCCGGAATTTCTATGCACCCTTCACCACACGAGTTAACGGATACACTAGTGAATAGACTTTTATATCACCTAGATGGCTTAAGCGGTATTGGGGGAGTACTAAGACCTGGAATCGTTCACCGCATTGACAAGGATACTACTGGGCTCGTTGTCATTTCAAAGAACGATATGGCCCATCAAGAATTAGCAAAGCAATTCAAAAATCATACTATTGAAAGAAAATATTTAGCGCTAATCTATGGCCAGTTGCCCTCCCCAAACTATCGGCATTCGAGCCAAATCGGTAGGAATCCAAATGACCGAAAGAAAATGATGGTCCTTCCTTCGGGAGGAAAGAGTGCCGTTAGTAATTTCAGAACTATAGAAGTCTATGGACGGAATCATCTAAGCCCCCACTCATCTCTAATTGAAGCTAAGCTTGAAACCGGCCGCACCCATCAAATTCGAGTACACCTCACAGACCTAAAATGCTCTATAATCGGCGACCCAGTATATGGAAAACCAAAATCATCCCAGCACAAGTGGACGGCCTTACCCGAGGACGTCAAAAATTTTATACCTACCCTTCCGGGACAAATGTTACATGCAAAATCTCTCGGATTCATTCACCCTAGAAGCGGCGAGAATATTCAATTTGAAGCAGAACCCCCAGAAGAGTTCCAGTTTTTGTTAAAATTAGTTCGAAATGAAAAGTAGATGGACCAAATAAAAAGCCAACTTCTCGATTCAATTGATTCAATAAAATATGGGTTCGGAACCTCTATTCATCCGAAAGCCCCACATCAAATTGAGTCATTTGAATCTTCGGCACTTCAATGGAAACAAGTTCATGGCTCTAAACTTTGTTTTGTAGAAATTCCATGTCAAAATTATGGCGAAGCGGATGGCTTTTATACCGATAAACCCGGAATTTGCATCTCAGTTAAAACTGCCGATTGCGTACCAATTTTAATCGCAGCAAAGAATCGACCTTTTGTGGCGACAATTCATGCCGGATGGAAAGGAATCTACAATGAAATTATTGGTGCTCTATCTACAATAATTCAAAAAATTGACGGGATGGAATTAGACGATTTAGTCGCAGTAATCGGTCCTGCAATTTGCGAAAAACACTACCAAGTCTCGCCAGAGCTCTTCAAATCATTCAAACAACGCTTTGGAGACGTGGGCGAAATTGCTAACCATATCGACCTAAAAACGATTGCTTCAACCCAACTCCGACGAATTGGAATCTCGAAAGTCGAAATATTGCCACTATGCACTTATCATTCATTAAGTGAGGATAATTCATACTTATTTAAGAGCTACCGGCGTGGAGACCGGCAAAGCCGTCAGTACTCAACCATAGAAATTAACCATAACTAGGAAAATTTTGTTAAGCCCCGGCTTGATTTCACCGAATTGTATTTTAGAAGTCATTACGGAGGCAGTTTAGATGGTCACTAATTACGACGGCGAACAGATTGAAATACCTGAAGTTATACCAATGCTTCCTGTGCGGGACATTGTAGTGTTCCCATATATGATAATTCCCTTATTCGTAGGTAGGGACTCATCAATTAAAAGTGTGGAAGAAGCACTTTCTCGATCAGATCGTCTTATATTTCTATCGTCTCAAAAAAACATAGGCGATGAGCATCCGAATTCTGAGCAAATATTTCATTCAGGCACAGTTTCAATGATCATGCGGATGAGAAAACTGCCTGACGGCCGGGTAAAGATCCTCACCCAAGGACTTTGCAAAGCGAAGATTAAAGATTTCGAGCAAAAAGAACCCTACTTCCGAGTGAAGGTAGAAAAGCTTGAAGAGATCACTAGCGAAAATGATATCGGACACATTGAAGCACTAATGAGAAGCGTTAGAGAGCTACTTGAAAAAGTCATTGGGCTGGGAAAAGTATTGTCACCGGATATTTTGATGGTTGTAGAAGACATTAATGACCCAGGTCGATTAGCAGATCTAGTAGCTAGCAATCTTGGACTAAAAGTTTCCGAAGCTCAAGAGGTTTTGGAGACGTTAGATCCAGTTGACCGACTACAAAGGGTACACGAAACTCTTGTTAAAGAGATAGAAGTTCTATCACTGCAAGCTAAAATTCGGTCACAGGCAAAAGATGAAATGAGCAAATCTCAAAAAGAATACTTTCTTAGAGAGCAGATCAAAGCAATTAAAAGTGAGTTGGGTGACGGCGAAGCTAAGGGTGACGAAAATGATGAAGTTCGTGACAAAATTGCCTCATCCGGAATGCCACAAGATGTAGAAAAAGAAGCATTAAAGCAACTAAGTCGCCTTGAAAAAATGCATCCAGAGGCTTCCGAAGCGTCAATGCTTAGAACCTATCTCGATTGGCTAATTGATACGCCTTGGAGTAAACATACCGACGACAATTTGGATTTGACACGGGCAAAAACAATGCTCGACGAGGATCACTATAATCTTAAAAAGATTAAGGAACGAATACTTGAGTATCTGGCCGTAAGAAAATTAAAGAACAAAATTAAGGGACCTATTCTATGTTTCACTGGGCCTCCGGGAGTTGGGAAAACCTCGCTGGGCAAGTCAATTGCAAGGTCGATGGGACGGGAATTTGTCAGAATATCTCTTGGTGGTGTAAAAGATGAAGCCGAAGTTCGTGGGCATAGGCGTACATATGTCGGCGCTCTTCCAGGAAGAGTTATCCAAGGGCTAAAACAAGCGGGCTCGAATAATCCGGTATTTG
>Ga0066639_10003394_pt1 | contig 13801 bp, 21 predicted proteins | sample CryGeyCG2114_010_2_FD_59504 | JGI IMG/M metagenome (GOLD analysis project Ga0066639, IMG submission 59504) | Groundwater microbial communities from aquifer - Crystal Geyser CG10_big_fil_rev_8/21/14_0.10 | ecosystem: Environmental > Aquatic > Deep subsurface > Groundwater | place: USA: Utah...
GGGCTGTTTTAAGATGTTTTCTGAAGATTACAAAGAACTTTTGATGGAATGGGCTATTGAAGTGGAGCATATTGTTCAGACAATTGCTGAGAATTTGAAAGAAGGGGATATTGAGATTAAAAATGATTCTGTTGTAACTTATCATGATCCGTGTTATTTAGCTAGAAATGCAGAGATTTTTGAAGAGCCTAGAAAGATTTTGAAATTGGTGGGGTTCGAATTAAAGGAGATGTGGCATAATAGAGAAAATACATTATGTTGTGGAGCAGGAGGATTACTTGCTTTGAATAATTCTGTTTTAGCAAATAAGATCTCTGCCAGAAGAATTGACGAAGCTAAGAATTTAGGAATAACAAAGATTATAACAAGTTGTCCTACTTGCGTCAAGAAATTATCTGAAAATTCTGGTAATATTGAGATAGAAAATATTTCTACTACTATTGCAAGAGCTTTGGGAATTAAATATAAGAAACAAAAAAATGATGAAGAAGGATCTTAATGAAATTGCGGAGATTGTAGATGCGTCAGGGATTAGGGGACAGACTGCAGGAGTATTTTTCCCAGAAAATATTTTTGATCTCCAGCAAGTTATAAGGGCGGGAAAGAACATAACTATTCGTGGTGGTGGAAGTGGGTTAAGAGCAGGAGCAGTTCCTAAGGGATCTCTGATTGTGAATATAAGTAAATTGGATAAAATTCATGAAATTGATGTGGGGGGTAAAACTGTTTATGTTGATGCAGGAATTATTTTGGACGATTTAAATAATTATTTAGCTAAATATCATTTAGAGTTCCCAATTAAACCTTCTTCAAAACATATAGCAACTATTGGAGGAATGATTGCTACGAAAGCTTCTGATCTTAGAACTGGAAAAAGTGGAGGAATAGATAGTTGGATTAATGAATTGGAGATACTTGATGGTAAAGGTAATTTGATTAAGATTGGAAAAACTGACATTAGTGATTTTGTTGGGATGGAAGGAATTACAGGGATTGTTATTAAGGCAAAGCTAAGATTGTCTTATGTAAAAAATAGAACTGCTTCTTTTGTTAAATTAGATTCTTTTGGGAGAGCAATAGAATTAGCTAGAAAACTTAGGCTTATGCAGGATGTTTCTATGATTGAGTTGATTGATAGATTGAGTTCTAAATTTCTTGGATTAGAGGAAGGGTACTACGTGATAATTGAATATGATTCTTCTCGTGGGAAATTACATGAGGATGATTATGTTAAACTTATGAAATTAAAAGAGAGCTATTATAAACATTTGGCTTCAGAGGGGTTTTATTATTTTGAGGATTTTAAATTATATTTAGAAAAAATGCCGAAGATTGTTGATTTTTTGGAAATGCGAGGTATCCCTTTTTTTGTTAATTTTGGTTCTGGAGTGATTTATCCGGTATTTAATGAAAAGCAGAAGAATTTTCTTGAAGACTTGTATAAATTAGTTAGGTTGAGTCAGGGAAAAGTTAATGGGGGGTTTGGGGTTGGAGTTTTGAAAAAAAAGTATGTTGATGATTTTGATGTAAAGGTTTTAAGGAGTATGAAGAAGAGATATGATCCTGACTTTAAATTTAATCCTAATGTTTTGATTGATGTTGTTAAGGAAGAACGTGCTGAATTTGTAGATGAGGAATTTGATAATTTGATAGGGAAGGTTGTTGGAACAAATAAATTTGATGATTTTGATGATGAGTATAGAGTCTGAAAACGCAAAAACTGAAATAGAAGAGATTTTAAATAATTGTATTCATTGTGGTTTATGCAAGTCAAACTGCCCCATATTTAAGGTTGTTAAAGAAGAGAAGGTTTCACCCAGAGGGCAAGTATTGATTTTGCAAGATAAAATCTTTGATAGGATTGTTTACCTTTGTAATATGTGTAGAGCTTGCGAAGAAAAATGTCCTAGGAATATTAAACTTTGTGAGGCTATAAGAAAAGCAAGGCAAGTTTTGATTGAAGAGAATAAGATTACAAAGGCTAGTAAAGAGATGTTGAATAATCTAAAAAAATATGGAAATATATTTGGAAAAGAATAATCACTTTTTTAGTCTTTTTATTTCTTCTTCCAATTCATCGATTCTTTTTTTATTATTTAAATCAAATACCCATTCGAGAAATAAAATTGCAGGAAATATAATGAGGATTGTAATCACTAATCCTTCGATTGTTAGTCTTTTAATCTGTGTCAAATCTAGATCCATGAATAACCCATGAATTATTGCTATAACTGAAGCAAAAATTGCAAATACAAATAAAATCAACACCTGTTTTTTTATTAGAGGGATACTTTCCATATTTGGATAGAGTTCGTTAAGTTAATAAATATTTTGTTAATCTTATTAAATTTAGGCCCAAGTTAATCCTTCTTTTACATCTTCGGCAACATATCTTTGATATGCTCTTTTTCTCCATGTTCTTCTTTCTTCATAATCTGGTGCCCCTCGGGTATCTAACCATGCAGAAATGTAAGCTACAGATCTTATAACCCCAATAGCTGGAGCCTGTCCCACATGAACAAAAAAATATAATCCTTTTTTTAATAATGATCTTTCCCACGGTTTTCTTTCTGCATTTTAGAATTCTTCTACTTCTGGATTTTCGGTTGGTTGCTCTAGAGTTTGATTCTGATTTTGGGTTTCAGATCCAGAATCAATTTGTTCTTGGTTAGATTGATCAAATTTCTTAAGATCATTTAAGTCTATTGAATTTATCATTTCTCTGAATTCTAGAAATTTTTCTGCAGGTATCCTTGTTCCTGATTTTGTGAATCCAGTATATCTTTCAGAAGTTGTAAATTCTCTTATTGTTACTCCTGGATATCCCCCGAAGTCATCAACTCTGATTACAATATCCGTGTCTTCTTTTTTCTTTATTCTGCCTATGTCTTTTTCTACCATTTTTCTTCTTTATTAAAAAGGGAATTGGGGGTTTTTATATTTTTGTGTGATTACTCTGTAGGGTCTGGAGATCTAGAAGAAGTAGTTTCTCTTGATAGTTCAGGACATTGATCTAAGATTCTTTGAACATAGGCAACAGGCACTGCTACTGGCATGAAGCAATCGGCAATCTGCCTAAATTTCGCTAAAGCTTCTTCTTCTGTAAAAATTAGTGATCCATTTGCAGCTCTTTCAAAATCATGTGCTCTCAGGCCATATCCAGAATGAATTGCTAAAACAAAATATTTTTCATCAGGCATAATCAAGGGATCCAATAAGAGTATATAAAAATTATTGTAATCTAATTATATCAACCCAGTGACCATCAAGATACCAAGAATTGCTAATATTAATCCTTCTATTAAGTGGAGATATTTGATATTTTTATCTTTCCATCCGCTGATGTCATTAATTGTTTTTAAGCCAAAATAAATTATTAGAGTTATTGCGATCATTGGAAGAATGAATATGAGATTATATACTAATAACCATGGAATTGTTTGAACGAATTGAAGTGCTGAGAGTTTTCCAGAAGCAATTATGTAAGGTCCGATTGTGCATGGAAGTAAGAATAAAGTAACAATTAGCCCTATAACAAAGGCTCCTTTTATAGAGGTTATTCTTTTTACTATTGATTTCATTATAGGTCTAATTTTCATTGGCATTTCTGTCATAAATCCCCCAGGTTTGTAATCTAGATAATCTTTAAAATTTAGAATTCCAAGAATGATCGCAAATACCCCAAACCCCTTGAAAACATAACCTGCGAATGATCCAGTGTTTGGGATTATGTGAGAAAAAAATTGCACCATTACAATTCCATAGATTAGATATAATAGGAATACTGCAAATGTAAATGCTAATCCCCCTTTTAGAGCAGCTTTTTCTTTTTCAGGATTTTGAGTTAGTAGAGTAATAAGAACAATGGTCATTACAGCTAGAGCACAAGGATTTACTGCATCTACTAATGCGAGAGATAATATTGAAACTAAATTTATGTCCGCCATTTAACATCCTGCCAATTGTTTTAATTGAGCTATTGATTTTACTCCGGGATAGCGTTCCCCATTTATTTCCCAAGTTGGGACTCCTTGGATTCCTTGACAAGCGAGAGGATTAGAAAGACACTCTATGATCTCGAATGATGCGATATAATCTCCTAGAATCTCCTTTTGATTTGCACAATGAGGACAGGTGGCAGATACATATACTTTTGATTTTGAGGCAATGCAATTTATTAGTTCATCATCTGCAACTACATTTGGGATTGTCTTTGCTTTTGTGATATAGCTTACTCCGAAGATTACTAGAACTATTATTAGAGCTATGGACACAATTATAGTATCTCTTTTATCTCTTTTCTTCATTTAACATCCAGTTATCTGTTTTAGTTTATCAATTGATTGCACCCCAGGATAGGTTTGATTATTTATAACCCATGTTGGCACTCCGATTAGATCGTATTGTTCCCATACTTCTGGATGTTCTTGGATGTCTATTAAATTAAATAAGTCTAGATAGTCACCTAAAAGCGCTTTTTGATTTGCACAGTGTCCGCAAATTTTTGAAACTATGAGTATTGAATTTTGGGCAATACATTTATAGGTTTCTTCAGTATGATCGCCATTTGACTTCACATAATTAATCAGTAGGATAATCGCTATGATCACTACTGCGATCCCTAAGAGTTTTATATTATTCTTTTTCATAAAATATATTATTTTTTTAGGTTTTTAAATTTAAGTTTGTAACTAGTTGCATTGAATTAATTGTGTTTACTTCTTCTTTTAGGTCTTTTAGATCTTCTTTTAAGATTTATTTTTCCTGGTCTTTTGTTGGTTGTATAGGAACTCTTGCTCTAAACCTAAATCTTCTTCCTTTATCATATCTTTCTGTGGGTTAAATGAGGAAGAATCCTGCTAATAGAACTAGGATGGCAAAGATTAAAACAAAGTATCCAAAGTTGATTTTCTTTGAGAATTTCAATAATAGATGAATTGTTGTTATCCCAAATATGAATGAAAAGAGCAACCCTACTAAGGAATAGGAGGTTATTGCTACGTCTTCAATTGCAAGAACAATATTCCCTAAGAATACAATAGGAAGAGACATAAGGAATGAAAGTTTCAGGGCTGTCGTGTCATTGAATTTTTTTAGAAGTAAGGTGGATACTGTTGTTCCGGATCTTGAAACTCCAGGAAGAACTGCTAGGGCTTGCATTAGTCCGAGAGCTATTGAATCTTTGGTTTGAAGATCTTTGGACTTTTTTAATTTAAGATTTTGTTTTGAAGCTTTTATTTGAATTATACCTGTAAATAATAATAGAAGGCCGATTGCAAAAGTGATTATTGTTCCAGAGAGTTCGAAATATTGTTCTAAAGATTTTAACCCGACGAGGATTATTAATCCTAATACTGCAGTTATGATTGTGGTGATTAGTAAGAAGTTAAATACTTTTTTTGTTTCGGTTGAGGATTTTTTATAATTGAATATAGCTTTTGTTAATTTCCAGACTTGGGTTCTGAAATAGATTAGAGCTGCTAAGAATGTTCCCAGATGTAAGAATAGTGCTTGTCTTATGATTAAGTCTAGATTTGTGTTATTGAAAAGGTTCGCGTTAATTAGAAATAATGCTCCTTCTGAACTGATCGGGAGCCATTCGAATATTCCTTGGGTGATTCCTAAAATTATATATTGAATTAGTTCACTTATCATCTAGGTTCTTAGAATTAGAGAGTTTTAAATTTTGTGAAGAATTATTTTTATAGTAAAGTTTAAATATATACCACTTTATAGTGAAATATGAAATTATTAGATCAATTTGCAGAAGAAGTCTTAAGGAGAGGATATGTTAGATTTGATCCTCATCATCATTGTGTTCCTGGAAGAAACGGAAGTCTTGTTAAAATTCTTGAGCGCGCTTTTGGTAGATTAGATATGGTTAATGTGGTAGATTTTGTTAACCAAAGAGCCGACGGGGTTTCTGATGATGAACAAAAATTTGTTAGGCTTACCGATGAGTCGCATGTAGCTGATGCAAGATCAAGAGGATATGAAGTTGAGGTTGGAGATTTTTATGTATTTGCTAGGGATCCTCTTGCTGAGAGAGTTTTAGCTATTGGCGGTTCTAAAGAGATTCGATCTGGCAAAAAAGAGAAAACTCAAACTTATAGAGGGCAAGGAGCAGATGTATTGGTTGTTGGGGTTAGAAGAGGAAATGTTGCTCTTCCTGCTGATTCATTCGGAGATGTTGTTGATCAATATAATGATGGAGAGCTTTTTGTTGGGAGTAATGTGTCAAGTCAGGCAGAAGTTATTGAACATAATGGAAATGGTTGGTTTTTACCAATTGCTTTACAAAATCGATGTAATAGAAGAGCGGTTAGAGAGTATGAAGCAGTTTTAGTTGAGGGTTCTGATCAACATAGAACAAAATTTAAAGGAAGTTATAATAAAATTCCTGTAAAATATCTTGCTTTTCATGATGAAAGAGCACTTAGAGCAAGCGTGCATCAATCAATAGTTGAAGGGAATTTTGAAGGAGTTCATAGACCAAATTCTCTGTTTGATGTTATGCATCATATGGCTTATGTTCCATTGTGGAATATTGCACAAAAAGTTAGACGTTTAGTTGGTTCTAAAACAGAAGCTTAAATTTAGTTAGCAAAGACGCCCACACCCGGAATCGAACCGGGAGGCCTCGAAAGGCCCAGCACTCCAAGCTGGTGCACTACCATTATGCGATGTGGGCGTTATATATTAAGAATTAAAAGAGATTATAAATTTACTTCATTTCTATTTTAATTGAAACTGATCTTGGAATTTGCATCTTCATTATTGCATGAAGAACTTTATCATTAGAAGGAATATCAATAACTCTTTTATGAATTCTCATTTCAAATCTGTCAAATGTGGCTGTTCCATTTCCGCAAGGAGATTTTCTTGTTGTTATTTTTAATTTTTTAGTCGGAAGGGGGATTGGCCCAGAAATATTAATTCCAGAACTCGAAGCAATTTGTTTGATAGACTCACAGATATGATTAAGAGCACCTGTATCTGCACTTTTCAACTTTATTCTTACTTTACTCATGTTTGCCTCGTATATCTATAATAGTTAGTTAGACTATTACGTCTCTGAGCTGTTAAGAAAAAATGTGTTTTTAAAGTTTGCTATTGTTTGAATACTATGAATACTTTCATTAGAGGAGGAATTTTTATCTTCTTTGTTTTTTTAGTTGTTTTTGTCCCAAATCTTTTTTATTCATCTGATAAAATTAAGAGTTCGAGGGTTATTAGAATTATTGATGGGGATACAGTTGAACTTGCAAATGGGGTTCATGTTCGGTTGCTTGGGGTCAATGCTCCTGAGAAAGGAAAGGAAGGGTATGATGAAGCTAAGGATTATTTAAGGTTCTTAGAAGGAAAGGAAGTGATGTTAGAGTGGACTAAGGAGGAGAAGGATAAATACTTTCGGGATCTGAGATATGTTTTTTATGGAAAGCGTTTTATTAATCGTGAATTAATTATGAATGGATTAGTAAATGAATATATTTTTAAGGAAGATAAATATTCAGATGAATTAAGAGGCGCAGAAAATTTTGCGATGAAGAAAGATTTGGGATTGTGGAAGCGATCTAGTGAAATTTGTAGTGATTGTATTTTTTTGAGATTGGAAAGGGATTCAGTAAAAATAGAAAATAATTGTGCAGTTGATTGTGATTTGAGTGGATGGATGATTCGAGGAAGGGGAAGAGAAGCTATTGATTTAGATTTTTTTTTAGAAGGAAAACATTATGAGCTTGAATCATTTAATGAAACTGGTGATTTATTTTTATGGGGGCGTGAGGGGTTTGTTGGGATGTTTTGAACCTTGATTTAGTAAGAGATTGGTCTGGATTTAATCCTGAACTCTGCTTGCATAAGGAACAAATTCTCCAACCCATTCTTCAAGTGGTCGAGCATCAAATATATCTGTTTGGAGAGCTTTGTTTCCAACAAAACCGATTGCATGTTGCATCATTGCAACTGAGTCTCTTGCTGCTTCTTCAACATTTCGTGGAGTTGTAAAATTGTATAAGTAGTCTTGCCATCTACTTGAAGTTCCGTATTCTTCTTGAGATTTTTCTTTTGCTTTTCCTATTGCGTCATAGATACCTCTTGCTCTAAAAATTGCTCTCTGTATCTCTTTATTTGTAGGGACGAGTATTTCTTCTCTATTATGAGTATGCTTTATCATTTCTCTGTTTTCATCAGGTGTTTTTGCAAAATCTGTAAATCTTGGAACTCTTTGAGCAACGACTGCTTCTACTTTTCCGTCCATATTTGTTATTCCTCTTTGTCTATCATACCCAATTTGATCTCTGGCACATTCATCAACCATTGACTTCCATTGTTCGTATCTTTCTGGAGTTAATCCCATTCTTTCTCTTGCTTGGTCTTCTGTTACATCTTCATCTCCCCCCAATGCAAATTTTGTTGTGAAGTTAAGAACTGGAGGCCATATTGTTGCTCCGGGATTTGGGATGTAATCTAATCCTAGTTTCGCTAGGAGTGTTTGTATTCTTTGGCTTCTTCCACCCTTTCTTCCAAATCTTCTTCTTATTTCATCTAATCCTCTTACAGTTTCATCATACGTTGCCAATCTTGCATATTCTTCTCCCATTCCTGCTCCATCAAATATCCTTCCAAGTGAAGAAGAACCCAATGGGAATCCTGCTCTAAAAATAGATTCTGCATCAGCTACATATACAGTTAAATCTCCATCTTTAACCGCCTGATGATATGCCCTAATTCCCTCATCGGTGTGTTCTTTAGGAGTAGAAGCAAGTTTCATTACAATTAGATCACTTTTTTCTCCTTTACCAAGAAGTGTTTGAGTATCTACAATTCTCCAATCCCTATCTAACATTCCAACATAACAAGTTGGCATTCCCTTGGATTCTGCATGTTCCCAGTAAGCTCCAGCCATCATAGCCAAAACATGATTTTTGTCTTGAATTTCAAATGGAGGGATCATATCTTTTAAATCTCCTACAGAAAATCTTCCACTTACTCTCCAAGCTCCTAAACCAAATCTATGAGCTTTAGCTTCTTGATATTTGTACTCCCCTCTGCTTTCAAGTACTAAATCCTTAACGCTTCCCATTTAATTGCTTAGAAGAAATAATATATAAAACTTTATGAAAAATTTTAATTAATTCTCAGTAGTCAAATCAAGAACAACATCAAATTTCATTGCTTCTTGTTGGAATTGTTCACAAAGATCTGGATCGATCATACACCAGTTTTCACATATTGCTTTGTAATCTTGTTGAGAGCAAAGTGCTACACATTGAAATCCTTGGCAGTATGGTCGCATATCTATTTTCCCAAAGAAAGTTTCATTTACATCTGTAAACTTTAGATATTCTTCATAATTGTAGATTATTCTTTTTGAATCTTGTAATATGATGGATAATGTGATAATAATCAGCACGAATATTATAATAACTATTGCCCAATTTTTTTTGTTCATTTTATTTTAATTTTTCCTTCTTGCCACTCTTTTAATATTAGTCTTGCAGTTCGATCTAGATCTACTTGGTTTCCTTTTTTTATAAAGTTATTTTTTCTTCCAAGTTTTTCAATAAGCAATTCAGAATCTCCTTCAGCTTTTATGTTGTAGTGCTTTTCTATTATTCCAGGATATTCTTGCATTATTATATGAATTACCATTTCTGGATCTTTTGCTTTTGAGTAATCTCTTGCTGCTATTTTTGTGTGTTTTACCAAGGCAGATTTGTTTGTTGTTGAATATTCTGATCTTGGAATAACCCCTGGAGTGTCTATTAATCTTATATTTTCAGTTAATTTTAATTTTTGTATACCTTTTGTATACCCTGAAGAAGATGAAGTCCTCGCTGATTTTTTTCCTCTTAACAAATTTATGATTGAAGACTTTCCGGTATTTGGAAATCCGATCACACCAATAGTAACTATTAGTTTATCTCTGATTTTTTTTGATTCTATTTTTATTTTTTCCAGTAATTTTGATTTTCCTTGTCTTTCTTTTGCTGAAAATATAATATAAGGAGAAGGTTTGTTTTCAATTGAAGAGGTTAGGTCTGCTTTGTTTAGGATAAATATGAGTTTTTTATTTTTTGATTTGATAAATTTTTCAACTTCATGGTTTCTTGTTTCATTTATGAATCTTGCATCGAGAATTTGAAGAAGAATATCTGAATTTTCAATTGTATCTTTGAGCAATTCAGGGAATGTTGATTTCTCTTTTTTTATTCCCATCCGGGCTGTTCTTGTATGTCTAGAACTGAATCTGTATTTTGGTCGTGGCATATATGTCCCAAGACAGTTAGTTTTATAAACCTCTCTTTATTGCTTTGTTTATCTAAGTTCGAAGCTTGACTTGTTCTTAGGTAGTTAAATGAATGCAGGAGGAAAGTTTAATGGGAAATAAGGTATATGTTGGTAATTTGCCTTGGAGTGTTACTCAAGAGAAGTTGAAAGAGCTTTTTCAAGAGTTTGGAGATATTGAAGAGGCAACTGTGATTTCCGACAAATATACTGGAAGATCAAAGGGTTTTGGTTTTGTTACTTTCAAAGAAGATGCTGATGCTGAAAAAGCTGTATCTGCTATGAATGGAAAGGAAATTGAAGGCAGAGGATTGAAAGTTAGTGAAGCTAGACCAATGGATTCTGAAGGTTCATCTAGATCAAGATCTAGGTCTAGACGTGATGATTCTGATGAAGACGCAGAAGAATAAGCTTAGTAATTGTGAAGTTTGTTAATAGTTTTCTTTTTATTTTTATGTTTTTATTTTATCTATATTTTTATTTTTATGTTAAGACTCTCTTTCTTTATAAGTTCTGAGTCTTAGCTTATTAAAATAAGGTTGAACATCATATCCAGATTCATTAAGCTCCCATAATTCGTCTCGTATTGCTGGAATAGACGCAGGAGTAGCTGTTTCAATTATTCTATCTAAAACATTTCTCATGGAAGGGGTTAACGCTCTTTTTGTCATTTGATTTTTATTCCCCAACATATACGGGGATCATGTCTAATTGTCTTCCTTTTACTGGATGATAATTTGCTCCTACAGTAATACATAAACCTTTTACTTGTTTATTTCTTCTAAATCTTCCAGGGTCGTGAAGGTAGCTTGGTCTTTTTTTAGGAAATTTTGGTAAATTGTCTTTTCGGCAGGTTGCTGCAGCTATAAAAATTTTTGATGAGCTACTATTGCTACGAACTCCTCCATTTTGCCAGTAATATCCCAGAGGAAATATTTCTGTAAGCGGAGTTAGATCTATGAATGCTTCTATATTCATTGGATGTCTTAATTCCCTTAATGGAACTTCAGTCAATCTATGTCGTGAGTATCTTTCAATTTGTTCTTGGTCTGGTGCGATAATTAATCCTTGTATTGCCATTTTCATTATCAGAACTCTTTTTTCCTAATTTTCTTTTGTACCCCCTCTTTGATTCACTTGTGTCTTGAAGTTTCTCGCTTCATTGCGGACTTCAATCTTTCGGTGAGCAAAAACGCCCACGCCGGGAGTTGAACCCGGGTCGAGGCCGATCTGCGTGCAAAGTTTTGATTTCCTTGTCAACGCGACAGGGCCTAGTCATAGCCGTTAGACCACGTAGGCTTGATGATTAGAATTATGATTAGTGATTTTTAAATCTTATGTTGATAAATTTATAAGTCTATATATCTAATTTATAGCATGAATATCAAGAGGGGACAAACGAGAGCATTTTTATTGGTTTCATTATTCATTCTTTTGGGGTTTCTTTTGTATTATTTTATTCCGTTTGTCCAAGATTATTTTGCTGATCCTATTTTATCAAGAACAATCAATTATTCAAGTTATCCTGTGATTTTGGATGAGGAGTTAGATACTTCTGGAATTGTGAGTTATCCAATTGGGGAAATGCAGTTTTATCAAAATATGAGGTTTAATCACAATATGATTAGCTATTCTTTTTATAATTGTCCTGAAGAGAAAAAATTAAGTATGGAGAATGCAATGTTAAAATTGTCTGATAAAGTTCCGGAGATTTCATTTTCTGAAGTTAGATTTGGAGGAGATATTAATATAACTTGTGATAAATTGAAATTAGAACCTGATGAGACTTATTTTGTTGCTGGTGAAGGGGGGCCTACAGAGATAATAAATACAAGTTTATTCAGTGTCATTCTGAATGGAAAAATTATGTTGTTATATGATACTTCTTGTAATAATAATATAGATCTGCATGAGTTACTTCATGTTTTTGGGTTTAGACATTCTGATACAAGAAGGAGTATTATGTATAATTTTAGTTCTTGTGATCAGATTTTAACGCAAGATATTATTAGTAGACTAAGAAAACTTTATTCTGTTGAAAATTATTCAGATCTATACTTCTCTGATGTTCAAGCTGTAAAAAAAGGAAGGTACCTGGACTTTGATGTTGATGTGAGAAATCAAGGATTAGTAGATGTTAGAAATGTGATTGTTTCAATTTATGCTGATGGAAATAAGATAGACGATTTAGAGTTTGGAGATATTAATTTTGGAGAAGGAAGGATTATCCATGCTAAGAATATTAAGATTCCTAGTTCAACAGAGAAGATATCTTTTATAATTGATGAGGATTTAATTATTGAAGAGTTGAGTGAGAAAAATAATTTTATTGAGTTGATGTTCTGATGAAAAATAAAATTTTAGAATTGATTAAGAAGAATAAAAAATATAGAAATATCTCTGATGATTTGATTCTTGGCAAGTTAAACAAATTTGATTTGAGAGAGGATTTAGGTAAAAGAGAAATAGAAGGGATTGTAAAAGAGGTTAGGTCTGAATTGCACAAATCTTATGGAAGTTTTCAAGTTGGAAAGAAAAAAAGAGATAAACTTTTTGAAAAAGAAGATTGGGTTGGGATAATAAAAACAAATGTTTCTACAAAAGAAAGATTGGATTATTATAAGAAAATTTATTCTATGATTTGGGAAATTACAGGAAAACCGAGGAGGGTGGTGGATTTGGGATGTGGGCTGAATATTTTTTCATTTGATTTTATGGGTTTGAATAATTTAGAATATTATGGATATGATATTTCTAAAGATGATATAAATTTGATTAATAAATTTATTAAGATTAATTCTGGTCTTAATGGAAAAGCTTATGTATGGGATGCTTTGTCTGCTGATTTGACTAAAATAAAAAAATGTGATGTTCTTTTTATGTTTAAACTTCTAGAATCTGTTATTAAAAATTATAAGTTTATTGAGAAAATGATTCTAGATTTGAAGAATAAATGTAAATATTTGGTTGTAAGTTTTGCTACTAAAAAATTATCTGGAAAAAGAATGAAATATAGGGAGAGAAGATGGTTTGAATATATGTTGGAGAGATTGGGTTTGAATTATAGGACTTTTGAAGTTGAGAATGAGACATTCTATATTATCTAGCAATCATTCTATCTATTTTGTTTTTTATATTTTGTATATCTTCATTTGATAAATTATGTATTATGAAATCAACTCCCATTCCTACTTCTTCTGCATCTCTAAATATTTTTTCAGTTATTTCTTTTTTCATCTCATTTGGATGAAGATTCAATTCTTGTAATTCTTCTACTCTTTTTTTTGCTTCTTTGATCATGCTAGTTAGATCTTTTCTTAGAAAGAATTTATCAAATAATTTTAAAGCATTTTCAGGATCTGTTACTTTTAGTCCTATTCTGAATAGAACTGCATGGATGTGATCTAGCATTGAGCTGTATGAGTGAGAAGCTGAATTTTCGTACAGTCCTTTGTTCATTAATAACTCAGCAGATTGAAAATCAAGAGTTGCTTTAGATAAATATGAATTT
>Ga0066639_10003397_pt1 | contig 13797 bp, 15 predicted proteins | sample CryGeyCG2114_010_2_FD_59504 | JGI IMG/M metagenome (GOLD analysis project Ga0066639, IMG submission 59504) | Groundwater microbial communities from aquifer - Crystal Geyser CG10_big_fil_rev_8/21/14_0.10 | ecosystem: Environmental > Aquatic > Deep subsurface > Groundwater | place: USA: Utah...
GAAAAATACCTTTTATCTGATCTAAATTCGAAAGGTCAGACTCATGCAATCGAAAGCAAGAGCTGCGTTCGGATTTTTGTAGGAATTCTTTTTGTCCAGTCGAAAAATTGTCGATTCCGATGACCTGAAGATTTTTTTCAAGAAGGTAGTCGCATAGGTTGCTACCAATAAATCCGGCAGCGCCTGTAACTAGCGCTTTTGATGAAGCGCTCACTTTGGCGTTCCTAACCTCATAGCGTGAATCCCGCCGCTTTAGCGTCGTCGTAAAACATTTTTACCGTCTCAAGAGAAAATTCAGTTAAGTCTTTATTTTTAAGTTTCAACTTTGAAAACAACTCATCCGTCATGGTGATGATATGACATCCGCAAGCTTCGGCTTGATAAATATTAAGAGCTTCGCGTGGTGAGGCCCATAATATTTTCGCTTTTGGGATATCTTTATAAATGTCGACGGCCCACTTCATCACAGAAATGGGGTCACGGCCCGTATCAGCGATTCGCCCAGCAAAAATCGAAACGATGATTTCGTCATTCTTATTTAAAATTTCTCGTAATCCTCTAATCTGATCTTCAGAAAGTATGGCAGTACAGTTGATTTTGATGCCTTCGTCTAATAACTCTCGGATCAGAGGCACCGATAGTTCACCTTTGGTATTTGAAACTGGAATTTTTACAAATACGTTTTCAGCCCACGAATTGATTTTCCGGGCTTGTTCCTTCATCTCTGAAAAGTCATCAGAAAAGACTTCAAATGAAATCGGTAGGTCCTTAATTTTTGCCAAAACTGACTGTGCAAATTCTGCGTAATTCGAAATCCCGGCTTTTTTCATTAACGTTGGGTTAGTGGTAAAGCCCTTGGCCGTTCCTTCTTGATATCGGGCGAGCATTTCGGACTCGTTTGCACCATCGAAGTATATTTCAAGTGAAGTTTTTGACATAGTTAATCAAAATCTCTATCACGCGGCCCACGGGCTGACAATAGATCGCGAAGGAGGTGTGCTGCTTCGAGGAGCGTTTTGCAGCTCAAATCTGGCGTTTCTAGTCCTCTTTTGAGCTTAGAATTTGGATTCATGATTGAAATCGTCTTGAGCCCCGCCGCTTTTCCAAATTGAATGTCGGTATCCTGATCACCGATCATAAATGAATGCGCCATGTCTAAGTCGTATTTTTTTTGGGCTTCGAGCGCGAATAGGGGGTCGGGTTTTCGACCGGCGCAGGGGCTGCCAAAATCTTCAATTATCGATTCTGGATGACGATAGCTATAGAAACACTCGGTAAACCGAATTCCATGATGACCTAAATCAAATATCATTTTTTTTTGGATAAGCTTAATTTGTTCTAACGTGGTTTTGCCTTTGGCGTAGCTAGGTTGATTAGACACGATGAACATTGGACGTTCAAACGTTGATAGTATTTGAAGCGCTTCCACGGCATTCGGCACGAGCTGAAAATCGTCCACAAAATGGGGCGACTCGTATTCTTCGGTTTGAGGATTCCAAACGAGATTATTAATAACACCGTCTCTATCGAAGAAAAAGGCAGGCTTCATTGATTATCCGCCGCCACGCAACTCACAATCATATGCCAAACAACAGCCTGCCAGCCCTCGGCGTGAGGCGTGATTCGTGAATCGGTTACAACAGGGATGTGAATACAAACGTCAGATAATTCTTTTGCTGCGCCACCATTTCTGCTCACAATTGAAATAATTTTAGCATTTTTTTCTTTTGCAAGGTTCATGGCCTTAACTAGGTTTTGAGAGGTATTTACTGATCCACCTCCGACTGAAAAAACTAAAAGAGCATCGGTTGAAGTGAGTTTTGAGCCTATCAGCCAATTTTTGAAAACGTCCTCCCAGGATTCGTCGTTAATGCGTGCGGTAAGTTCCGATACGTTGTCTGTCGGCGTATATGACTCAATTCCACAGATTTTTCGAAAATCATTCACGGCATGAGATGCATTGGCCGCGCTTCCGCCTACGCCCAGTATAAATAAACGGCCGTTATTTTTTTTGAGACTGCTTATTGCACGGGTAAAATTGACTAACTTTTCTCTAGAAAGAGAATCTGAAATTTTTTTGGTTTCAGTCAAGTAGGTTTCAATATAGCTTAATCTATCTTCCATATGAGATCTCCGATAGGTATTCTTTTTGAGATTTTTGGTTAAATCCATAGACCCAAATCAACTGCGCTAAAGAAAAAACCTCTCCTTTAAGAATATACCAGAGAGATCTTTTACTTTCACGATCGTCTTTCCAATTAACGCCAATTTCTTGAACACGATAATTCAGCCAGTTTGCGCGGATTAAAATTTCCAAATCAGCCAATCCATCTTTTGCCGTTAAATTTTTATAAAGAATTTGAGCAGCTTGTTTTTTGAAAAATTTAAACCCACACTGGGTGTCGGTATAAAAATGGTCATCGTTAAAAAATAATTTTTTGCAAAAAATATAATAGAGATCGCCCAGTATCTTCTTTGCCAGGGACTGCTTCCTTTGTACGTTCGAGTCTTTGTGACGTCGGGAGGCGATCAGGATATCACACGTACTCTGAACTTTTTCCAAAGCAGATTTAATGTATTCAGGTGGAGTAGAGAGATCGGCGTCCATAAATCCAATAACTTTTCCGTTCGCCAGTTGAATTGCATTTGCGATCGATCGCCCCTTGCCGAGTCGAGTGGGGTTTCGCATCGTGTGCAATTGGGCAAATGCGAATTGCGATCGTATTCCTTCGACTACGGCTGGAAGAGAATCGGACCCGTCGTCGGCAATAAGGATTTCAGTTTCACTGGCCAACGCTGGTCCAATGGCTTTTTCGATTTTACGTAGCGAGTCCTCAATGATTTCACTCTCATTATAGGTAGGTAAGATCAGCGTCAAAGCGGTCGATGTCATTATTTAAGGTTTATTTCAAAAGAGGCCTACGCGCCAGGGTAATTGCCATGGCGCGCTATGCGTTATATTGAGAAATAACTACAAAAGAACCCATTCTTCAGCCCCCGTAGGATGGATTGCCACGGTCTCGTCGAAATCTGCTTTCGTAGAGCCCGATTTAAGGGCAATCGCTATTCCCTGCATCATTTCATCAACCCCCATACCAATGGCATGGGCACCGACTATGCGATCGTCGCTACCCGTAGTGACGAGTTTGAATATGGTCTTTTGTTTTCGATTCGTGAGCGAAAAATACATATTTACGAACTCAGTCGAATATACTTTGACGTCCGCCCCGTACTTTTCTTTCGCTTGAATTTCGGTCAATCCGACTGCGCCACATGGGGGGTGAGAAAAAATAACGGTTGGAATATTATCGTAGTTCATCAAATCTGATTTTTTTCCAAATAGGCGATCGGCAAGCTTTCGACCCGCTTTGATTGCAACTGGAGTAAGTTCGGCGCCCCCGATCACGTCTCCGATGGCATAGACACCCGCTTGCGTCGTTTCTTCATGGTCATTCACTTTAATTTGTCCACTTTCATTCAACTCAATTGATGTTTTTTCGAGCCCAAGCATATCGGTGTTTGGTTCCCGGCCAATGGCCCAAATAATTGCATTTGCATCTTCGGAGCGTCCACTGGCTAATTCAAGAAAAACACTTTCCGGATTCTGGCCCTTCTCATTGCGAGCAGCACTTTTGATGTCAGAGTTTTCGTGAATAGTGATTCCCGACTCCAGCATCGCTGACTTTAGGCCGTTTCGTATGCAGGGATCAAAATCTTTTAGAACTTCATTACGTCGAATAAAGAGATCTACTTTTGAGCCCAGCGCATTTAGTACGCCGGCCAATTCAACAGCGATGTATCCGGCACCTACGATTATTGATTTCTTGGGTAGGGTTTCGAGTTTGAAAAACCCATCTGAAGAAATTCCGATTGATGAGCCCTCAATTTTAGGAAATTTAGGCCGACCCCCGGTTGCGATTAGAATGTGTTTAGATTGGAATTTTTTTGATCCGACCTGTATCACATTTTCGTCATGAAACCGCGCCTTGCCTTCAAGGATAGTAACGCCTGAGTTATCTAAATTCTTGGCGTAAATTCCGTTGAGGCGGTCAATATAGGAGTCACGCGCATTTTTTAGAAATTGAAAATTTATCGGACCGCTTTCAGTTTCAAACCCATATTCTCTCGAGTCTTTGATTGCTTCGGCAATTGACGCTGCATTAAACATGACCTTTTTAGGAACACATCCAACATTCACGCAAGTGCCTCCGAGTCGGTTTTTTTCAATCAATAGCACTTTTGCACCGTGAGCAGCCGCGCGCCGAGCTGAGGCGATTCCACCGCTGCCTCCTCCAATTACGATATAGTCGAATTCTTTTTTCATATTGTAAATCTACATGAACAAGAAAGAAATTACGACATTGATTCAATATTTGGTATCAAGTATGGTGTCGGCATTATGTGGCGTGACCGATCGGCATTGAGTGAATACCAAAAATTGATTAAGCCCCCTGGCGGTGGTTTATTGGCTGTGACTACTGGTGCTAAGATTGCCAAAAAAACTTTGGGCAAACATGCCGCCCACGTACCGGATTTAGCGATAGCGGGGAAAAAACAATTTACGATTATTGGTGTGCCAAGTGATTGTGGTGGTGGAATCTGCCGTGGTGCTGCCCATGGGCCCATTCATTTGAGAGCGGAACTTTTCAAGAAACATCCTAAGCTCAGAGCACATGATGCCGGGGACCTCCCTTGTATTCCCCATCTTCTACATGATGAGATGATCACGCCGGAACAAAAAACTCGTTCCGGACATTCAATTTGGGGTGAATCTTATCATTCCCACTATCCAGTTTCACCGCTTAACCTCTTGGAAGGTTTGCTTCTCACATTTTATCAAAATTACTCTGAATTTCGACCGCTTGTTCTCGGTGGAGACCATTCGATTTCGGGTGCGGTTTTCGAAGCTTTAAATAAAGCGGATAAATTGAAAAACTTAGGAGTGCTTCATTTTGATGCTCACACTGATTTGTTGGAAGAACGATTTGGAGTCGAGCATTGTTTTGCTACATGGACTTCTCATGCACTTAAAAATTTTTCAGATCCGAGCGTTTGGGTCCAGGCAGGTATTCGAGCAAGCGGAAAAACGAAAAAACACTGGGAATCAAAGTATGGATTACGTCAAGACTGGGCCCGTTCGCTGACCGCAAAATCATCGGCGCAATATGCGTCGGAGCTGATTGAATACTGGAAAAAGCGCGGCGTGACTAAGCTCTATATTACGAACGATATCGACGGAACAGACGTTGGATTCGCACCCTCAACGGGAACTCCTGAATCGGGGGGGTTGACGCCGCAATTTGTATCGGGCGTGATTGCGCGGGTTTCAGAGAATTTTGAATTGATTGGGGCTGACATGATGGAGGTGGCGCCGCCGATTGGTGCGCAACTGGCGATGAGAAGAACAATTGAAACTGCGGTGAGGTATTTGGAGGCGTTGCAATGGCCAACGCCGTGACAAATAGAATGACCAATACAATGACGAGTAAATCTACTTTGCTGAGGTGGCTTTTTCTAGTGATTAGTTTGACCGCCTCGATGGTTGTGATTGGAGGGGTCACTCGACTTACCGATTCTGGATTGTCGATTGTTGATTGGCGTCCGATTATGGGAGCCATTCCCCCTTTTACAGAGTCGCAATGGCTTGAGGTATTTTTTAAGTACCAAACATCACCAGAGTTTATTCAAGTTAATAATCAAATGACGCTGGAGGGATTTAAGCAAATTTACTTTTGGGAATACATTCATCGTTTAACGGGGCGATTGATCGGTTTGGTTTTCTTTTTCCCGTTACTTTTTTTCACTATTAGAAGAAGCGTAAAATCGAAAGTTTTGATTCGCTGCTGGATCGGTTTTGCGATGGGCGGTTCGCAGGGTTTGCTTGGCTGGTACATGGTGAAAAGCGGTTTAGTGAATGATCCAAGAGTGAGTCATATTAGGCTGGCTTCTCATTTGATGCTCGCTTTTACGATTATTGCGTATTTACTTTGGTTGTATTTAGATCTTTACCGAGGAAAAAAGGAAAAGATTCGAGCGAATCCGGAAAATTCCGGCCAATTGATTCGATTTGGTTTCGCGCTGTTTTTTGCGATGTACTTCGTTCAAATTGCTTACGGTGCATTTGTTGCAAAATTAAGGGCTGGACATATCTATAATACATTTCCCAAAATGGGGACTAATTGGGTGCCGGAAGAAGCGTTTATCATGGATCCGCTTTGGTTTGATTTGCTAGAAAATGCGGTTTCAATACAGTTGATTCATCGGCTTTTAGCTTGGTGTTTAGTTGTTTTGGGAGCCGGGCTCGGCGGGTTGCTCCTCACTCGTATTTCTTTACAACCATTTCAGAAAAGGGCGGTCCATTTATTTTTTGGGGCCCTAGTATTACAATTTGCGTTGGGGGTCACTACGTTGGTCCTTCATGTCCCAATCGTCATTGCAAGCATTCACCAGTTTGGAGCTCTGGTTCTACTTATATCTGCTGTAAACTTAGTGCATGGACTATCGATGGATAAAATTGAATTTATGGCCGAGCGAACACTACGCCAAATTCCTCAATCTTAGCGATCAAGTCTTTTAATGCATTCGCGCGATGCGAAATTTCATTTTTTTCGTCATCAGACATTTCGGCAAAAGATCGATTGTGGCCTTCAGGCATAAATATTGGATCATACCCAAAGCCATCATCACCTTGAGGAGCTTCAAGGATTTTCCCTTTTACTTCTCCTAGACCAGTTAAGATTACGCCTTCGATTTGCAAAGAAAGTGCACACTTAAACGATGCATTTCTGTTAGGCATCGGAACGCCGCTGAGTTCTTTCAGCACTTTATCAATATTTGCGCAATCCTGAGAGATTCCTTTTTCGGGAGTGGCAAATCGAGCGCTCCTGACTCCTGGTTTGCCTCCGAGGTGTTCTATCTCTAAGCCTGAGTCGTCGGCAATGACCGGGTAGTGGGCCCCTTGATTTACCACTCGGGCCTTCGCCGAAGCGTTTTCAATATAGGTATTGTAAACCTCTACCAAACCAATCTTCGAAGTATTGCTCAGAAATTTTTTGGCTGGCTCAAGTGTAACGCCAAGTTGCGGATATTTTTTTAAAAGTGACCGCATTTCCTCTAGTTTATGTCTATTATTGGACGCCAGTATTACAACGTTTGATACTCTCATTTGGACTATAGAATTATCACACCGACTATCGATAGGAAAGCTTATAGCTCATTGATGCAATCTCAGAGATTTCAGAAGGCTCTAAGGCTCCGGCTGAAACCCAAATTCCAAACCAATTGGTGGTCGCTTGATAAAGAACCGCTTTTGTAAATTGCGGATCGACTGGGCAATCTTCCTCATTCAAAAAGCAGTCTTCCATTTCCTGGAGCTGATCGTCGCAAATGCCTTTGTGCGAAATATTTGCATTGATATCGACATGAATGCGACCGCTGACGGGAAAGCCGGCTTCTTCTCCAGATGCAGCCCCTTCATGAACCTGACCAGACCAGTCGTAACTTTCATAAGAAACGCAACTATCCGGCATTTCTCTCCAAAAATAATACGGTTCATATTCGGCATCGCCGCTGAAGGCCATTGTATTGAGATCTACCGTTGCGCCAAGTTGGCCTTGGCCATCAGACGAAGCGATAATCGCCTCTCCGGTTTGTTTATGCCATACGAAACGAGTCGGATTCGTAATGATCGCACTAAATGGGTACGGAGCTTGGTTGGCCGCCACTTGCACACATCTTGGATCCTGGGCACCGGTTAGAGTAACGCAAAATTCTACGGATTCGGCGGCCGTGCGGTGGTACTCATCGCCCACTAAATCGGGAGTTGCTTGACCGTCGCCGTTGCCATCTGAGTTCTCTGAAAAATTGCCAAACTGGCAGCTGCTCAGAGTGAATAACAGAATGAAAGTCAGAAGTGGGTATAGAAAATGCCGAATGCGAAACATAGAGGTTCCTCCATGCTTCTCATCGACAGTCTATTTAGGCTTCTTTAGGCGCATTTTCCACTAAAGCGGAATCAGATATTAGTGCCTGTCAAAGCGGCCGTCACCAGTGACAAAAAATGTCTCTGACTGATTCATATGCCTCATGACTGTGTCGACCTTCCAATTGATCGTCAATTCCATGCCGGCAACGGGGCTGTCAAGTGTTCCTAGGTTCACCGTGTCTCCGACTACGGCTTCAGAGTTAAAAGTGTAACCCCATGAAACGGCGAGATCAGCAGGCATTGCGCTTACTTTACTAATGTATCGGCCTTTACCATTGAATTGACCTGAGTGAGTAAACATTACTCGAAACGAGTAACGTACTACTTCCATGCCATATAGATTCTTGTATTTTACCATGTATACTTTTGATACCGGCGGTTGCCAATTTTCAAGATCCAACCAGGAGTCCACGCCTTGTGGTAGAGCGCTTGCTGATTGATGAACAACGTTTACTACTGGCTTATTGGCTTCGATAATTTTCCAAATTTTTGAACCGATAGTTATGATTCCCTCTACAGTTGATACTGGATTCATGATGTGAAAATTACTTGGAAGTTCGGGATCAAATTCAAGCGCCATGTAATCGAGATTGCCCATGGTACCGAAACCTTGATCCTCAAGTTCAACGATTTCTTCAGATGCGATCGTAAAGTATTTTTCGTCTTGATCGTTGTGTGCTTTTCGTTTTTTGCCAAATGCATGGGCATTGTTTGAGCTGCAGATCATTGCCGATATTAAAAATGCTGAAATGAGAGCGATGGTAATGGTATTGGATTTTAGTCTTATTGGCTTCATGATTCCCCCTATAGAAATGCCGGTTTTTGTGGGCGCAGTTCAGCTCAGCGGACTGGAGCTGATAATAATGCGCCGCGGTTCAATGGGGAGCTTTTACCAGAAACGCATTAAGTCATCAAATGGATAAATCGCTGTGGGCAATGCCTCCAGTATTAGGCCGTTTTTTCAAGAATTAATTCAGGAATATTGATTTTGAAGCAGGTGCCTTCTCCAATTTTTGATTCAATTTCGATTTGGCCGCCATGATCCTGAACGATTTTTTGACTAATTCCAAGTCCAAGCCCGGTGCCTTTTCCATTTACCTTGGTCGTAAAAAAGGTTTCGAATGCTCTTTTTTTCACTTCTTCAGTCATGCCAGGGCCGTTGTCGGTAACGGAAATTTTAACGGAAGTCCCATTGGGTTCTACCATTATCGTGACCTTGCGTTTTTCTTGATTCAATAGCGCATCCTTGGCGTTGGACAGTAGGTTGACTAATACCTGTTGTAGTCGACCGGGGTCAGCGCGGAGAAAAATTTTCGAGGTGAGTGAATCACTTCTATTTCAACCGATGCCAGATGAGATTTAAGTTTTTCATCTCCGTCGACGCCCAGATCTTTTAATCGCCTATTTAATAGCTGCGATTTGCCGAGCAATATTGCGAGGGGATTATTGATTTCGTGTGCCACTCCGGATGCCAGTTCTCCTACCGATGCTAGCTTTGCTACCTGTAGTTCAACATAATTTGAACGTATAATTCCGGTAATATCTTCGATCGTACCGATGTATTTTGAATTTTTCGAATCTGAATTTATCTTTTGTACTCGCGTGACAATATGATGAGTTTTTCCAGTTATTTTATTGATTACCCGGTTTTCTTCCGCGTAGTTTTCAGCTTTTCCAGCTGCCAATAGCTCACTTCTTTTTTTGATGGCTTCGATTTCGTCGGGGTGGATCACGCTCAGTACGCCTAGGGAAAATAAAGATAAAAAAAGTGGGGCTGAATATTTACGATACTTAGTACGTGAGATGATTTGAATCACCGAGTAAACGATCAGGGAGACACTGATTATTATCGTGGGGGCAAGTGCCTCGCTACGTGCTTGGAAGCTAAAATCGTAGATTAGTTTGAGTAAAAAAAAGAATAGAAGTGTACTGAATGCAGTAATTATCGAAGTCAGCAATCGATCTTCAGATGAATGTAGGTCTTTGTCATCACCAATTGGATCAAGTATTAAACTACGAAGTTTCCCATAAAGTTGAATCATATTCAGTCACTTTTCGGACTTCCGAATAAGAAAAATAAGAATTGTTTACGTATGGTTGTTGCGATTTTTAGCTATTTAGCGACAAAAATATGACCTTTTTATTTATATTGCGGCTTTATCGGTTTCTATTCCGCGCGACTAGTGCTTCGCGTGTTTGCCACTTCGAGGTTTTAAGCTAAATCCTTTGTATAGTGAAAGTCTTACGCCATCCTCGTCGTCGTTTGTATATAGTTCGCCTTTGATCGTTCACCGGAAAATACGGCGCGAATAAACGCTGAATCTATTTCTTGATCTGTAAATGGGCACTCACTGTATAAACATAATAATATTAATTAGTTACATGAATTCAAATGGAAGGATTTTGGCGCTTAGCATAGCGGAAATTCTGCTGTCGAGTCTTCGGCTCGGGCAAAGAGCAGAGTTCCACCAACTACTGCGAGTGGTAAGAAAAAACTAGATAAAAATGGAACGGCAAACATTAGCGTAATGATAAATCCAAACCCTGTACACGCATAAAGGTGCCTCCATAAAAACCGTGCACTAGGCCAAAATCTAATCCCGCGGCGTGTTTGAGGATAGCTGATGTATTGAAAGGTAATGAGTAAGAAAGTCAGGACAAACACAAATAGATTGAGAATCGGTACCCACGACAGCAGTATCGCGAGAATGCCTATTGTTCCGGCCGCGACGGCCTTTCCCAAGTCGATCAATATAAGCTTGATTTGATTTCCTAAATTACCGCTATCGGCGGGTAGAAGGGTAGAGTGCTTTTCCGTACGCTCGGCCAGGAAATCATTAAACGGCGAGGCAATGATGCTACTTGAAAACGCAAAACTAAGGGCCGCAACTATGAGTAGCACTAATTGAAGCACGATTCCGATCGTCCAGGAGAGCCAGCCGTCTGGCGACCAGCCCATCCCAAGAATAAGGTCTCTAAAATATTGCTGAAGGTAGAGCTGCAGTCCGCCGATCGCATAATAGTAAAGTGCTAGCGTGGCGAGTATCGGCAATATGCTTAAGAGCATTAGAGATTTTTTTGTGGCAATTAATTTTGAAGCTTCGATAGGAAGCTTAAAACCAAATACGAATGATTGAAATCGGTGTTTGAAAAAATTCATTTAGAGCTCGATTTTTTTATCGGCCACAGTTTGACCTTTTTCGTTAATCTTGATTGTGCTCGCTGCATAATATGGGCAGTGCTCGTAAAAAAGGGCTCCGTTTTCTTTTAAAACCTTTTCTAAGAATAATCTTTTTTCAGCCATAATGAACATCGGATAGCAATCGTATCCCATAATGAAATTAGTTCGAACGTGAGACGAAGTCGGTATCAGGTCAGCACAATAATAGATCGGCTGGTTTTCATCGTGAATTCGCACAATTTGCATTCCGAGGGTATGTCCGTTCGAGATCATGACTTCTATACCTGGGATAATTTCTTGATACTTGAGTGACGGTCCTTTGTAGGACTCGCGACCGTCGGGCACTACCGTGGGGGTGTCGATAAATTCAAGCTTGTTTTTTAGTTCGGTCGAGTCTCGATATATTCCAAAATTTTCAGAAAGGTAACTGGCCTGGTCTTTTTCATTTGGACTCCAGGCGAGTTCCCAGTTGAGTTTTTGAATCCAAATTTTTGCGTTCGGAAATTTTGGTAGAAGGCTCGATTTGAGATCTCTTGGGTCTTCTCGATACGTGAGCCCACCCACATGATCAAAGTGAAGGTGGGTTGCGATGATATCGGTAATGTCTTTGGGTTCAAGACCCTTTTTTTTAAGTGACTGATCAAGACTCATTTTGGAGTGATCGATCTTATATATCTCGGCATACTTGTCGGCCCATTTTGAGCCAATCCCGCAGTCGACAAGGATATTTCGATCCTTAGACTGAATAAGCATTGCTCTGAGGTGCATATCGATTCGATTAAGCTCGTCTGACGGATTCGTACGGTTCCAAATTGTTTTTGGAACGATTCCAAACATTGCTCCGCCATCGAGCCCAAAGGTTCCTGTTTCGATCGCACTAACGGTGTAAGATCCGAATTTCATAGACCTTTAGATATCGCACCTCGCCTCATTTTGGTAGTCCCTTCCCTTTTTGGAGACAGTGCGTCTCCAAAAAGGGGAAGGGACTAGCTTGACACGACATATAGTGTCCGGTATTTCTAATATTTGAGTATTTAGTAGGAGTTATAGGAGTGTTAATTAAAACTAAGCATGGCATTTAGATCAAATCCCTTTGGCGGCGGCGGTGGCCGTCCCAGTCGTTCAAAGCTTCTTCGAGGCAAATTACCCACAAACCCAAACGAACATAGAATCAATGAGCAGATTAGAGTTCCCAAAGTACGTCTAATTAGCGACACGGGAGAACAAGTCGGAATCGTCGATACTCGTGAAGCCCTGAGAATGGCGAAAGAGAAGAATTTAGATTTGATGGAGGTTGCATCTGGTGCGAGTCCTCCGGTTTGCAAAATTGCCGACTACGGTAAATTCAAATACGAAAAGAAGAAAAAAGACCATGCTGCTAAGAAAAAGCAAGTGGTGATCAAAGTTAAAGAAATTCAAATTCGGCCCAATACCGATGAGCACGACAAAGATTTTAAAATTAAAAATGTTCGAAAATTTCTCGAAGAGGGCGACAAAGTTAAAATTACGATGCTTTTTCGTGGGCGAGAAATCGTTCATAATCAAGTCGGAATGACACTGCTTAAAGATATCGCTAAAGAAGTCGAGGAAGTTGGCGTCATCGAATTTTATCCAAAGCTAGAGGGGCGAAAGATGATTATGATCGTCGCTCCTTCTAAAAAGGCTGTTGAAACCGCAAAGAAGAAAGTGATCGAAAAAGAAAAGGCTGCGGCTAAAGAAAAAAAATTGGAAGCTGCAAATACTCGTGACGCTGACGTAAAAAAACCGGCCGCTAAAGCCAAGCCAGTCGAATCTGAAATATCAGAAAAAAATACAGCATCGTCTGCGCTCAAGACGCTAAAAGTAGCGACTGAAAAATAGCGAACTTCAAAAAGTCACTAATGAGCCGTAAAATCGTATAGACCCTAGACAAGCGTAAAACGTTTGAGGCGGTTGGAATATAAAAATCCTATAATTTCAATTAGATACCTTGGCACGGAGCAGCAGTGACACCAGAAGAAATGAACGTGAGAACCCCCGTTTCAAGAGGGCCCGCAAAAATCCAAACGAATAAAATTTAAATTGAATTTAAGACACTACGGAGTGTGTTAGAGCACGAGTTCGATCCGTGTGCCAAGGCAAGAGCCCGGGCTTCGTCAATCCACCACGGCAACACCATATGGTAATAGTCAGAAAAATTCAATCCAACTTCAGTCACGTATTTGTGAAACTGCATAATCGCTTCGTGTGATGTTTTAGGGGGATCTGGGTTTTCAAAGGGAAGTAAGCCTTGTATCGTTTCTAAGTATTCGAGTCTTTTTTGAAATAGTCGAGCCTGCTTGAGGAAATCGTCGGCAGAGCGTTGCGGACGTATTGCACGAATTTCAAATCGGTCACCTTTAAATACCATATCCTTGTAGGCTTGAGATCCGGGACTTTCCATATACATCGTCGCTTGAACATTGTGCCCCCTAGGAAGGGAGTTGAATTCAATAAAATTATTTAACCGGTATTTGACTCGTTCGCGATCGCTGCTTGGCATTTCGCAAAATGGCATAGCATTTTTTGAATCATGTTGAAGCCCGCCTGTCGCAAGACCCGGGTGATTGTGGTAATCCACCCAGAAATTGTGAAACATTCTTTGATTTTGGGT
>Ga0066639_10003399_pt1 | contig 13793 bp, 12 predicted proteins | sample CryGeyCG2114_010_2_FD_59504 | JGI IMG/M metagenome (GOLD analysis project Ga0066639, IMG submission 59504) | Groundwater microbial communities from aquifer - Crystal Geyser CG10_big_fil_rev_8/21/14_0.10 | ecosystem: Environmental > Aquatic > Deep subsurface > Groundwater | place: USA: Utah...
AAGGCGTATTCCAAGGTTATACTGGCACAAAAAAATAAGGGCAGAAGAAAATATGATGGCAGCAAGAAGGGTAAGGCTGGCGCGCGAACATACGACAAAGGCTTGTGGATGAACAAGGTAAGGCCTATAAGGCGCCTGTTAAAAGGCTTGAAAGAAAACAAGCAGATAACAAATTCTGATTATAAACTTCTTTATTCAAGAACCAATGGAGGTTTCTTCAGGGATAAAAAGCACATCATGAACTACATAAAGGAGCACAGGCTGTTCAAGGATGCGAAGAAGCCACGAAAGACACCTTTGGAAAAGACTCCAATCAAAACCAATAAGACTTCAACAAAGGTTATATCCACACCGAAAAAGGTGACTAAGAAGACAAAGACGGTAAAGAAGACCACGTGATTGCATGGTAAGACAAAAAACCCAGATAGTTGCGCATAGAAGGCGAAGAGAGGGAAAGACAGACTATAGGCTAAGGCTTAAGCTGATAAAATCACATAAACCACGATTTGTCGTGCGAAAGAGCGCTAATAATATCACATGCCAGATAATAAAACACAACAGTAGTGGTGATAATGTTGTTGTATCTATTAATTCTTCTCACCTGAAAAAGCTCGGCTGGAAAGGACATAATAACATACCTGCTGCATACCTTACCGGTTATTTATGTGGCCTCAGTGCAAAGAAACATAAAGTCACAGAGGCTGTGTTTGACATGGGCCTTTACAGGTCAACCAAAGGATCCAGGCTTTATGCTGCTTTAAAAGGAGCTGTTGAGGCTGGTTTAGAAATACCACACTCAGAGGATATACTGCCTCCTGAAGAAAGAACATCAGGAAAGCACATTGCTTCTTATGCTCAGACACTCAAGAAAGAGAAACCAGAGGTTTACAATAAGATATTTTCTCTTTACATAAAGAACAAGCTAAGTCCAGAGACATTACCAGAACATGTTGTTGAGATAAAGAAGAAGATGAAGTAGATAAACTTATTTATTACTTCTACCTATATTTCAAGCAATAACAGGGTTGTGATATAAATGGTTACTATCAAGGATTTGAAAACAGGACACTACGTGATGATAGATGATGAGCCATGCAGGGTTGCAAGTATAACAAAATCAAAGCCAGGAAAACATGGAGCCACCAAGGTCAGATTGGAAGGTGTCGGGATCTTTGACGGCAAGAAGAGAATGCTTCTGAAACCATCCAGTGCAGATGTTCCCCAACCTCAGATAGACAAGAGGAGGGGGCAGGTAATATCTGTCAGCGGAGATATAGCACAGCTGATGGATCTTGAAGACTATTCTACATTCGACGCGGCCATACCCGAGGAGCTCAAGGGCAAGCTGGACTCCGGAAAAGAAGTCCTCTACTGGAAGATTGCGAATAAGATTCTGATAAAAGAGCTTCGTTAAGACCACATCTTGCAGAGGTTGCACACTTCTTCAGAGCTAGGCTCACCGCAATTCTTGCATAATCTAATTTTCATGTTCTGGGTTTCTATGAAGCTGCGCATTATAGGCAGAAGACGGTCAAAGGTTTCTAACACAGAGAATTTCATGCCAGGATGTGATGATTCCATCTTGTTCAGGAAGTCTCTGACTGTGAACCTTATACCAGACGCGTAAGGGCATTCATCCTCCTGTACCTCAAGACCGTTCAGGATTGCATATAAAGCGGTTTCCTTTTCAGGGATCTCACGCAGAGGCTTTATACGAGGAACAAAACTGCCACCACCCTTCTTATTTGTAGAGTAATTTGTTATGGCGCCCAGTCGGGAAGCCTTTGCCATGTCACCACGCATGTAGTTCATGAGTATGGATTGTGTCTCATCATCCAGGTTATGCCCGACGCATAGTTTCGTGGCCTTAAGGTCACGCGATATCTTGTTGAGTGCGTATCTTCGTGCAACACCGCAGTATGAACATGTTGTTTGTATATCATCCTTCTTAACATTCTTTAGCTTCTGATCCAGGGTGTTCCCGAACATCTCCTTGTATGTATATACACGATGCTCCACCCCAAGTCTTTTGCATAAATCCTTTGCTATCTTGATGCTGTGTTCCCTGTAGCCCTTAATCCCTTCATCAATCGTGAAGGCGAAGAATTCCATATCCTTCCTGGGTGAAATTATCTTGTGCATGAGATGCAAGACAGCAGATGAGTCCTTTCCACCTGACAGGCCGAAAGCTATCCTGTCATCTGGTTCTATCATCTTATTCTGCCTGACAGTCCTCTTCACCTTCTTCTCAATGGAATTACAGAAGCATGTCTTGCATAAGTATACGCCTTCATACTTTCTGAAAATAACAGCCTTCTTGCCGCATTTGCATTTCATAGTGCTCCATTGATGTGATTTTGCTTTAATTCATCAAGAACTTCCTTCAAGAAATTGTCCTTCATGTCCACATCAAGAGTCTTCAATTCAAACCAATAAAAATCAGTATGCTCTTCGCTTATATTAACTTCTCCTTCAGCTTTGCATAAGAACGTGATCCTGACTATCTGCTTCTTCCCGTCGTTGAAAACAGTGCGCGCATCAAGAGGCCTCAGAACCTCAGAAATCTCCATACCAGTCTCCTCTTTTACCTCTCTTCTAAGACCCTCTACAGGCTCTTCGCCAGGTGATGTCCTACCTCCTGGTATGTCCCAAGTGCCTGATATGTCTCCATAATCCTTTGACCTGCGCATCAATAGTATCTTGCCATCATCCACTATACACGCCTTTACGCCTATTATGACATCCATTCAACCACCTGAAACGACGCTCAGCAACTCTAGCTTGTCCCCGTTTTTCAGCTTCTCAGTCTCTGGTATGATCTCCCCGGATCTTCTAACCAGCACAGTCTCCGGGTTTATCTCCACCTTCTGGAGTATGTCAGCTACCTTAGCTCCGTCCGGAACAGAAAGTGACCTCTTCTTACCCTTGAAAGTGAGATGAACATTCATATAAAACAGTATTTGATAGTATTATTATAAGCTTTGTGCCGGAGTGGCTGAACGGCTAAAGCGCTAGTCTCGAAAACAAGCTTTTAGAAAAAGTTTGACCAAAAGAGAGAACTAGTTCCCTTTGGGAATCCAGGTTCGAAAGCCAATGATGCAGATTGCATCTGCATCGGCCGAAGTTCCTGGCTCCGGCGTTTATAATGTTTCAGGACACATAGAATATAATGAAATAAGGGTCCGTGGTCTAGTGGTATGACGTCTGCCTCACACGCAGAAGATCAGGAGTTCAATTCTCCTCGGACCCATTTATTTAAAAATACAAGTTAGAATAAGATAAGTTATGGGCTGGTGGTCTAGAGCATGATTCCGAATGGAATCTTTGCGGATAAGGGCATGACGTCGCCTTGACGTGGCGAAGACCGGGAGTTCGATTCTCCCCCGGCCCATTTATAAACCCATACGACAGATAATAGAACACGCTCCTGTCGTCTAGTCCGGTCAAGGACACAGGGTTTTCGAGCTGTCATCGAAAACGATGAGGTTGTAAAACCAATGATATGGCGAAAACACCCTGTAACGGGGGTTCGAATCCCCCCGGGAGCGCATATGCGGGGGTTCCCGAGTCACCCTTTCACGAGAGCGCAAGCGCGTCTTCGAAAGCGTGAACGGAAAACGTGAAAAGAGTGTGGGATCGGCCAAAGGGGCAGGGCTTAGGACCCTGTGACTTAGAGCTTCCGTGGGTTCATCTTGCGGTTGCGAGGAATGTCTTCGTGAGTTCGAATCTCACCTCCCGCACTACCTTTTAAAATAATGAATTCTTATTACATGTAATGCGGGGGTTCCCGAGCGGCCAAAGGGGCTAGGTTCAGGGCCTAGTGACTTAGTGTCTTCGTGAGTTCGAATCTAACCTTTCTTTCGCGAAAGAAAGGTACAGCCTTCCAAAGAAAGGCATATTGCATATAGAGAGAATCTCACCTCCCGCACTTATTTAAATAACATACGCCTAACTGTTTCTCATGAGAGCATACTTAGCCACAAATCTGCTTGGAAGTTTCGTATTTGACAAAAGTGAGAAATTAATAGCATATACTCTGTTCCCAAAGAAGCCTGAAGACATTGTGAAAGAGGTAGCTAAGGTAGAGGCTGGTAAGGTATTGGATCAGGAGAAGGAGCTTGTTTCAAATCTAAAGAAGCTTGGTTATAAAGAAGTTATATGTGATCGGGATGTTGGCTCCTCGGATATAATCTGCCTGATTGAAAAGGATAATCTGGGCAAGGAGACGCTGCAGTCTGGTTTCAGAAAGCTTGCAATGGATCTCCATTGGGTGAGTTCCCAGTCTGAACTGAATGAGATACTCACCAAGGTGAACGTGCTTAAGACCAAGGAGAAACTAAAGGTTGTGAAGTCTGACAAGATACTCATACACGCGATATCTGTTCTTGATGAGCTTGAGAAGAACATCAATACATTAGCTGAGCACCTCAAGGAATGGTATGGCTTATACTTCCCTGAAGCAATCAAGCTGATGAAGACAAATGAGAAGATTACGGATCTGATCTACAAATTCACCGACAGGAACACGATCAAGCAGAAGTATTCTGGCGATGCAAAGAACCTTCCCAAGTATGCAGAGAACTCTGCTGGCATGGAATTTTCCGCTATTGATCTGGGTATGGTGAGGATGTTTTCTGAGAATATCTCAAGCCTCTTTAAACTCAGGGATGAGCTCACGCAATACATTCAGAAGTCGGCTCAAGAGGTTATTCCAAACATGTCATGCATAGTTGGTCATGTGATGGCTTCCAGGATGCTTGCAGCTGCGGGTAGCCTGGAGAAGATCTCACGAATGCCTTCATCCACTGTGCAGCTTCTCGGAGCAGAGAAGGCCTTGTTCAGGCATCTGAGGGAAGGGAGCAAGGCACCCAAGTATGGAATACTTTTCGGAGAGAGCCATATACAAAATGCTCCCAATGAATTGAGAGGCAAGATTGCAAGGCTGATAGCATCAAAACTCAGCCTGGCTGCAAAGACAGATTTCTTCTCAGGTGAAGACAAGTCTGAATATTATAAAAAGCAATTTGAAGAACAGTTGACTAGAATAATTAAACCCAAGACCCAGGCAAATTAATCAAGTTCAATAATAAGATGATGGACCGTAAGACAGAAGCCATATTTCTGATATTATTTGTAGTTATATGCGTCAATTGCTTACAAAAGATAACTAAACCTTAAACCTAAGAATGGCTCCCACACCACCTAATTCCTTCAGCTGCTCTCCACGCGGCGTGTGTATGGACACATACGCAATCTTTGTTCCCATCTCTGCTGCGCCATCTATCAACATGGCGGATATATCCTTGTCTGAGATTACATACATTTTCTGTTTACATGAGCTGCATTCCTGGAAATTCATATCCTCTTCCTTCACAACACGCATCTCCTTGTTTCCACACTCACATTCATATTCAACTTCCTTGTAGTTGAATGACTCAGACAGTAGAATGATGTCAATATTTCCGTTCTTGAGCGTCTTTGCAACCTCTTCTAACCCATATATTGCAAGACCGTCTGGCTTTGCAAGCTCATCGAAGTATCTATCCAGAAGCTTCCTCTCCTTTATTGCAGACGCCTCTTGTATCAGGTCTTCAGACTTGTCCAGCACTTCATTCAATGCGTGCTCTCCTGTATAAGCTGTGTCTACAACACCCAAAACCTTCTTCTTGATATCATAACTAAGGAATTCACCCTCATTAAACATCTCCTTGATAGGTCCAGGACCGCCTATGATCACACCCAACAGTTCATTAATCTCTTTGAACTGGGCTGATGCTATCTCACCAACCTTTTTCAAGAAATCATGTAGTATGCCCTCACGAATGCGGGCATATCGTGCTTGACTCCAGCCGCCTTTCTTGGTTTTACCAGGAACTATGGATTCAAGATGCTTCAGCACATCTATCCTCTTACCCTTTAATACTCCTATAACTGCTTCTGATTTGTCTAAAACAATGAGTCCGTATATCTCCCTTTCCCTGACAAGTTCTTCCAGGGGTTCCAGTACAAACCTTTGGTCGCATCTATATAGTCTTGTTTTAAGGGGCTCGTCAGGTTCCACTGCCCAAAGCTGTATGTCTGACACACCTTCCTTTTCAGAAATATTACCAGAAAACACACCCAGCCCATTTGGCGGAGTCTGTTGTTTATATAATCTTAGATGGTGTATGATCTTTTCAATAGCCCCAGTAACGTTCTTGCGTACTGTCTTGCTCTTGATATTCTGGGATGTTGACTGTTCGTTCTTTAGTTGAGCTACTACTACGTCTAAGTTTGCCCCAGATGGTATGTATACAGTCACAAGTTCTGTGTGTCTTCCTCTGATGCTTCCTAGATTTTCTAATACCTTATTCAGTTCCTTTTTTGATACTGTCATATAATCACCTTTGTATTAAGTGATATGATGTATATGTTTTAAGCTTTTTGAACGTCTTATTGAATCTTTATATGAAATCTCACAATTAATAATATATTGGCTGATTTTATGGAGAGGGTTAAGACTGGTATAAAGGGAATGGATGAAATCTTGAAAGGCGGAATCCCATGCAACCAACTCACTTTGGTTACAGGGACGAGCGGCACAGGAAAAACCATAGCATGCTCACAATTCATCTACCATGGAGCTAAGACATATGGTGATAATGGCGTTTATCTATCCTTCGAGGAGCCTACTGAAATGATAAAGGAGAATATGAAATCCTCTTTTGGCTGGGATTTTGATAAGCTTGAACAGCAGAAAAAGGTTGCTTTTATAAGGTATGAACCTTACAGGATCGAGGATGTATTTGATGTGCTTGAATCAACTATCAGGGACATACAGGCCAAAAGGGTTGTCATTGATTCCATCTCAGCTCTTGGTCTGCATATACGTGACAGCTCAGAGCTCAGGAGAATTATATATAACATCTCAAACACTTTGCGAAAACTAAACACTACATCCTTCATAGTATCTGAAATTGTTCCAGGACACAGGGGTCTATCCAGGTATGGTGTTGAGGAGTTTGTATCAGACAGTGTGATTGTGCTTTATTATGAGAGGCTTCAGTCATCATATAACAGGGCTGTCCAGATTTGGAAGCTTAGGGGATCTTCCCATTCTGAAAGTCTTCATCCTTACAAGATAGATTCAAAGGGAATTAATGTGATTTCAGCGGATGAGGCATTCATAAAAGGTGGCTAAATGAAGATTAAGGGTGTTTTAAGAAAAAAAATGGAGAAGCCAAAGTTCACTTATCCCAAGCTCTTCATAAAAGAACCCAAACAATTCATAACATTGCCTTCTACCAAGGATTTATCTAAAATAGATATGAAATATCCTCTACTTGAACCCTTTGCTTATGCTCATATTAAATGGTCAAAGATTGACAATAAGCTCATTTATAACATTATAGAGCCTGCACTGACTGAAGAGGATAAAAAGGTCTTTGAGAAAATAAAAGAGTCACTCACAGAACTGATTGATGTCAAGATGTCTGTGATAAAAAACACAGAAGAGGCTATAACCTACATAGAGAAAAAGGTAAATAAGATTATGGAGGCAACTAAAATGAACATAACCTCAGACATGTATGTCAGGGTCATGTACTACTTATTGCGTGATTTCGTGGGGCTTAATGACATAGAGCCTATAATGCATGACCCCTATATAGAGGATATAGGATGCACAGGGGCAGATGCATACGTGTATGTTGTTCATAGGAAGTTCGGTTCCCTTGAAACAAACATAGTTTATAATGACATGGAGAAGCTAACGAATTATGTGATAAAGCTTTCTGAGAAGTGCAACAGGTATATATCCTACGCAAGGCCCATACTTGACGGAACACTGCCAGACGGCTCTCGTGTGCAGGCATCCATTGCAAAGGATGTCACAACAAAGGGGCCTACATTCTCTATCAGGAAATTCAGAAAGCATCCATACTCGCCTGTGGACATGATCATGTTAAACACGGCATCTTCCTCACTTCTTGCTTATATGTGGTTTTTACTGGAAAATAATATATCCATACTCGTCTGTGGCGGAGTATCTACAGGCAAAACCACAATGCTCAATGTCTTGAGCATGTTCATACGGCCTGAAAAGAAGATAGTCAGCATCGAGGATACAAGGGAGATAAACATATCTCATGAGAACTGGATACCATCTGTTGCACGAACAGGTTTTGGTATGCCTGAAGCAAGCGGTAAGAGGTATGGTGAAGTGGACATGTTTGACCTTCTGAAGGAATCATTCAGAATGAATCCGGATTATATAATAGTGGGTGAGATCAGGGGTAAGGAAGCATATGTCATGTTTCAAGGCATGTCATCAGGCCACCCAAGCCTGGGAACAATGCATGCAGGCTCGATTGACGATGTTATCAAAAGACTTGAATCGCCTCCGATAGAACTGTCGACAACCTTGATAGAATCTCTTGATATATTGATAGTCATGACACGTTCTACGACAAAGGAGAGGTCAGTTAGAAAGGTGAAGGATGTACTTGAAATTCAGTCCATAGACTCTAAGACAGGCAATGCGCATGCAATTCGTACATTTAATTGGATTCCTTCTGCAGACACGTTCAAGGATAACAGCAACAACTCAGAGATACTAAGACGGATATCCTTTGAGACCGGCGTGCCATATCAGGATATTATGAAGGAGATTAAAGCGAGAAAGAGCATACTGGAATGGATGCAAAGAAATGAGATAATACAGTTTTCTGACGTGTCTAATATAATCAACCTCTATTACAAGGAGCCTAAGACTGTTTTGAAGTGGGTTGAGAAGAACACGATGCCAAACAAGTCGCAGCTTGAGGCCAAGCTGAAGAAGAGGTGGCAGTCTTCCACAGACCTGGAAGTAATAAGTGACTGAGACAAGGTTTTTATTATAAGATACAATAATAAACGAATGTTACGAAAAGGGCTGTTATTGGGGTTGCTTGTATTTGTTTTCGCAGCAGCCGTGCCTACGGTGCAGGCATATGAGATGATAATAACAGACAGCAACTGCTCTGCTGACATAGATTATTACGTTGGAGGTAAAACCACAAATTATGAGATACAGGCAAGGTGGGATATTTCAGACATCCCGGCAGGGAAAGTTATAAAAGATTCTTTAGTATGCTACTTTCTCACAATGACAGGCACAGTGGATAATGATGCTACTTATGACAGGGTGAATTCTCAAGATTGGGATGAGAGTATAAGCAATGCAGCTTATGATGGCTTATTTACCTCATATCACATGGTTTCCTACACTTGGAACAGCACAGGCGACCAGACATGGTCATGCATAAACATCACCGAGGGACTCAGGATAGATTACGGAAGCAACACATACACTTCATACAGGATAGAGGATCCTGACAGAACGGTAGGGGGAAGCGGGACTGTGGAAGAGAGCTCCACAAATATTAAGTTGGGAACTACTGCTAGTAACAACTACTTCAACTTCACTCCAAGGGATTATTCTGATTCAACCAAGAGACCTTATCTGTGGATTAACTATACTGATACTCCCACAATTCCGACACTAGACTCATTTCAGGTGAATGGAACTGTTATACATAACAAGCAGGACATGAAGCTCACAGTAAACCACAGCGATGCAGGCGGTGATAGCGTGACAATATGGGTGAGCGTGTATCACAATTTTACGACCGGGAATACATACCACGTGAATACCACTTATTCTTTTGCAAACAGCACGCAAAACACCACGTGGAATTATCTGAGTGGCAACTATACAAGAAACACGAACGTCACGTTCCAGGTAATAGTAGGCGACAGCGACGGCAACAGCTCATATTCCAATTTAAGCAGGTATATATACAACAATCTGCCCACTCAGAATATACCTATATTTAAGCCGTTCCCTACAGATCCAGACCAGAATTTCACATGCATAAACCAGTTCACGTCTGATCTTGACGGTGATGATGTCACTAACATATACAACTGGCTGGTGAATGACACATCTATACTCCTGCTTAACATGCCTTTTGATACAAACACATCATCCACGAAATACAAATATATAAGAGATTACAGCGGCTTTGGCAACAACGGAACCCTTGGGTCTTCAGACGGCAGTACTGTGCCCACATGGACACCCACAGGCAAGATGGGTGGAGCATATAACTTTACTGCAAGCTTTCCTACCAGGTATATAAACATCACCAATTCCACCTCAATAACCAACCTGTACGACTTTTCCATAGATCTCTGGATATACCCTGTAAACATAACCGGGGTGCATTACATATTGACCAACTATGAAGGAGGGGCTATTAATAATAACTTCACTCTTTACATTAATAATGGAGGTTTATACTCATTTTCAAACCAGCCAAACTATGTAAGCACAGGATCAGCTGACATAGCTGCTAATAACTGGTATCACATAGTTCTTGTCATGGATGATGGTAATAGCTATAAGTTGTATATAAACGGGAAGTTGAATGACACAGACACAGGAATTATTGCAGGTCCCTTTTTCGTTCCAACACAGAACCTCACCATAGGATCCAGAATAAGCACTTATGGACCCTTCCATGGAACCATAGACAACCTGCGCATCTGGAATCGAACCCTGTCTGCAGAGCAGGTTTACCAGCTTTATCATGAGGGTGATGTAGGATATCCAAACTCCACTATAGTGGCAGCTGAGACAACAATATTTGAAAACTGGACATGTCAGATCACACCGAATGACAGGATAGATGATGGTTTAACACTACAGAACTCAACTTACATTGGAACAAACACACCCACACATGATACACCTGTGATATTACCAGTATCCGCAGCCTCAACACAGAATCTGACATGCCTGAACATGTCCACAGCCGATGGGGATGGTGACTATGTTACGAATATATACAACTGGATTTTGGATAATAAGTCCTTACTACTTCTTAACCTACCTTTTGACACACAGGAAGAATCCACTGAATATAAATTAATAAGGGACTACAGCGGTCTGGGAAATAATGTAACAAATGGTCTTTCTTCTCATCCTCAATGGACACCTAACGGGAAGATTGGAGGTGCATATGAGTTTTCAGGGAGGTTGTCAAACTCTGAGCACATGAATTTGAGCATCTCAGACAGCCTTAGAAATCTTACTAACTTCACATTAGATGTATGGATTTATCCCAAGTATGTTAATGATGCAAATGCTCATTACATATTAACAAACTATCCCGGAGGTACTGTTCATGATAATGATTTTCTCTTGTACATATATCAGGGTTCTTTGGCTAGTTATGCTGATACAGATAATTTTGTGATAGCAAATGGCATGACGACTAATATATGGTACCATGTAGCTGTTGTCATGGATGATGGTAATAGCTACAAACTCTATCTTAATGGAAAGTTGAATTATACAGATATGATTGTGACAGGAGGTCCTTTCTTCAATGACACAGAAAACTTTACTATAGGCATCAGGAAGAGCTTGGTAGGCGCTTTCAATGGAACCATAGACAACCTGCGCATATGGAATCGAACCTTAACAGGAGAGCAGATATATCAGCTCTATCTTGAGGGATCCCAGGGATATGAAAACTCTACTATAGTAGCGCAAGAGACATCAACCATGGAAAACTGGACATGCCAGGTCACTCCGAATGACGGGAGGGTGGACGGCACTACAAAGGAGAATTATACTATATTGGATTCATGTTCTATAGCCATGGGAATATCTAACACACTGTCTGATGGTGTCAACTGGTCTGTTACAAGCCTCCCGCAGACAGATCTCGCAGCAAATGGGAACAACGGTACTGGTGTTAGTGAATATAATATAAGCATATCTGCAAGCGGATGCACAGCAGACGTGTACATAAAGGCTGACGGAGATCTAATCAGCGGCAGTGATGCCATAAGGCTGGGAAATGAGACCTTCTGCAACAGCACTGCGGACAGTGAGATCGAGGACATAGGATGCACAGAGCTCACAGATGCATATGATAGTATAATAGCAGATGGTATTGGTGATGGAGATAAGGTATATCTCAAATTCTTCTTAAGTATACCAAGCGGGCAGCCTGCAGGGTCGTATATAAACAACATCTATCTGAAGGCTGTGAAGGCTGGGGATCCCCCGTAAAACTTTATTAAACACAAAATGATATTATTAACATATATTTATCAGGGTTGTATTCCATGAGGCATAAAAAATCGATAATATTTTCATCTTTAATTTTACTTGTCTCTATATACTTGTTTGTGAGCATGACCTATGCAGCTGACAGCCAGGAATCCACAACGCCGTCCAATGCCACCGTGAGCAAGAATGTAGCTTTCTCTATGTCCACAAACCTATCCACGGGCATACAGTTCGGGTCTGTTGACATGAACACAAATAACAACAATGCCACGGGAAACTATGATGGTGGTCCAGGTGAAGCAGGCGCGGAAGGAATTGTGAACGCCTCCTATTATATAACAGTGGATACCAGCAGCAATGTGAATGTGGACGTCTGCATCAAGGATGATGGCCATCTTGATACGCAAGCCAGTGATGCTATAACAAACGGCAACTACACATGGAATGACAATTCTACTTCAAACTCCACAGAGGACGAAACCGACAGTTTTGCGATGTCCACTGACTATGTAAGGCTTAATGTGACAAATATAGGCGGCGGTGCCCGAACTTATATAAGGCTATGGCTGGACGTACCAAACCTACAACCTGCAGGCGTGTATAACAACACAGTCTACCTTAAGGGTGTAGAAACAGGACTTACCTGCGGTTAGTTTTATAAATGTCTATAAATTATGTTTATATATCTAATTTCTAATATCTAGATATGAACAGGGTTGTTTTAATTACGTTTTTATCTGTTTTACTGATAATTCCATCAGGAGTCTTGGCTGATGTTGGTATAGGCCTTAGATGGGAGACAGAAGCCCAGGTAATAAAAGAGAATTCAAAATCTTGCGTTACATACTTTTTATACAACCCATTTGATCAGGATGTCAATGGGTTTATAAAGGCTTATGGAAATATATCTGATCTGGCAATTGCAGAAGATCCAAAGATAATTCCAGCTGGTACCCTTCTTGAGGATGCGGTTCCAACACAGATATGCTTTCATACCCCTGATGTCTATCAGGAAAACTGCCTGCTTGGTGTGTTAATGTGCGAAAGGACCTGCAGCGCAACCCAGCAATTATATCCAGGAAATTATACAGTCACAAGAACACCTGAAGGCAATATCCAGAATGTAGTATATGCTGGTGATGTGCAGGCTGCTTATGATCTAAATTTTGCCGGAGGTACAGGATCAGCAACAGGTTCATCGATTTCTGCCAGGATGAGGGTTATTGTCAACTGTGAAAAACTTGAAATGGACATGATCCCGCTTTATGTGATAATTGTGGTGATAGTTATTGTTGTATTATTCCTTGTTTACAGGAAAAAAAGAGGGAAAGGAGAGAGAAAAATTAAAACCAAGAATCCTACATATTCTTTTGAATTCAAACCCAAATAATAGATAGTGATATTTTATGATGAAGATTATAGGACTGATAGTATTATTGTTACTAATACCATTTGCGGGTGCTGAGGAGACAACCACAACATCAACCAGTGTTAACACCTACATAGGTCATATTTATCTGACGCCGGAAACACAGATAGTAACATTACCTTCTGAAACCTACCATTATCAGAATATAACTGCATCACAGACAGGCAACTATCCCATCACAACTCATTTCAACAAAACAGGAGCATCTGATCCTTGGGCCTTTTTCATACAGGATGGATCTACATATAACACGTCCAATAT
>Ga0066639_10003400_pt1 | contig 13792 bp, 17 predicted proteins | sample CryGeyCG2114_010_2_FD_59504 | JGI IMG/M metagenome (GOLD analysis project Ga0066639, IMG submission 59504) | Groundwater microbial communities from aquifer - Crystal Geyser CG10_big_fil_rev_8/21/14_0.10 | ecosystem: Environmental > Aquatic > Deep subsurface > Groundwater | place: USA: Utah...
ATATCCTTACTGACCAATCATAAACTCCACCACATCTCCCTCCTTCATCTCATACTCTCTCCCTTCCATTCTCATTTTTCCCTCCTCTGCCACACCCTTCCATCCTTTAAGTTCAATAAAATCGTCATAACTACACACCCTTACCTTGATAAACTTTCTCTCAAAATCACTGTGAATCACACCTGCGGCTTCAGGAGCCTTACTTCCCTTCTCTATCGTCCAAGCCCTTACTTCCTTTTCTCCAGCCGTCAAAAAACTAATCAAATTTAGTTTCCCATAAGCCAAACTCACCAACCGATCCAATCCCGACTGACTTATTCCCAACTCAGCCAAATAAAGCTTTGCCTCTTCTCTGCCCAGTTCAGCCACCTCAGCCTCTATTTTAGCCGACAGTGCTACCACTGGTATTTTCAATTTTGCCTCCACCTCAGCCTCAATCTCTGCCACCTTGTCCATCTGATTCTCACCAATATTAACTACCGCCACCTCATCCTTCATTGTCAGTAAAAACATGTCCTCAACCCACTCTCTCTGTTTGTCACCCATCTGTAACAGTCTGGCCGGCTTACCGTCATTCAGATGATTAAACAACACCTCAGCCCACCCCCTTATCTCAGCAGTTTGCTTCCTAGCAGCATTAAGCTGTCTTTCCACCGTCTCCAAGTCCTTTATGATCAACTCAGCCTCGACAACCTCATAATCGTCCTCAGGACTAACTGCTCCAGCTCTGACCACATCACCATCCTCAAAGGCCCGCAACACATGGCATATCAAATTAACCTCTCTAATATTTGCCAAAAACTTGTTCCCCAATCCCTCACCCTGAGCCGCTCCTTTTACCAAACCGGCAATATCATTAAACGTCACCGTTGCAGGGACAACCCTTTCGGTTCCAACCACCATAGCCAGTTTCTCCAGCCTCTCATCTGGTACTGGAACCACTCCTACATTAGGCTCAACCGTCGCAAATGGATAGTTAGCTGCTAATGCCTGTTGCTTACCTAACAATGCATTAAACAACGTACTCTTTCCCACATTTGGTAACCCGACTATACCCACAGAAAGACTTGACATTTGTTTAGAAAATCACTTGACAACCAAAAGATAGCATAAAATATCACCTTGAGTAAAATTCCCTTACCGCCACAGTAAGTTCTCTTATATCCTGATTATCCAGCCTGAAAAACGGTTTACCCAATACACTTTCTGGTATACCCATCCTTCCAATAACATTCAAAGCCTGAGACTGGGAAACTATTGTTCCGCCTCGCTTGCCGCCATTATGATTCTGAAAAACGGAGGTGTCTTTTGAGCCATTATACTCACCCAACATTTGCTTAAGCTCCCTCCTGACATTCGATCTATCTCGCCTGTGAGACTCTCTTTTGGATAAATCGCTATTACTACCCTTTTGACTCGCTTCAACTAAAGCCTGTTTCATGTCATTTATAACAAGACCAAACCTCCCTGCTCTTCTAAACAGATAAGCAAACACATAGTCAGCCGCATTTGCTTCGATCTCCCGCCTGTCTTTGGGGTTAAACTCCATTACAACAGCATCAGTTCTCGGTTGAGGATAAAAGGCTTCTCTGGGAACCTGAGCTAAAACTCTGGATTCAAAAAAGGTTTGACCCAACAAAGATAGCTTTCCGAAACCCATACTACTTTCTGGTTCTTGAAATTCCCTTGCCGCGCTGTCCCCGAGCATTAAAACTGCATTGCTGATAGGTAGATCGATCAACTTGTGCATAAAAGGCTCTGTAATATGGAATGGCAAGTTAGCCACAACTTGAGCCTCTTCTCCCCTATCGATCAAAGAATCTAATTGAACTCGTAGGACATCACCAAAAATAAATCTAACCTTTTTGTTTCTTTCCTGGATACCTTCCAAAATTGGTTGGAATCTCTTATCAATCTCTATACCAATAACAGACCCTGCCCGTTGAGCTAGAACTTCTGTCACATGTCCTATTCCAGAACCTACTTCTATCACTTTTGATCCAACTATTACTGAAGCAGAAAGTCCTCCGATTATTCCTTCGTTAATCAAAAAATGCTGCCCCAACCTCTCAGATGGTTCTAAAAAATAAGATTCTAGCCTCCCTAGTATTTCTCGTTCATTCCTCATAAGTGTATAATATGGTATCGAATTATATCACAAATTCGGACTTGACCAACAATTATGAAAGAGATAGACAAAACGCTTTACATTACTAATGCTTGGGGAAGCCTCGTTACAGAAACCGCACATCATCACTTTGAGGATCAAGGGTGGGAAGTAGATGGTAACTGGTTGAATAGAAAGGATCTCAGCCCTCTACACAAGGTCATATTAGCCGCCCCTGCATATTTTGACGGAGCAGTTATCGTTTATCCTAAAGATTTTCCTTCCAGTAGGGTCTTCGCCCACCTCCTTTATCCAGACGAGCTAGTTGGGTGGAATTTCCAAACCCAAAGATATAAAGCAAAAAGGCAGGATGAGTTTATTCCGTTACTAGAAACAGCACCTATCCTTTCTCATAGCAATTTCACCTTAGAGCTTGCTCTGTCCTCTTATGGTGAGCTAGTAAACCAAGAAAGGCATATCACTCATCTCCCAATAGAATTCAACAGAATCCAAGAAATCAAAGCTGATACAGTTACACCCGAAAGAAAATCTGATACTCGGGTCTTATGGAATCATATGTGGCGTTCTGACAAGGGAATCCTTGAGGCTCTAGGCATCATAGATCAACTCTCATCTAGACATCCAGATGTCCAGTTTTGGATTGGCAGAGAGGAAAGTTGGGGCGGAAATCCTGATGTTGGTTTTATAAAACAAAAATCCCAACAAACCCTACATCAGCTCAGGAATAGAAATAATGTATTTTTTCAACCAGGTTTCAAGTCAAGCAAGGCGATAGATTATTGGAGATTTTTAACTCAATTTGACATAGGATTTAGCGTGTCACACCAAGAGGGTTTCGGCTTAAGTATGTTGGAGCAGTCGGCAGCTGGGATTGCTTGCGTTTTACAGCCCAAAGAAGCATATCCAGAAATTCACCCAGAAGGATTGCTTACCGAAAATGTTGCGGAAGGAATATCTGAACTCATTGAAAATCCAATAAGACGAAGAGAAATAGCTCAAAAAGGCACCGAAAACGCCTCAAAGTTTAACGCTGAAGACTGGGCGAAAAGAATCCTAGAAAGAATTAGCTAACCTCTTTGCAAATATCGTGAGCAGCAGCCACACGCTCTATGGCGTCCATTAACTCCCTTTTAAATTCATCTTCGCCAAAAGAGTCTTTGTGTCCTGCCACCCACATAAATTCTACAAGCTCCAGTAGCAAAGGTGAATAAAAAGCGGATTTTTTTTCCTCCTGTGAAAACCCTAGGTGGTTATCGGCTACATTAAGCAACTCTTCTCTTTGTTCTAGTGACTGACACAAGTGCAAGAAAGGTCTGGCAAATTCCATCACAAAAGCATCGTGGTGGGCACTTGTCCAATCAATTATCCCCTTCAAAGTATCATCTTCAAACAAAAGGTTCTCTGGTCTAAAATCTGAGTGGATTATCCCAGTTTTATACAAACCTTGCTTGGCAGGAGTGATTAGGCGATTAAAAAGTTTGTCTCGACTCGTCTGATATATAGCTCTAATCGGCTCAGCGTAAGGCGATTCTTCTAAGTGTACTTGAAAGTTTTTCTCAAAGGGATATCTGGAAATACTCCACCATCTATTTTCCCAAGTTCCCAGTTTGAGGGAATACAGACTAGACAAAGACAAAAATTGACCTATCCCAGCAAACGCTTCCTTAATTTGTGTGGGGTTACTTATATCCAGCCCTGATCCATGAACAAACGGATAAATGGCATAAACATTGTCTTTATATCTAAAAAAGGGTTTTGAGTCCATTCTTATAGCACCAATCCCTGGTAAACCATTAGCCTCGAGATATTCTACGAATTCACACTCAGCTTCTAATGATTCAGCATCCCTATCTAAACTATTTCTTTGCAACACAAACCTTTCGCCTTTCTCGTTTCTAAAGAACATTGTCTTACTAATAGACCCCGTAGTCGCATCTCCCTCAAAGGTAAGTCTTACCCCAAATTGTGACAAGCGAGACAACACCTCGTGTTCTCTACTTACTATCATTTTTATTTCCCTTTGAAAGCACCACCCAAGACAATCGCTCTAGTTTACTCCGAATTGGCTTTAGCAATCGAAGTAGTTTGCTTAGATCGAAAAACAAATACCACATAAACCCGTAAAGTAGTGTAGGAAGTCCATATTTCCTAGCCGCCAGTTTCCTAAAGAATTTAATTCTCTTTGCTACAATCTTCCGACTTATAAGGTCTTTGTCGTGCTTTTTTAACCCTATGAGAAACGCATCAGCTAGATCGTGAGACAAATCGACTGATGGATGATAAAGTACTGCTTTTTTAACTACTCTCGTCTTCAATCCGTTCTTTTCCGCTCTATCAGAGAAGTCTGAGTCCTCACCCCAAGGTATCTTTTCATCAAAATAATACCCGCCAATTTTATCCTTGATACTCAAACTGAAAGCCAAACCAGGTATATACATCTTTTGGTCGTTGTCATTAAAGAAAGTTCTTATATTTGCCACAGGAGACAAATATGGGGAGCTCCTCTCTGATCGAAAAACTAGTCTTGGTTTAACTACATCGTATTTATCTAGCGCTTTGTCTATTAAACTAATTGTTCCTTTTTCGAATACGGTATCTGCATCTGTCACAATTACTTTTTTTGTCTTCATCAACTCAAGACCTCTGTTGTTTGTTATCGCTGCATTGTGCCGTGGAACAATACAGTGATTCACACCCGTTTTAATCACCGCATTTTGCAGTTTCCTGTTTGGAGTCATAGATACAATAACTGGAGACTGTCGTGAAGTTGATTTTATTGAACTAATACAATCAAAAACCCTGTAATCATCGCTGCACCTAATTAAAACTGTAATCATATCTTATAAAAAGCCAGTATTTTGGAACAAATATAGTCAATTTCTTTATTTTTTAGTTGTGGAAAAATTGGTAATCTCAATATCCTCTCTGAAACATTATCCGTGACAGCCATATCCCCCATAATCCGAAATTTATTTGGATTTCTTTTCACAAAAGGAGTCTTATGAAGCGGTAAAAAGTGAAATGAAGCCTGTATCCCATCCTTTCTTAACACCTCTAACAAATTATACCTCTCTTTCTTAGACCTACACACCAACCAAAATAAATGAAAATTTGAACTAATCGAATGCCTTGAAACTCCCACCTGGATCTTTTCCAGTTCTCTCAGATTTCTGTAGTAAGTTTCATAAACTCTCTTTCTTTCTGATTGTATCTTGGCAGCTTTATCTATCTGGGTCTTTAATAAAGCAGCCTGTACATCAGTCATAAAATATGAGCCTCCTATTCTTTGCCATTCATATTTATCCACTTCCCCCCGCAGGAACGATTCTTTGTCTGTTCCAAAACTTCTTATTTCCTCACAACTTGTAATTAGATCTCCGTTGCTCGGAATTACCAATAAGCCACCCTCACCGCAAGTAACATTCTTTGTGTAATGAAAGCTGAAACACCCCACATCTCCAAAAGTGCCCAAATATCGATTATTACCTTTAACAAATAGTCCCTGAGCGGCATCCTCAATTAACTTTAACTTGTGCCTGGTACATATTTTTTTAATTTTCTCTACTTGCGCTGCAATCCCTCCGTAGTGGACTACAACAATGGCTTTTGTTTTTTTGTTAACTGATTTTTCAACCTTATCTGGGTTTAAACCTAGCGTATTCGGTTCGATATCCACAAAAACAGCTTTTCCCCCTGCTTTAATAATTGAGTTTACTGTTGAAACAAAAGTAAAACTTGGGCAAATTACTTCGTCAGTTTTTTTTAGATTTAATGACATGAGGGCAATCTCCAAGGCATCTGTGCAAGAACCAACAAGCATCGCTCTTTTGACCTTAAAAGTGCGTTCAAAATCCCGTTCTAGCTGTCTTGAAGCTTGACCTAAACTGTTAACGAATTTTGGCTGCAGTGCAGATTGGAGTTCCTTTTCATTGATCCAGGGTTTAACAAAGGGAATCGTTTTCATATCTTTTCTCTGTCCCTAATCAACTCCATAAAGTTTTGTTGAACTTGGAGGTTGTCTTTGAAAGCTCCATAATACGCACAAGTTGTCATGACTGACATTTTCTTCTCAACTCCCCTTGCGATATTGCAAAAATGTCTTGCTTCCAATAAAACTGCTACACCTTTCGCTTTACCATGCTTCATTAGAACATCTGCAATCTGAAAACCTAAAGTTTCCTGATCTTGAAGCCGTCTAGCATGGATGTCAACCGCCCTTGCTAACTTACTAATACCAAGCACTTTCTCTCCTGGAATATAGCCAATGTGAGCGTGCCCAAAAAAGGGAAGGAGATGGTGCTCGCACATAGAAAAGAAGTCAATATTTTTTAGGATGATGATATCCTCGTAATCTGAGAGATTTTCAAATAGCTTATTTTCTCCTTCAAAACTTCGGTCATACCCACCCAACAAATACTTGATTGCCTCCTCAAATCTCCTTGGAGTTTCTTTTATTCCATCCCTTTCAGGATCTTCGCCGATTTGCCGAAAAAAATCACGGACACTAGATTGAAGATTTACATCTTTTAAAGAAATGTTCGGAGTAAGCTTCTTGTTTCTACCTGATCCTGTTTTTCTGTATTTCATAGTAGACCTTAATATTCTGATTGGTTACAGATGGCTCTACCAGCCGATTAAAGCAATTATACGCCCCGTTACGCCAAAATTACAACTTTAAGCCTCAAACTCTAATGTTCTAACTTCAATAGAAAAGCCTTCGTGCCCAGGAAGTGCATACTTTAGTGATTTTTCAAATTCTTTATCGCCACGATCACTACAAATAGCTAAATCGACATGTATAACTCCTTCCTCTGGATATGTGTGGATCACAAGATGCGACTGAGAAAGAATATATCCAAGAGTAATTCCAGTCGGACTAAAAACATGAGACATTTTCTTTACAACAATCAAATCAAGATCCGTGATAACATTTTCTGCCAACTCTTCGACAAATTCTAGCGAATTCTCGAATGATTTTAATCTTATTAATGCAACTAATTGCTTAATCGATGGTGTAGATTGGTTTGTCATAATTTCCTTTTACTAAAGGTTTAGTTTTTGGAGTCGTTTCGACTACATATAATGAACTCGAACTTCCTATAGACTCAGCTCCCCCATATCTATTAAATCTGTCAAACACATACCTTATCATCAACCCCGAATCTGTGACCGCTTCCTGGATTGATAAGAAGCGCTCTTTGGCTCTATCGCTGTTCCCGTAGCAAACATAGATTCTGGATGTTTGGTTTTCCCCGCCTAGTGCCTCTATTGCTCTTGAAACGAAAAGCCTTATTCCCTCAGGTGTATAAGGCGGGTCTGTAAATACTGTATCAAATTGCCCCTTTAACTCAGCATGTATGGGTTTCCTTAAGTCGTGCTCCACCCTTTTGATTTTTAAACCAAGCTCTCCTTCTATATCCCCAATGCTATCTAAAATTCTCTCATCAATATCCAATACTGCTACGGTATTGGCTAACCTCATGTTTGCCGTTACCACTGATGTAAAGTCGTCATCGCCTAAAAACAATACCCGTTTATCTTTTATATCACCTAAAAAATCAAGCAAAACAGCTCTTTTTGCCGTTGTCTCAATAGTTGCAGTAAACTGATCATAATTTCTCTTTGGAGTAGGTCTTTTACTCCTATAACGAGCCAGCAACTCGACTGACTGCTTATAAAAATCTCTCTCGACAAGCCTGGATAAGAGATCTTCCTCGATCGCATAATCAGCATCATATAGCTCACTAACTCGCCCAACTGCATTCTCTTTCAGAGATGTTTCTCTCGATGACGGGTTCAAATAAACAGACAGGGCTTTTTTTACCTGATTAAGCGCATTCCTAGAAACACCCACTCTTCGAACCAACTCGTTATTATCAATAGACTCTCCTTCTGATAAATACCAAAACACATCCAACACCTTTTTTACTGGCACACCTGTTTGTTTTGAAACCTCTAAAAATTCTGAATACATTTTTTCTTTTTCTCCCATAGTCCAGCCTTTATTTTATCAAGAAAACCTGGTTGAAGCCAGCAATCTCTATTAATCTTGTAAAAACCCGTAAGAAGACTTAGAGGAGCCTCCCAGGATCAAGGGTGGTGGCACGGAGTGCCTGATTCTCCCCTGTTCGTCTCTTTGGGTGATAATTCTAACTGTTCTTTTGTTAGGAAGGATCAATCCAAACTTGAAGTCTAATGTTGTGGATTGGTCTGTTTTATCCCCACTTTCAAAGACATACCCGCCTATTTTATCACCTCACTATCAACTTCATCCTCACCCCAAAATCACCACTTTTCCTCCCCCTCTGCTCTTTACTTAAATTAAACTCATACTTTACAAACTTAACCATTAAACAACGATCCTCCTAACACCACATCTTCCAAAAGCTTTTGACAAAGAATTTCTGCCTTATATTTTTCACTTTCCCTAATACAGTTATTCGACAATAAACCCCAGTTTTTAGGCTCCCTAACTAAATTCAAGTATCTAACAACATTACTCTCTTGCCCCATTTCCGTCAACATACCTATAGATCCATTAGTTTCTTCAAATATCTCCTCTGATCCTGATGAAGGTAGACACAACACTGGTGTACCCTCTCTGATTGCTTCCACTGTCACCTGTCCCCAGCTTTCGGTTTTTGATGGCATAAACAATAAATGAGAACTTGCATAAAAGTCAGCTAATTCTGGCCATCTCTTAGCACCTAAAAACTCTATCGGCAAACCGATTGACTCTTTCTGCAACACCTCAAAATATCTTGAATCAACGATTGGACCTACTACTCGAATATTCCAATTACTGATATCGCTTTTAATAATTTGATTCGACAACCATTGGATTTTCTCCAAACCTTTCTCAGACGACACTCTTGATACTACTAAGATATTAAATGAAGAGCCGCGTTGTTCAAAATCGAGATATGGCCTCTCTAGTCGTGGATGCAGTGGAGGACGATGAATGGCTATGCTATCCCCATCTTGAGAAATACCAGCCAATACCAACGAATGTGCTACTGATCTGGAATTTGCGATGTGTCTGACTCCATATTGAGCCATTGATCCTCTCAAAGAGGTTATCAAACTTCTCACGGGGGCTCTTAATTTATGTTTCATTTCGCCTACAACCGAATCAAACTTTCTCTCATGTGCTTGATCTGTTCTTGTCCTCCAATAAGCAACAACTCTACTTTTAACCTCGTCAGGCAACATATAAAAAGTTGCCAAACCATATCTAGTAGGATGAATCAACAAAATTGTATCGGGGTTAATTTGAGTAATTGTCTCTGCTGCAGCACGAGCTTCAAAAACAAAATTACTGCTTCTCTGTGGGCTAAAAAAATTCAACTCCCCCAGTTGAGACGTCCACACTTCAGAATAAGTTTGTAACGAACTGGGTATACCTCCAACACCCTCCATACCATGGTCTGAGATAACTACTAAAATCGATCTCGACAATCTTTCTTTGGACACCTCCCTCTCCAACCTACTCATCTAAAAAACCTAGATAACTGACGTACCAAATAGGTAACGATTATCTCCGGTGATCGTAGATAATAAATAAAAAGTTTCCTTGATGTTATCTCTTGCTCTCTATTGACCACTTTCATTAGGTTCTCTATTGCATCTTCTATCCAAACTTTCTGATAAAACGGTAGCTGTGCTGGCAAATTTAACAAAGACCAATACTTTACCGCAGCGGTTTCCTTTCCCAATTGAGGCTTACCACCAATCGATAGACACTCAAAGACGTGTGTTTTTCCAGTTGGTTTAGTTGTCATTTTTTGATAAATACCAGTTTGCCTCAAAATTTTCACCTTAAAACCTGTCTCCTCCTCCGTTTCCCTTTTTGCTGCATCCTTTGGTGTCTCATTGATTTCAACTCCCCCACCAGGGACAACCCAAACAGGTAAATCCCTACGTTTTACAAGTAAAACTTTTTTTCTGTCCTTACTAAAAACGATCCCAACCGCTCCATCTTTCATTTGTTTTTCAAGTGATACCTAATAAATTTACCTGCAGACATACCCCAGTAAATAAAAAGACCGGCCTCAAGCATAACCCTAGTCAACAAATTATACTGCGGCAAAAAATGTTTCTCATTAAATCTTCTCATAGAACGGTAGAGATCCAAGCTGGATTTGAATGGTGCTTTTGATCGGCTTTTTCCACCATGGTGAATTACTTTAACTTCTGGAAAATAAAATATTTCCCAGGTTTCTCCTGTCTCCGGATTAACAGTTTGCCCAATTCTATACATCCAATCAACATCCTCTATCATCATAAAATACCCCTCATCTAATAAACCAACTTTCTCTATTACCTCGCGACGTACCATCATACAAGCACCTGATACTGCCCCAACCTCCGTTGTTTCGTCTGGATCGAGATGACTCAAGCTATATTGTCTAGGGTCTAGTAAAGCTTAGAGCGGATTTTCTCTTAGTTTTTTAAGTAATATCTGAAATAAATCATCATTGCGATGGTTCCATCTCCAATCAACTGAACCATCGTCGTGAATTAGTTTTGGTCCAACAACTCCCACATTTTGATTTTCCTTTAAAAAATTTACGAGGCTTCCAAGAGCATCTTCAGTTACTTCTGTATCAGGATTTAGTAGTAAAACAAAAGGAGTATCAGTTTCCCTAATGACTATATTGTTTGCTCCAGCAAAACCAACATTTTTCTCGCTTTCAGTTAACTTAACTTCTGGATACTTATCAGCTACTTCTCTAAATGGTTCTGTCGAAGCATTATCAACTACAATCGTCTCGAAATTAACTCCCTGATCTTCCCTCAAGGATTCCAAGCAAGCATCTAGATAATCAGCACTATTGTAATTTACGATCACCACTAACAACTCCGGTTTGTTTTCTTTTTCTAACATATTAAAAAATACTATGCTCACCCATTGTTAAATACCAACTGTCAAATAATTCTTGAGCCGGGAAAAAACCCTCAGCCGTGAACATCGCCATTCGTCTCCCCCAACTATTTTTCCTGTAACCCACTTCTTGTAGCCACTCACTTTCTGGCGCAACTAAAGGATATGACGAGATTGACTTAACACCCGTCTGCAACAAAGCTTGTTGGCTACCACTGATTACCTCTAAAAAACTTTCCTTTCCTGAAGCAACAACATCTACTATGTGTCCTTTAATATCCCCGTATTTCTTAATAACCGCTACAGCATCACCTTCCCGTGATCCAACAAAACGATAATCTCCAGATGGGTTTTCTAAGTATCTCCATCTCAAATAATCAACAGTCCTAACCGTTCCTGGGTTGGCAAATAATCTTCGATAATATAAGGCTGGAGCTAAACTAAAAAACTCATCATCATCAAGCTCTACAAAGGCTTCCTCTCTTATTCCAGTCAATGGCCTTTCCAACAGAAATGCCTCTCTTTGCGCGGTAGCTCTTCTTAGCGTTGTCCTTGCAGAAAAACTATTTGGAAACAAAATTGCAAAATCAACACTACTAACATCTATTAATTGATGTCGCATTTCCTTAATTAATTTGTAAAGCGTTATTCCTCCTCGAAGTGATGGCTTAACAACACCTTCAATTATCTCAGCTCCTCTTATAGTAAGATCTCCAACCTGAACGTCTTTAATTATCGCACCCAGATGACCTGCCACCTCCCCGTCTTCTTGCAAAGCCACTAACCGCACTGAATCATTTCTTTCATATCTCCACACCCAACCACCCGTGTCCCCCAACATCAACTGTCGTATGTAAGGACTGTAATCTTTATAACCAAAAACATCTTGATATAGCCTTAGTGTGCTTTCTCTATGTTTTTCATCAAAAATCTCTGTTTTAGCGTAGAAACCTCGTAGTCTTTCCATTAAACGTTAATTAATTGGTAAAATCCTTCAACTGCTCTCGCTAACACCACCTTAGAAAGATCTCTCTGTCTAAGAAGACAGTAGAATCGGGATGAGCTCAAAACTGCCATCCTTGACATGAAGGATAGTTGATAATAGGCTGTCCGACATCGCCAATCATTGTCACCAAATGATTTCGACAAAAAATCTCCTAACATCATCGCTTCCAGTTTCAGATGAGGCAATAATTCAAGATTGCCTGTTTGATAGCTAAGCGTGTTTCCACTAACCACAATCTCAACTTCATTAGGATCTTTAACTGTAAGATCCCACTGACCTGTTTGTCTAGCAATAATGTAAGCCGGGTCATACCAACCCGCTCTTTCATAGTCTATTAAAACCCAACTTCTATCACCGGCGACTAAAATGTTTGACCCATTAGCATCTCCCGGGTCCAAAACGATCCTTTCCGGATCTCTAACCATAGATTTTGCTAGTCCAAATGTTTCTCTCAAAGACGGATATTTATTTCCATTAATTAACAATGGAGAAAACCAGTCAAAACCAACTCTGGTTCTTTCCAAGTTACCACTTATTCTGTTCAGAGTTTTTGTTGTAATCTTTGCATGATCATAAATAGTTTTTTCTTCACCATACAACCGCACATTCTTACTCCAAAGTACTTTGGTTCTTTCTATGTAGTCATTGTAAGTACTCAAAGCATCACGATTATCTTCTCTAATCAACTGAAATAGCTCACTACCATTAAAAAACTCATACTCAATTCCCCAATTATCCACTGACAATATTTGAGGCCATGGAAATAAGTCAAGTATTAGTTCATATCCTTCAACATCTTTCCTTACCCGTTTAGGTGTACCCATTTTCAAAATTGTTCTTCTTCCCTCCTCACTTTCTAGAACACAGACATAAAAGGGTGACCCTGGACCAACCCCTACCTCTCTAAAAAAACTAGCTTCTTTAAGTTTAGGCAGGTTGACCACACGGCTAACATGCCGTTCAACCATTTCTAACATTGCATGTACAATTATATATACTGCTTAGTCTGGCTTTTGAATAGCCAGGGACTTCCACAATCTAATATTGTGCCAATGCTAAAATCTAACTGATGAATAGAGAAGGTTTAAAGTACCGCCAAAGTACTTTGGCTGTCGTAGTCAATAAAGAGAAAAAATTTCTTGTCGTGAATAAGAAAGCTTATGAACCAGATAGGTGGTGGTCATTTCCGGGAGGAGGAATAGATACAGGTGAAACACCAGAACAAGCTGTAATGCGTGAATTACTAGAAGAACTGAAATCAAACAAATTTGAGATTATTGGAAGAAGCAAACACGACAATCAGTACGAATGGCCTGATGAGGTGATAGAGAAAACATTTAAAGAGAAAGGCAAACACTTTCGCGGCACCCAACTTGTTCAGTTTTGGGTTAAGTTCTTAGGAGAGGAGCATGAAATAAGACCAGGCGACGGAATCAGAACCGTCAAATGGGTTACTAGAAAAGAACTCAAGAAATACTTACTCTTCCCAAATCAATTAACGAACGCTGAAATGGTAATTCAAGAGTTTGTAAGTTAATTACCATCAAGATATATCGACTTTCCAGTCTTAAACATTTGACCATAATATTTATTGCTTGCGAATAATGCGTAATCTGGGTATTTCGGAGATTGAGAACTTACAATTCGTCCAAACTCGTCTCTGACTGCTATTACTTTTGTTTTCTTGGATTGGGAAGATTGAACCTAAATACAAAGCCAAAATTAGTTAGGTTAGTTACCTGTCGATCCCGACTGATAAACTCATACAAATAAA
>Ga0066639_10003403_pt1 | contig 13784 bp, 11 predicted proteins | sample CryGeyCG2114_010_2_FD_59504 | JGI IMG/M metagenome (GOLD analysis project Ga0066639, IMG submission 59504) | Groundwater microbial communities from aquifer - Crystal Geyser CG10_big_fil_rev_8/21/14_0.10 | ecosystem: Environmental > Aquatic > Deep subsurface > Groundwater | place: USA: Utah...
ACCAGCTCCAGCATTGGTTTTCACCTCTCTCACTGTTCACTATGTCCTGAGCCACTACACGAGCAGAAAAAATCGTCTAAATTACGGCCGTCTAATTTCTAGACAGTTCACAGCTGGCAATACCCCAATTTTGTTCAAATACCAATTGGTCTTATTTTTGCAAATCAATCCCTCATATTTGGTTGATATTATATTTTTGGGAGGATAAAGATTATGCGTACCAATCAATTCATTCTTACGCTGTTATTATCATTAGGCGCTTTACTTAATGGGCATAAGGCACTGGCAGACAATCCCGTGCACTTTGACGAAGTGCCAGAAGCAGAAATTCTCAAGGCCTATGAAAACTGTCTACTCACCAGTCAGGGTGATCTATGGGTTAATTTATTAAAAAATCTTTATCCCGAGCCATCGGCGCTTGAACTGGTTAATGAAAGTGTCCTGTTTCAAAGAATTAGCAGGCCCGTCATTGGCCGCGATCACCTTGATCTACAATATCGTTTAGTTTTCAGTGACGGCGGCAGAAACACGCAGGCAGGTCTTGACTTCAGGCTTGAGCCAAAAGATGGAACGCTTAAACTAAAAGTTAGATCGGGTCGCGATATAGAGATTAAAGAATTCAAAATCCCATTTTTTAAATTTGATCGCGAAAATAGAAAATTTGAAGTCCTAGGTCGCATGGGAGAAGTACAAGAATACAATCTGCCGATGGCGCAAGATGCCAATCTACGAACTTATGAAGGATCAGCTCCTGCGGTTTTTAAAAATGATAAAACCAATCGTAGCTTTGCCGATGTCAGTGGAAATCTCTTTCAGTTTGACCGTGCCAAATACTTGCAGTGTATTAGCAAGCAAGTCTCCAAGGGACAGGAAAACTATTCAATTATGGGAACAAATGCTCATAGTTCCGATCGCAATGGCTATATCCAGCGCTTGCGCGATTTATCTCGCACCTATGATCACTATATTGAAGGAAATGATGCACGAGCAGTTTGGTATCCTGTTCAAACTGGAACTTCCACTGGACGCTAAAACAGGAACTTAAGTTAAACTTATTCCAAAAGGCCTCAAATGAGGCCTTTTCTATTTTCCTTATGCAAATTATTATTGTCATTTAAATTGTACACTCTAAAGTTTCAAGCTCTTAAAATGAATAGATTTAATAAATGAATTAATAAAGATCTCCAGAGAGACGATAAAATTAGCGTCATAGGGGACCTTGTTTAAATGAATAACTTATTTTATCCGATTAATATTCCAGGCAAGCTGGCGCAGGAGAAACTTCCTTTTGATATCTATGTTCACTATAAAAAACAATTTTTATGCTTTCGCAAGGCCCAAACAGAAATGGGAAAGGACTTGTTTGAAAAACTGCGAATGCAAAAAATCTCTCAACTATTCATCAATAACGAAAGTAAAAATATCTTTTATGGCCTAATGAATGATCTGCTAAATAGCGTCGTTTCAGGCGATGCAACTATAAACGAGGAAGAATCAGCTGATATTCTGTCTATTTCGGCCACAACTTCCATCAAACGCATGGCCGAAAACCCAAAGGACAAAGCCGCCTTTAAGTCAACTGCCATGACCTCGCGCGGGCTTACTCTCTTACTGAGTAAGCGGCCAAAAGTCTTAAAAAATTTCTTTCTCCATTCACTTATGGAAGATGACTTATTTATTCATTCACGAAACGTCTGCATACTTTCAATCAGCTTGGCAAAGAAAATGGGGTTGAAGGCCGAAGTCATTTTGAATCTCGCCAGTGCCGCCCTTATGCACGACATTTCCATCTATGAGTGTAGCAAGGAAGAAAAACAATTGTTTTACACTCCGACTGAGGGCCTGGATAAGGAAGAAAAAAGAAAATATCTACAGCACGCGACTCGCTCCAAAGCGATTCTGGATGAAAACTCAGAAATTACCAAACCCATTTTGGAGTTGATAGAACTGCACGAGCTAACACTTAATGAGTGGCCAGATCTCAGTCTTTCCGGGCAAATACTTTCTTTATGCAATGTCTACGATAAGATGGTGACCATCCATAGGATCTCGCCCCTGACTGCCTATCAGGACATTCAACGAAACTTTATTGGTAGCTATAGTTTAAAATTAATTAAGGCCTTAGGCGAAGTAATCAAGCAAGGTTTTTTATCCCAGTGACTAGTGCTGATGACCACCCTCTCCATGAACGTGTCCATGGGACAATTCCTCAGCGCTGGCATCTCTGACACTGACAATCGAGACATCAAAATGAAGTGACTTTCCGGCCAATGGGTGATTGCCGTCTAGGATCACACTATCGTCGGCAACTTCAATGACAGTTACAATGAGTGGACCGTTATCTGTTTGAACTTGAAACTGAGCTCCGACGGCCAGGCCTTCAATTCCTTCGAATTCTGATTTTGGCACTTTCTGAACAAGGGACTCATCGATATCACCATAGGCCATATCAGCAGTAATAGAGACCTTAAATTTGTCGCCACTTTTCTTTCCGTCCATTTCTTTTTCTAGTCCAGGAATGATCTGGCCAGAACCTTGAATGTAACCGAGCGGACCGTGGTCTTTGCTGGCATCGATGACTGTTCCAGCATCATCAGTCAGAATATAATCAAACAGAACTACCTTATTTTTTGTAATGGTCACAATAACTTCCTTCGTTAAAATGGTTGGGCCAACCGTAGCACTTTAAATACTTGCAAGCAATTAATTTTCAAATTGTGGAATAATCAAGTCAACTCTTTTGCAAGCTAACAAAACTTGCTAAATACCTGTTTTTAGCAAGATAAATAAGGCTGCCTACCATCTTGAAATGTCACAATTGCTTCAAAAAAATATGGCGAATAAGCCATCTTTTGACCCTGCCTGCGCCATTCCAAATTCGATCAACGTACTTTTTATCTAACGAGACGCTATTAGATTCATCACTTGAATACTCATTTTGAATACTTGCTATTGCATCGGCACTATCAGTAAAGATGACGCTCTCACTTTGATATTGGTGCCCACGATTATCCAAATTATCACTCCCAAAAAAGGCCCATTTAGCATCAAAAATACCACCTTTGCGATGCAGGGTTTCAGGCCCTTTATACAATCTTATTTTGAGTCCCTGCTTAAGTAGCGTTCGAATTTTAATTAACATCCCTACCAGAGTGACGAAGCCTTCATCATTGGACTCAATTGAATTTGTCATAATAGTAACATCAACTCCCCTGGCAAGAGCCTGAGAAAGAGCATTAATAAATTTGTTGTGAGGCACAAAATAGGGCGCGTACAACTTTATGCTTTGCTTGGCCGATTTGAAGGCCTGCTGGTAGTGCTGCCAAATAGGTCGTTTTTTTGAAAATAGTGGGTTGTTGTAAAGGGCCAAAACTTTGCTCCTACCAGCAATAACAAATTCACAATCAGATAGAATTTTCATGTCAGATAATAGGCGGTAAGAGTTTTCTGTCTCATAATTGAGAGCACCTGTTTTTCTCGCCTTTATAAGAGATTGATGCCAGTTTTTACTAAAGGCCCGATGGTAGTAACAGGCGGCCGGCCCATCAATCTTGACATCCATATCGTGATAATATTTTTTTGCTCCAGGAAGTTTGTGATAGGCATCCCCCATGCCATTTCCCCCCATCATGACGGTCTGACCATCAATAATAAGCAACTTCTCATGAATCACATAGTGAATCTTATGTAATCCCCATTGGGGCGGATTAAAAAGTAAGACCCCTGCCCCGCACTCTCTTAATGAATCAGCATAGTCATGGTAAAATGCCTTGCCGCCAAAACCATCTAACAAAACCCGCACTTCTATTCCGCGCTTGGCCTGCTGGCATAGTGCATATCCAATTTGGCGTGGAGAGATATCTTCATCAAAAATAAAGGTTGATAAAAAAATGGACCTCTTGGCGCTGTTAATTGCTGCCAGACGTTCATTTAAAAGTGTTGCGCCATCTGGAATAACTCGTACCGTATGTCCAGCAACCGCTTCACTATCAAACCAAGAGATGTCATCCTGGCAAAATGCTGCAAGAGGTAAGCAGGCAAGGAAAATTAAAAATGTTAGATATGGTCTTTTCGTTTTCATATGATGCTTATAAGTTTTTAAAAAAAATTAAGCACTATCAACCCTACACCATTGAAAAAAATTGCTCGCCTAGTTAGGCTCGCCCGTGATCAAAATCAGGAATTCGCAAATTAGGCTTATTTTGAAAGCTTGGCATATTTATCTATCTTTTCTCTTGGATGATATTAATCTATGCTGGCCTGATTATCTCTATAAGGTAGAATGACCTTATGAAAGCTAAAGGAAAAATCGGTCTGCTACTCACTGGAGGTGGAGCTCGCGGCGCTTACCAGGCAGGGGCCCTAGCGGCAATCCTAGAAATTTGCCATAAAACTCAAATCGAATTTCCATTTCACACTATTAGTGGGATTAGTGCTGGTGGCATCAATGCTTGCCTCTTGGCCTCTCATATTGAAGACAATAATTTGCTTAAGGCCGCTCAGAAATTGCACGAAACCTGGGTTAATATCACCTCAAGCGACGTTTTTATTGCCGACACATTTTCTCTTACTACAAACGGATTAAAGTGGGTCACGGCCCTTTCTATGGGGCGAATCCGTGCCAGTGACAAATCACTGTCGCTACTTGATACTAGACCCTTGCGCCAACTCCTACGCAAGCATATTCAACCCAGTGCGATTACAGCAAATATCAATACTGGTATCTTTAATGCTCTATCCCTGACAGCAATCTCTTATAGCTCGGGTATTTCTCGCACTTTTTTCCAGGGAAGACCAGATTTGCAAGGTTGGTCACGTATAAAGCGTGAAGGAGTCAGGGCCGATATTACCTATGACCATATTATGGCCTCTTCTGCCATCCCATTACTTTTTCCAACCATCAAGGTTGGGAATGAACATTACGGAGATGGAAGCTTGCGTGACTACACTCCTTTAACATCACCTATTAAATTAGGCTGCGACAAAATCCTGATCATCGGCGTGCGAAAACGCTTTCAAAGTTTGCCTGCCATGCACTCTACTCCAACCTTAGCGCGAATTTTCAGCATCATATTAAACGGTATCTTGTTGGATGGTCTTGATACGGACCTAGAGCGTTTAGAACGAATCAACACAACCTTAGATTTGCTCAAAAAGCCAGAGCTTAGCCCCTTGAATAAAGTTGAAACATTTGTCATGGCGCCATCGCAAGTCCTAAGCACTGTTGCTGCCAAAGAAGCGGATTCCATGCCTAAGGGAATCCGCTATCTCTTAAATGGACTGGGAAAAAAAAATGATGCCGCCGATCTTATCAGTTATATTCTTTTTGAATCAAATTACACTAAAAAATTATTTGAGCTCGGGCACAGTGATATTTTGGAACAACAAGATTCCTTACTCAAATTTCTAACCACCTAGATGACAGAAGTTAAAGCTTCTCTAAAGCCTTGGAATAGCCAGCAGCGTGAGACTTTTCAACTTTTGCCAGGCCTGCAAACATTTTACCAATCTTTTCCAGCTTAGCTTGAAAGTTAACTGAATGCTCTTTTGACTCTTGCGCCTGCTCTTTAAATTCCTTAACTGCTTCTAGCTGACCTTCTTGCTTTGCCGTCTTTTCATAACTGGGATACATTTCTGTATATTCAAATGTTTCTCCTTCAACCGCAAGCCTGAGTAGATCAGCAACGCTTAATTCTTCTTCAGGATACAAAAATCTCAAATGTCCGGCAGCATGGGCAATCTCATGTTTGGCCGTCTCTTCAAAAAGATCTGCAACCTCATTATTGCCTTTTTTTCTTGCAAGCTTGGCAAAATATAAGTATTTCTGGTACGCCATACTCTCTCCAGCAAATGCTGATTCCAAATTTTTCCATGTTTTAATTTCTGGTTTTTTCATAATCGCCTCCTCTTGGTTACTTCTATGTAGCTATCATCGCCCTATTTTTGATTTAAATATAATCGATAATAATTATAGTCCGATAGATATTAGTTATTAAGAACAGTCTAACCATATGATTTAAAAGAGATTACTAAGTGATATAATTTTTATCACATGGCTTGTAGCTATTTACTATTAGGGATACACCTACAAAACATGAAAAAAATTATTTTAGCCCTCCTCATCATTGCTACAATATCAATGCCATCCACTAAGGCATCGGAAATTGATAGCTTTTCTGCTCGCCACCTTTTATCCAAAGATGCGAGCCCAATACTCAACACTTTTACCAATGGCCTGATTGATCGGGCAATTAAAGAATCTAATCAAACAAATGATTATTGTTCACAAAAATATTTATATAAGAAAATGAAAAAATATCTTTCGGGCAATGTCTTTCATGGGCCTGTTGAAAAATACATAAATTATAACCCTGATGGCGATATTCCGGTGATACGCCGGCCTAAATCTCAGTCAATTTATCGCGCGGTAGGATTTTTTGAGGCACCTGTTTTGAACCTATTTAAGACGTCCTTGGGTGGAATTGTTTTAATTCGAACTAACGACGAGAACGTAGTTGTTGGCGCAGATAAATTTGGACATTTTTTTACTGAGGGACTGGTCTACTACAATAAGGCCTTCAAAAAAAAGAAAGGAATCCCATATGTTCTAGATTGGGGAATAAAGACAGAAAAAGGAAAGTTTGGATATATAACCACAGGGGTCTTTTCCCATGGCGATTTAGTCGCCAATTACTTAGGAATGACTTTTTGGGCCAACCTTGTCAAAGTTCAGATAGGGAAAGGAACTCCATTTATAAAGTGTGACAACGGAAAATGGAAGAAAAACAAAAATTTCGACTGGCGCGAATATATTGACTCGGCCTGGGATGAAGGCATTAACTGCAGTCATTATAAGAGATCAATACAAGAGAAAGTTCAAGCGCAGATAGCTACACTTGAGCGCACGCAAAATACCCTCCTGGCTTGCCCGATAGACTCGCTCAAGCTCCTTTCTCTCCAGCAAAAATATCAAAAAATGGCCGAAAAAATTCTTTATCACCAGTAAAGACGAGTTATGTACCTTTAATTTCATGGCATATCCTGGCATATTGTACTTATGTAACAAAGAACAGTGTTGCCTCACATATCATTGTTAGTCATGTACCCGAACCAGGAGAATGGACCGTGAAGATGCGATTAATGACGTTCCTCATTTTACTGTGCTTACCACTTGTAATGCGCGTTCAAGCGCAAGAAGCAGCAAAGAAGGTGGAAACAATAACTTTTGCCGGGGGATGCTTTTGGTGCATGGAAAAGCCTTTTGAAGCGATAGAAGGAGTAACCCAAGTTCTTTCAGGCTATATGGGCGGTCATCTTCAAAATCCGAGCTATCATGATGTCTCTTCCGGGCGATCTGGTCACCGTGAAGTGGTCGAGGTCAGCTATATCTCCTCGAAAGTTAGCGTGGCAAAACTACTTGATGTCTTCTGGCATAATGTCAATCCAACTGATGCTGGCGGACAGTTTGTTGATCGAGGTCAACAGTATAGCACGGCTATCTTTTATACTACTGAAGCACAGAAAACCCAGGCGATAAAATCAAAAGAAGAGTTGGAAAAATCGGGAAAATTTTCAGACAAAATTGTCACCCCCATTTTAGTAGCTACTAAATTTTATCCGGCGGAAGATTACCATCAAGACTATTACAAGAAAAATCCTATCCGCTACAAGTTCTATCGTTATAATAGCGGACGAGATCAATACCTAGAAAAGGTTTGGGGCAAATCTCATTAAATCATGCTTCACTATTTGTCATTGCATGCCAGCTTCTTCATTTCTTTATCCATATAAAGTTTGTAAGAAGTTTGCGATTGAATAGCATTGCTAATCTGGCAATTGACTTTAGATGAGTCAAACTTTTCAGCAGCCAACTGCAAATTTAACTCTCCAACTTTAACCTCTACAATCTGATCTTTTAATTCAGGTAGCGCTAAAAGAGCGTGCTTAATATTGCTTACACATGAACCGCAGCTCATACCCGAAACATAATATCTTAGCTCAAGCTTATCAGATTTTGCAAACGCAGCTAAAGAAATCAAACATGTAATGGCTATCCAAATTTTCATTATCACTCCACTATCTTAGTTAAGTTGTCTTTCAATTTTTCTTTGCTCAAATATTGAGTAAGTAACGGGTACCACAAATAGGGTAATAAACTCAATAAACATACCACCTAAAGTTGGGATTGCCATTGGTTTCATGACTTCACTGCCAGTCGTGGTGGACCACATTACGGGAATGAGCGCCACAACAGTAGTCGTAGTCGTCATAACCAGGGGTCTAATTCTGCGCGTTCCAGCTTCTACTATACACTCTTTTAAGTCGCGCCAATTCTGAGGGCAGTGATGAGCAATTGCCTCCTGAATAAATGTCATCATGACAACGCCATCATCAACAGCAATGCCAAAGAGAGCAATAAAGCCGACCCAAACGGCAACAGAAGTATTAAATCCTCCCAACCATAAAAGAATTATCCCACCTGCAATAGCGATCGGAATAGCACTGAAAATAATGGCAGAATTTCTTAAATTTTTAATACCCAAAAAAATAATAATTAAATTTATCAAAAGAGAGATGGGAATTAAAAGTAATAAACGGTGATTGGCGCGTGTTTGATTTTCATATTGTCCCGCCCAAACGACAGAATATCCTTTTGGAATTTCGACCTTGTCTTCAACATATTTTTGGGCCTCTTCAACAAAGCCAATCAAATCGCGATCCTTGACATTTAACAGTACCACTGACCGTAGCATCCCATTTTCTGATTGGATGGCCGCAGGGCCTGTCACCACTTTAATTTCCGCCAATTGCTCAAGCGGAATATGCTGCCCGAGTGGACTTGGAACCAGGACACGTTTTAGATTATCAATTCTGTCACGCAATTCTTTTTTGTATCTGACTCTAATCGGATAGCGCTCGCGTCCCTCATAGAATTGCCCTATTGCCATACCGCCAACTGCTGTTTGTAAAATTTCATTCACAGTTCCAGTATTTATCCCATAACGAGAAGCGGCCACGCGATCAATATCAAACTCAATATAAGGTTTGCCAGTTATTCTCTCGGCGTAGACGCCATAGGCGCCTCTGACCTTTTCAACTTCCTTGCCAATATGTGCCGCTAGTTCCTCGAGCTTATTTAAATTGGGACCAAATATTTTGATACCGATCTGGGTCTTGATTCCGGTCGAGATCATGCCAATTCTGGTTTGAATGGGAAAATCCCAAGAATTCACCAGCCCAGGAACCTGTAGGGATTGATCTAAATCCTGCATAATATCGTAAATTGATTTACCTGGCGGCCACTTATCTTTTGGCACCAACTTAATAATCGTTTCAAACATGGCAACAGGCGCTGGATCTATAGCGGTAGCGGCTCTCCCCAGCTTTCCAACAGCTCTTTCAACCAAGGGATTTTGATTTAATATTTTATCCGTATATGCCAATAGCTCCCGGGCTTTGGTCATGCTTACATCAGGCGTAGTCACTGGCATATAGAGGATGTCGCCTTCATTTAGGGAAGGCATGAACTCCTTACCTAGCCTAGTGAAAAGCACGGCCGCAATAACAATGAGTAAAATGGGCGCCATGAGAAATCTCTTTCGATGCTCTAAAACCCAATTTAAAAGCGGGCGATAATGATTAACTAAGGCGCGACTGGCATGATTCTCATCCATTGGGCGCAATTTCCCTTTAAGCAAAAAAACAGAAAGGGCAGGAACCAAGATAATCGCCACAATAACTGAACCAAACATAGCAAGCGTTTTTGCCCAGGCCAGCGGTCCAAATAGTTTTCCCTCACTTCCCTCGAGAGCAAAAACTGGCAGAAAAGTAACAATGGTTGTGAGAACTGCAGTTAAAATAGCCGGTCCCACCTCTCGCGCGGCCTGGATTATAGTCTCTAATCTTTCCTTAGCGCTTATCTCACCCTTTGACGCCAGATGAGAGTAGATATTTTCAGTCATGATAATGCCCATATCCACCATGGACCCAATAGCAATGACCAGTCCAGATAAACTCATAACATTCGAGTCAATACCCAAAACTTTCATTAAAATAAAACTTATTCCAACGCCAAAAGGCAGCGTCAGAGTCACAAGAATAGAGGCATTAAAATGCAGTAAAAAGAGCAGGATGACTACCACTGTGATAATAATCTCCTGGAATAAAGCAGAATAGACTGTGCCAATGGTATTTTCAATTAATTCCGTGCGATCATAAAATGGAACTATTTCAACGCCCTTAGGTAACCCCTGACGCACAATCTTCAAACGCTGTTTAACATTGTCAATAACTTGCTGGGGATTATCACCAAAGCGCATGGTAACGACTCCGCCAACCGCTTCAACTCCATCTTTATCCAAGGCCCCGCGACGAAAAGCTGGACCAACACCAACGCTTGCCACATCCTGGACTCTTATCGGCACATTATTTTTTATAGCAATGACAACATTTTCAATATCAGAGAGTGATTTAAAAAATCCCTTCCCTCTAATAATAAACTCGCGATCACCTTCTTCGACTATCTCTGCACCAACGTCGATGTTTGAATTTTGAATGGCCTTAACCAAAGCACTAAAATGTATATCAAAGGCAAACAGCCGACTAGGATCGACATCAATCTGATATTCTTTGACTAATCCGCCGACACTTGCCACTTCAGCTACGCCATCTGCTCCCTGTAATAAATATTTTACAAAAAAATCTTGCAAAGATCTCAGGTCAGCTAGAGATTTGGGATGGGGATTATCTTTTGAGTTTTCAATTGTGTACCAGAAAATTTGTCCTAGTCCGGTGGCATCAGGCCCCATTTGTGGAGTGACGCCGCTGGGTAATTCACTGCCTGCCGAAGATATTTTTTCTAAAACACGTGAGCGGCTCCAATAAAAATCAACATCTTCTTTAAAAATAATATAGATAGTTGAAAAACCAAAGGCCGAAATACCTCTGATATTTTTAACCCCAGGAATTCCCTGGAGGGTTATGCTTAGAGGATAGGTCACTTGCTCTTCGATATCCTTTGGTGATCTTCCGGGCCATTCTGTAAAAACGATTTGCTGGTTTTCTCCAATATCAGGAATGGCATCAATTCGTGCAGTCTTAAGGCTAAATACTGCCAACATTGCGACTAAAATGAAAACGATGACGACCAGGACGCGGTTGCGTATTGAGGCCTCAATCAGGTTTTTAATCATGTTTCTTCCTCTTAATGAGCACTATGCCCACCTTTCATACTTGTCTTCATATCCTCATAGCCACCAAAAAGTTGAGCTTGAGCATCGAGCAAAAAGTTGCCCTCGATGACCACTTCTTCTCCTTCCATCAGGCCTCGCTTGATTTCCACATAGCCTTCTGATTCAAATCCGGTGGTGACAAGTTTTGCCTGGAACTGAGAAGGCCCGATTCTGCTCCAAACCACCTTGCGTTTACCTGTATCAATTATGGCACTCCTTGGAACCACTAGTGGCTGTCCTTCCAGCTGAACTTCTAAATTAACATCTGCAATCATACCGGGCTTCAAAACGCCATGAGTATTTTGAATGGTTGTCCTGACTTTAAGTGTTCTCGACTTGGCGTCCAAGACAGGGTTAATAAAATCAATTTCTCCCTGGTACTCTTCGCCTAATTGTGAACTGAAAGTAATATTCACCAACTGCCCAATTTTAATTAAAGTTGAATCATGTTCATAAACGTCCATCTCTACCCAGACGGCACTTAAATCAGAAAGCTCAAAAAAATTCTGGCCTTCTTTAAAATATTTCCCCACCACGGCATGGCGTTTTTGCACTATTCCACTAACATGGGAATAAATTGTGATTGAGCGAGGGACTTTATTTTCTCTATACCAGGTTTCCATCTGATTCTTGCGCACCCCCCATAATCTCAACCTCTCCTCACTTTGCTTTAATATATCATTAAACTCCTTGGTGTGATTTTGCTCGGAACTCTTCCTCGCCAGAATATATTCTTCCCCGCCAGTGATCAAAGTCGGAGAAAAAATATCTACAACGGGGTCTCCGGCCTTGATAAAACTGCCCGTTGACTTGATGTAAACCTTCTCAACCCGGCCATCAATGCGAGCAGGAATACTACTATCTTTTTCTTCTGAGGGAAGCACTGACCCGAGCAGACGGATATTTTTTTTCATAATCATTCGCGTAACGGGAAAAAAGTCAGGTTGAAAATGCCTGAGTTGAGATTTCTTTAGTTTTACCCGTGCAATCACCAAAGAAGCAGATTCCCCCATCTCCTTTTTTATCATAGGGGTACCATCCAGCGGGCATACGTCCTCTTTCTCGCTTGTGACATCCGGATGGTCCTTGCATTGCCAAGTAACGGCCATGCTTGTAACAGGTGCAGATGTTGTGAATGCCTCTTCATCTTCCACTTCTACCTTTGTTAGATTCATATGGCAGATCGGACATTTCCCTGGTTTATCCTCACGAATTTGCGGGTGCATAGAACAAGTATAATAGCTCTTGGGCGCTACTTGTTTGTGCTCATGTTGTTCGCTGCTTTGTGGCTCTTTTTTGCCATCTTCTTTGACACAACCATAGGACAAGAGGATCAGACTCAGGACGAACAACAAAAATTTATTAGCCATCTATTTTTTCTCCCGCAATAAAGCGTAGTTCTATTTTTTTAACGTCCAGACCGGCCTTGAGCATAGTCTCCTTCATGAGCAGTTGCTGTAACTTTAACTCCGCTTGCAAAAGTTCAAAGTAGGAGGCCTTGCCGTAGCTATATGATTTGGCAGTAATATTTCTAGCATTCCTTGAGTATTTCAAAGTTTTATCCTGTAAAATTTTTAAATCGTTATCAAATTTTTTAATTTCGAGTTTAGAAATTTCTAAATCTGCCTTCTTTTTATTTCTGTAATCCAAAAGATCCTTTTCAGCTTTATATCTTTCGTGGGTTGCCTGCGAATGTCTTGAATATTTGTCGGCAGAAAAGGGCAAGGGAAAAGAGATAGAGGCACCGACAAAATCACCTTTATTATCAATATTGGCCCTCTTCATATAATTGACAGAAAGTGTGATATCAGGAACAAAGCCCAATTTCTGCGCACTCAGATTGAGGGACCTTGATTCTAAAACTGAAGAGAGAGCTTTTTCCTGAAAATCAAAATCATGCGCCAAGGCTTGTGAATCTTTCAGCATGCCCCAAGGAACAGAATCTATTTCAAGTGAGCTGTCTGAATTACCAAAAATATAGGCCAGTTTGTAATCTAATTGTTTCAATTCAAAATTTTTACTTTCTAGCTCTGCTTCTAATTCCGATTTTCTAATTTCAATATCGAGTAAACCTTGCTGCGAGGTTTTACCACTGGCATATAATCTCTTTGAAACACCCAACATATTTTCAATCCAACTAATATTATCCTTCAAAATAGAAATGTCCTGCAGCAGCCGGCGCTTCTCTATCGCTAGCACCCATAGTCCCTTAACAAGAATGCGCTCTTGTTGTTTGGCGCTCATATCTTTTGCCTCTGCCATAGACATAATTGAATCCCGCATTTTGCCAAACTTGGGGGTTAGGGAAATTTTTTGAGACACTGCAAACTCTACGGCAGTCATAGGTGTTTGATCATTTTTTAAGCTCTCGCGTGGAAAATTTCTGGCAGCAAGCATAAACATAGGATCGCCCCATGAACCTTTTACGGCTGCTTCCTCTCTTAAGTAATGGGCATTCTGGAGCATGGCCTCAACGCTTTTATGCGACTCAATTTGTACCATCGCTTGCTTGAAGGAAAATGCACTGGCGTTTTGAATCAATAACAAAAAAAA
>Ga0066639_10003406_pt1 | contig 13780 bp, 11 predicted proteins | sample CryGeyCG2114_010_2_FD_59504 | JGI IMG/M metagenome (GOLD analysis project Ga0066639, IMG submission 59504) | Groundwater microbial communities from aquifer - Crystal Geyser CG10_big_fil_rev_8/21/14_0.10 | ecosystem: Environmental > Aquatic > Deep subsurface > Groundwater | place: USA: Utah...
TTTGGGAAAAATAAGTTTGAAGTTTTTATTGGCCGGCTCCAAATAAGGTTTTCCGTTTCGCTCCCGATAATATTTCAGAGTCCACTCGCCATCCACTTCGGCGATTACTATTTTTCCCGGACGAGCCTGCTCCGCGCGCTCGGCCAAAACCAAGTCGTCTTCCATTATGTGTGCCTCTATCATGGATTCTCCCTGAACTTTCAGCAGAAAAGTTTTGTCCGGTTTTTTAATAAGGAATTCATCCAAGGCGAAAGCGTCCAGCACTTGTTCCTCGGCCTCGGCGGGGATACCGGCTTCCACGACACCGAGCAGAGGGGGTTCTCCGAAAAGACGACGAGGGAGTAATTTCCCTTTTTTGTCTTTTTCCACCACGCCTTCTTCAACCAATCGGCCTATGAGTTTGAAAACGGCGTTTTTGGATTTGAAGCCCAGCAGTTCCATTATTTCTTTATACCCGGGCATTCTTTTGTGTTCTTGATAGAAAGATAGTATTTTATTTTTTTGCTCATTGAACATATTTCCATGATAAGTGAACTAGGGTTCACCGGTCAAGCGGGAGATGTGGAAAAGTGGCCAAAAAACAAAAATTGTTTACAAAACTTCAAAAAAGTTATACAATCAAATGGTTAAAAAGCTTAAACAAAATAGGCGTTTTTGGGGAAATGATTAAAAAAATCAAAAGTCTTTATGTCGTGCTGTCAGAAAGGACCGGAAGAATTTTCGGAAGATACCGCGCTAGAAAAGATGCTCAAAAAAGACTTCGCCAGATTGAGTTTTTCAAATATGTCAAAAACAAAGGGGAAAAAACAAAAAAATAATTTGAAACCATGTCTCCGCGCAAAGCTACCAACAAAGAAATAATAAGAACTTTTTGGCAAGCCAACAGGCAGTATAAAACACTGCTTTTTTTAATCTTGTTTCTGGTTACGGTTGCGTCCGTGGTGGAGGTAATCGTGCCGCTTTATTATAAGAAATTTTTTGACGAACTAACTTTAGGCGCGTCCAACCCGGCCGCCACCGCGCCCCTGCTTGTCGGCTTGATTTTTTTGGTTTTGGCTTTGAACGGAATTGTCTGGCTTGCCTATCGGGTGGGGACTTTTTTCAACAATATCTTTCTTTTGGGGGTGATGACAGATTTGAAAAGAAGCTCCTTTGATTATTTACTGCAGCATTCTTATGATTTTTTCTCCAATAATTTCGTGGGCTCACTGGTGCAGAAAGTAAACCGACTGTCGCGCTCCTTTGAAAGATTGAGCGACCGCGTGATTTGGGAAATGCTTCCGCTTTTTATTCGCATAACGGGAGTGGTGGGCGCTTTGTGGTTTATAAACAAAATCGTGTCAGTGATAATGTTTGTCTGGGCCGCTGTTTTCATTCTTTTTAATTATTTTTTTTCTTCTTGGAAATTAAAATACGACCTTAAAAGAGCGGAGGCGGACTCCCGCACCACCGGAGTGTTGGCGGACGACATTGCCAATCAGACCACCATAAAACTTTTTACCGGTCTGCGGGAGGAAAGAGAGAGATTCAGGGAGGTGACGGAAGACGAACGTCTAATAAGAAAATTCACCTGGGATTTGGACGCGGTGGTGGACGCGGTGCAATCTTTTTTGGTGGTCGCGGCGGAATTTCTCCTTTTTTATTTCGCGATTCGTCTTTGGCGGGACGGGCTCATGAGCATCGGCTCTTTTGTGCTTATTCAGGCTTATCTTATTTCTCTGGTGAACAGAATGTGGAATTTTACCCGCATAATTCGCGACTTTTACCAAAGTTTTGCCGACGCGGAAGAAATGGTGACTATCTTGCAAATTCCTCATGAGATAAAAGATGCTCCCGCGGCTCGCGAGCTGGAAGTCAAGAAAGGAGAAATAATTTTTCAAAACTTGGAATTCAGTTTTAATCAGACGAGAAAAGTGTTGCGGGATTTCAATTTAACCATTCGCCCGGGAGAGAAAATAGCTTTAATCGGCCCGTCAGGGGCGGGAAAATCAACCATCATAAGACTTCTTTTTCGTTTTCATGACGCGGAAAGAGGCGCGATAAAAATAGACGGTCAAGATATCAAGCAAGTGACCCAGGAAAGCCTGCGCCGTAATTTGAGTCTGGTGCCGCAGGACCCCATTCTTTTTCATCGCACTCTTAAAGATAACATTCGCTACGGAAGACGAGAGGCGAGCGATGATGAAATTTATCGCGCGGCGAATTTGGCTCATTGCCGAGAATTTATAGAAGGACTTAATCAAAAGTACGACACTTATGTGGGAGAACGGGGAGTAAAACTTTCGGGAGGAGAGCGGCAAAGAGTGGCCATAGCCCGCGCTATTGTGAAAAACGCTCCAATCCTGGTTTTGGACGAGGCCACGTCTTCTTTGGACTCCGAATCGGAAGCTCTTATTAAAGACGCTTTGAAAGTTTTGATGAAGGGAAAAACTTCAATCGTCATAGCCCACCGTCTTTCAACTATTCGCCAGATGGACAGAATCGTGGTAATAGACGACGGGCGGGTGGCCGAAGAGGGAACGCATACTGAATTGATTTCCCGCCCGGGCAGCATTTACCGCCGGATGTGGAAATTGCAGGCTGGAGGATTTTTGCCGGAAGAAAGGGAGTAGGAATAGCCAATAGGTAGATAAATTTCTAATTACCTAATTTCTAAATAAATCACCAAACACCAATATCCAATAATCAAAATCGGTTATTAGACATTTTTAGGTCAATTAGAAATTAGATAATCAGAAATTTTTTTCTTTTTCCGTTTATGTTATAATTAAAGCGATTTGGATAAGATTGCGGAAAAAATAAAAAACGAGCTAAAGCTGGAAGTGTCTTCGGCGGATGAAACGCTGGAAAAATACAGCCAAGACGCCAGTTTGTTTAAAATCCGCCCGCAAGCGGTTGTTTTTCCCAAAGACACGGAAGAACTCAAAAATCTTGTTCGTTGGACGGTTGAGGAAAACAAAAAAGGAAATAAAATATCATTAACCGTCCGCTCGGGAGGTACCGATATGTCCGGAGGGGCTTTGAGCGAATCGGTGGTAGTGGATATGGCCAAGTATTTTAATCATTTCAAAGGGGTGGAAAAAAACACGGCTGTCACCGAGCCGGGAGTTTTCTATCGGGATTTTGAAAAGGAAACGCTCAAACAAAATCTACTGTTGCCAACTTACCCGTCCTCCAGAGAAATTTGCACGATGGGCGGGATGCTGGCCAACAATTCAGCCGGAGAAAAAACATTGACTTACGGCAAAACGGAAGACTACGTAGAGGAGATGAAAATGGTGACGGCCGACGGCGAGGAACATGTTTTTAAAAGCTTGACTCCGCAGGAGTTGGCTGTCAAAGAAAAGATTTTCGGTCCGGAGGGGGAGATATATTCGGGATTGCGTAGATTGATTCAAGAAAACCGCAGTATTTTGCGGGAGGCCAAGCCCAAGGTCTCTAAAAATTCGGCTGGATATTTTTTATGGAACGTGGAGCAGGGAAATAATTTTGACCTTACGCGACTGATTACCGGCTCCCAAGGAACTTTTGGTATTATCACCGAAATAAAGTTTCGTCTGATTATTCCCAAAAAACATTCGCGCCTGCTGGTGATATTTCTTAAAGACACTTCTCGGTTGGCGGAGATTATCAAAGAAGTACTTAACCATCGTCCGGAAAGTTTTGAGTCATACGACGATCACACTTTTAAAATAGCCTTAAGATTTTTCCCCGATATAGCCCATCACTTAAAAGGAAATGTATTAAAATTGGCTTTCAAATTTCTGCCGGAATTTTTTATGATGTTGAGAGGAGGTATCCCCAAAATGGTGATGCTAGCCGAATTTACCGGGGATTCGGAAGAGGAAGCCTTGGGGAAAGCCAGAGAAGCGGACGAAAGCCTTAAAAAATTTTCTTTGGATACTAAAGTGACGCCCGACAAAAAAGCTGCTGAAAAATACTGGGCGGTGCGCCGAGAAAGTTTTAATTTGTTGCGGCATCGCATAAAAGGGAGGAGGACAGCGCCTTTTATAGATGATATAATAGTATTGCCCGAAAAGTTGCCGGAATTTCTTCCCCGCCTTTATAAAACACTGAACGAATACCCCAGTCTGATTTATACCGTCGCGGGACATATAGGCAACGGCAATTTCCATATAATTCCTCTCATGGACATGACGAAACCCGAATCCAAAAAAATAATAAAAGAATTGGGGGGAAGAGTGTATGAGCTGGTGCTTGAATTTAAAGGTTCTTTCACGGCGGAACACAATGACGGTCTGATTCGCGGGCCTTATCTGGAAAAAATGTACGGTTCAAAGGTAGTTTCTCTTTTTGAAGAAACCAAAAAGATTTTTGACCCCTTGGGAATTTTCAATCCCGGCAAAAAAACGAAAGCTGATTTTAATTATACTTTGAGCAAAATAGGCGAATAGTAATTTAGCTCGTGCGTTTTGTCAGCGTAAAAATTGCGGAATAAAAACAAAGGTCGAAAAATAAATAAGTAAACACAATTCAAAAAAATGAAAGGACTTCACATGGTTACCTTCTTGCTGGTGATCGTAGGCGGGCTTAACTGGCTCTTACTCGGGCTTTTCCAATGGGATATAGGGCAGCTCTTTGGAGGACAGACAGCGACTGTCTCCAGAATTATTTACGATCTTGTCGGCTTGGCGGCGATAGTGGAACTTTTAACCCACAAAGGACACTGCAAACTTTGCGGTAAAAGCAATATGTAGGAAAAGAAAATAGCCGATCGGCTGTTTTGTCCCCTCCTTAATTTTTTAAGGAGGGGATTTACCTTTTATGGTATAATAGAGTTGCAAGTATTGATGGAAAACGCAGGAGAAAATTTCGCGGGAAAATTTATATTGGCTAACGGAGTTGGTATGAAAAAAGATAATCAACTCATAAAAAAAGCCAAGGAAGAAAAAAGCGCGTATGGGGAAGTATACAGGAAATACACTCAAAAAATATACCGTTATTTCTGGTATCGGGTTGGCAGAAACAAAGAGACCGCCGAAGATTTGACCCAGGAGACTTTCCTGCGGGCTTTTGAACGTTTGCCGAAGTTCATCATAAACAAAACAAGTTCTTATTTTTCATATTTAATCACCATAGCTCACAATATTCTGGTAAATTATTACCGGAAGCCTAAAAATCTGCCGCTGGAGAAGGCGGAGATTCTGCCGGACAAATCTGGAAACAGGGCTGATTCGCAGGCAATGGAAAAAAGCATATGGAGCGAGGCGGCCGAAAAACTCACTCGCGCCGAATTGAAAGCGTTTGAAGCCAAATATAAAGAAGGCAAAAAAATAAAAGAAATAGCGGCGGAAACGGGGAAAACGGAAAACGCGGTGAAAATAACGCTTTCCCGCGCGCGCAAAAAACTGGTCAAAAATTTCCGAATGAAGTAACATCATTATTATGATTGCAACGCCTTTCAATTTTTTGGGCATTCCGGAGGTAAAAGCGAGCGACGCTCAAGCGGTTGTGCTTCCCGTGCCATACGAACGCACCACATCCTACGGCCAGGGAACCAAAAACGGGCCGAAAGCCATCATTGAAGCTTCGCGCCAAGTTGAGCTTTTTAGTCCGGAATTCGGCGATGAAATACAGAATTTAGTTAAAATCGCCACCGTAAAACCGGCGGGAAGAGATTTGCGTTCAATTTCCCGTGCGGCTTTCAAGCAAGCTGATAAATTTTTGATATCTTTGGGCGGCGAACACGCCGTGACTCCGGCGCTTGTCGCGCCTTTCGCGAAAAAATATCCGGATTTGTCGGTGCTGCAGATAGACGCCCATTCCGACTTGCGCGAAACCTATGAAGGAGATAAAAATTCGCATGCCTGCGCCATGCGGCGCGTGCAGGAACTGGGAGTAAAAAAAATAGTGCAGGTCGGCATTCGCAATACGGCCAAAGAGGAGCAAATTTACGTCAAAAAAGAAAACCTGTTCTGGGGAAATAAATTTTCTTTGGCGGAAGTTCTCTCGCGACTCTCCGATAATGTTTATTTAACATTTGACGTTGACGGGCTGGACCCTTCCATTATGCCCGCCACCGGCACGCCCGAACCAGGCGGGTTGGATTACGAACAGGCAGACACTTTGCTGAAAGCCGTGGCCAGGAGAAAAAATTTGGTGGCGGCCGATTTCGTGGAGCTGGCTCCCATAAAAAACATTCCCGCTTACGATTTTATCGTGGCTAAACTTATATATAATTTAATAGGATACAAGTTTATAAATACCAAATAACACAATTAAAATATATGGTAATACCCGCGGGGTATTTGAACCCTAATTGCCACTGCTCGTTCGGAAAAGAAAGTTGATATTTTCTTTTCACTTACTTGCCAGGCAATAAAATACTATGTCCAAACTCAAAAAAAAGGATTTGCTCAAAGAAGTGATTGAACACGTTGATATCACCAAACTGGATGTAAAAAAATTGGTTGAAGCCTACGGGAAAATGTCTTTTTCCTCGCGCGATTTGGCGCGCGGAGCGGATATTTACAATAAGATGCTTGCGGATAAAAACGCTTCCGTCTGGCTTACTCTGGCCGGTTCAACTTCCGCGGCCGGGTGTATGCAGGCTTATGTGGATATGGTGAAAAACAAAATGGTTGACGTGATTGTAGCCACCGGAGCTTCCATTGTGGATATGGATTTTTTTGAAGCTCTGGGATTCAAACATTACAAAGGGAATCCCTTCATAGACGACAGCCTTCTGCGCAGTCTTTACATTGACCGCATATACGACACTTTCATTGACGAGGAAAATTTGCAGGTTTGCGATAAAACCATAAAGAAAATCGCCGACGGGTTGGAAAAACGCCCCTACTCTTCGCGGGAATTCATAAGAGAAATGGGGAAATATCTCACTAAATATTCCAAAAAAAAGAATTCGCTGGTGCAGGCGGCGTATGAACACGACGTGCCGATATTCTGTCCGGCTTTCTCGGACTCCTCGGCCGGATTCGGTTTGGTAATGCACCAATGGGAAAATCCCAAGGAGCATGTTTCCATTGATTCGGTCAAGGATTTTCTGGAACTTACCAAAATAAAAATGAACAGCAAGGATTCGGGACTGCTTATGATTGGCGGGGGAGTGCCGAAAAATTTCGCTCAAGACACGGTGGTGGCCGCAGAAGTTTTGGGAAAGGAAGTGCCGGTGCACAAATACGCCATTCAAATCACGGTGGCCGATGTGCGCGACGGCGCCTGCTCTTCCTCCACTCTGAAAGAGGCCAGCTCTTGGGGCAAAGTGAGCACGGTTTATGAGCAGATGATTTATGCCGAAGCAAGCATGGTTTTGCCTGTTTTGGCCGCTTTTGCCTATCAGACCGGACACTGGAAGAACAGAAAGGCCAGAGAATTTACAAAATTGTTGGAGAAAGGCAGCCGCTAAAATTAAAAATAAGCATCTTATCAAAACAGTGGCATTTAACTTCAAAAAATGACACCTTTTTGTCTTTCAAGTGTTAACTTAATACAGAGAGGCGGAAGCGGTCACTCCGTCTCGCCCGTTAAAAAGTAAATTGAACAAAGACATGCTCGTAATCAAAATGGATTTGAGCGTGTTGGACCCTAAAACCAGCTTGCTGAAAGGTTTGGTCCGTTCGGTGTATGATGACATCTAAGTCAGATGAATCGTGCGGTCTTTCATGCTCTTCTAAAAACTTAATAGTTCGGTCAGTTAAACCATCTTTTACTAAAGATGGCGTATCAAAGGCCTTACAAGGTTTTTGGTCCCGCGGGTAGGCTTAAAATACTTAAAGATTTAAGTATAGAGAAAACAAAGGAAAAAGCCGGTCCCGTCGGGATTTTTTTTCCGCTCAAGGGCGGTTTTTTGTTGGATGAAAACATCCGCGGAAGCTTGAAAAAAAGCCTTAATAATGCTAAGCTATGACGGCTTGTTTAAGAGCCGAGTAAATACGCGCTTTTGCGAACGCGGAGTCCCGTCGGCGAGCAAAAACTCGCTAAAACCAAGTATTCACGAAGATTCATTAAGATAGGACGGTATGAAGATACTCACCAATACCCGCACTTATAGGGTTGCGGGCATTACTCAAACTCTCGCTTCTTTTGCGGACTTCATTGAAAAAAACAAAGGTAAAGTTCACATTACAGGTGTAGACATTGTGTCTCAAAAAAGTAATTATCAATCTGCTTCCGTAAAGCAAAACGGCTCTTTTTCCATGCTTTCTTTCTTGTTGGATTATCCCGCGAATATAATAAAAGTGGCCAGAGAAGCCAAAGATTTGCGCGAGATTGAAACGGTTTATGAGCCCTTGATAGAAAAGTATGAGGAAACCATAAAACAAGAAAGCCCCGACGCGATTTTAATAAACGGAACATATTTTCTCCCGTGGTGCCTGCTTAAGGCGGCTTTACGGCGCGGCCTGCCGATTGTTTTGCATTATCATGGAATTTTGAGCAAAGAAACGGCTCACTGGAACCCGTGCGAAAGAGAGCTCATGCTGGCCATGGAAAAATCTTTTGACCGGGAAAATATATATTATGTTTTCCCTTCTCACTTAGCCAAGGATACGGTTGAAAAAGAAGTTTTCGGGCATGGCGTAAAAAAATTTTCTTTGCTGCCGAATCCCGTTCCGGCGCATTTTTTTAAAAAATCTCCGGGGAAAAGGATAAAAAAACAGTTGGGAATGATATCACGTTGGAGTAAGGTAAAAAATACGGACTTTTTGGAGAATCTTGCCGAATTCAACGACAAAAGCAAAGAGATGTCTTTGAATGTGGTGACAGATTTACCGCGACAACACAAAACCAGAATAAAGCTTGGCGGCTTGGTGAAATTCCGCCAGCCGATGCCCAACGACAAATTACCTTTTTTTTATCAAAAAATGGGTGTGGTTATAAGTCCGTCGCATTTTGAGACTTATGGCAATGTGGCGCAAGAGGCTGTTGCCTGCGGCACTCCCGCTTTAGTGAGCAGACATATGGGAGTGGCCGAAACTTTTCAAAACTTGGGTCTTGGCGACTGGGTGATAGATTTTGATTCTCTTTCCGCGGTCGCCACCAAAATAAAAGAAGTGAGAGGAATGGAGGTGAGTGTTTCCGTGAAAAAAAAGATAAAGGAGGAATATTGCTCCGATAAAATTCACCCGCGTCTTCTGGAGGTTTTACGCTCCATTTAGCGCGCGACTTAAACCAAGCCCATTTTATTAATTTACCAAAAAGTGTTAAAATGAAAAATATTCGTAAATTACGTATTTTAATCTTATTTAAATCACTTTAACTGAATATATGCCTCAAAAAAAGAAGCTGCGCTTGGCCCAGCTTGCTCCTTTGTGGATTCCCGTGCCGCCGACCACCTACGGAGGAACGGAACTCGTGGTGCATAACCTTACCGAAGAACTGGTGCAAAGAAAGCACCGGGTGAGTTTGTTTGCCGCGGGCGATTCCAAGACTTCAGCCGAATTGGTGGCCCCCATAAGCAAAGCTTTATGGCTTCAAAAAGAAAACAAAAATCCGCACGCGGCCATGACCAAAATGCTTTATATGGTAAAGCAGTTGAGTGATTCTTTTGACATTATCCACAATCATTTCAATTTTTTCATGCTTCCTTTGGGTCTTTGCAATGTTTTGCCGCCGATTGTCACCACCATTCACCGGCCCATGGACGAATTTTATAGCGACGCCATAAAACTTTTTCCCAACACTTATTTCTGCGTTATTTCTCAATACGCCAAAGGGCTCTGCGAGGAATACGGGGTAACGGTAAGCGATGTGATTTACAACGGCATTCCCGTGGAAAAATACGAATTCAACGACACGCCGGAAGATTATTTTTTGTATTTAGGAAGAGTAAACAAAGAAAAAGGAATCGTGACGGCGTTGCGAATCGCGGAGGAAACGGGGCAGAAGCTGGTGATTGCCGGAAACGTAGTGGGGCCGGAAGAATGGAATTATTTCATGAAAGAAGTCCAGCCGCGGCTGAATCAAGGCAACGTAAAATATGTCGGACAGGTGGATTTCAAAGAAAAAGTGGAACTGATGAAAAAAGCGAAAGCTTTGATTTTTCCCGTTAACAGCCGCGAGCAATTTGGTCTGGTGATGGCGGAGGCCATGGCTTGCGGCACTCCCGTCATCGGTTTTAACCGCTATTCCATTCCGGAAATAGTGGAGCATGAAAAAACCGGGTTTGTGGTGGACACTAAAGAAGATATGATTGAATCTCTGAAAAGAATTCCGGAAATAAATCGCGAGGATTGCCGCAAGCGGGTGGAGGAAAAATTCACTCTCAAGGAAATGGTGGATAAATATGAAAAATTTTATGAAAGAATTTTGTATGAAAAAGGATGGGGGAAGTAAAGATTATACCGTTAAATAACAGTTTTAGTTTTTCTCTAACGGAATGAAAAAACTTCGCATAGCACAAGTAGCTCCTCTGTGGTTTTCTCTGCCGCCTATAAAATACGGCGGCACGGAAAGAATTGCCTATTATCTTACGGAAGAATTAGTAAGAAGAGGACACGATGTCACCCTGTTTGCTTCGGGTGACTCCAAGACCTCGGCTAAGCTTGTGCCCGGATGGCCACGAGCGCTGGTGCATGAAACGTATGACGGAAAACCTCTTTCCTGGAATCAACCTGTTTTCACTCTTTTGAATATATCCATGGCTTTTGAGCGAGCCGAAGATTTTGACATAATACACTTGCACGAAAACGCCGCGGCTCTCTCAACTTTTTTCACCAAACTCTCTCCGAAGCCTTCTGTCACCACCTTTCACGACCCTTTTCCCGATGAAAAACACAAAGACAGAATCGCCCTTCTGCAAAAATATAAAAACCATCCTTTCGCGGCGTTAAGCGACTCTCATAGAAAACTGGGAGAAAAAGCGGGAGTCAAAAACATTCATACTATATATAACGGCGTGGATACCAAATCTCTGCCGTATGGAGAAGGCAAAGGAGAATACGTGGCGTGGCTGGGACGATTCGCGCCCAATAAAGGCGCTAGTGAAGCCATACTGGCCGCGCAAGCCGCCGGCAAGAAATTACTTTTGGCCGGACGACTTGATATAAACAGCTCTATGGCAATGGAGTATTTTCGTAAGGATATAGAACCGCACTTGGGAGAATCAGTGTCTTACATAGGAGAGATAGATGATAATCAAAAAACCGACTTCCTCGGCCAAGCGGAGGCGCTACTTGTCCCTATACTTTGGGAGGAGCCATTCGGTCTGGTAATTACCGAAGCTCAATCCTGCGGCACGCCGGTGGTGGCCTTTCGCAGAGGCTCAACACCGGAACTGGTAAAAGAAGGAGAGACGGGATTTGTGGTGGATGACGTTGAGGCCATGACGGACGCTTTGAGAAAAATATCCGCGATTTCCCGCAAAGCCTGCCGCGAGCATGTGGAGAAAAATTTCACTATAGAAAAAATGGCTGAACGATATGAAAATTTGTATAAAGAAATTTTGTCCGAACAATAATTAAAAAATCTTCCTGAAAACACGATGAAAAAACTTAAAATTGCGATTTTTTGCGCCAGTGAATTTCCCGTTCCCCCCACACCGGAGATGAAAGACATTTACGCTCCTCTTTGGCTTACGCATTATATTACTGAAGAATTGGTCAAAAGAGGGCATAATGTCACTTTGGTGGCAGGCTCGGATTCCAAAACGGCCGGAAAACTGGTTTCCGGAGATTTACCGTCACTGGCGGCCAACAAAGATTTTTCCCGATTTTATAAACAACTGACGGAAATAAAAAAAGGAGAATTTTATGACAAACTGAAGACCCGGCGAGCCGTGATAGACCAATACGACCACCTGTTTTTATCAAAGCTGTATCATACGGTCTTGGACGATAATTTTAACCTCATTTATATAAGTATGGTAAATATGGCCGCTGTGGCTTTTGCTTCCGTTTGTCATATTCCGGCTGTGTTTACCATTCATGCTCCCATAAATCCCTTCACCGAACTTTTTTTTGAGGAATATAAAAAAAGATATAAAAATCTGCATTTTATGGGTATAAGCAAGAGTCATATAAGCCCCGCGCCTGATATTTTTGACGCCGTGGTTTATAACGGTGTCAAAATGGATAATTTTATCTTCAACGAAAAACCTTCGGGGAATTTACTGATTGCCGGACGCATAGCCAAACAAAAAGGAATAGTGGAAGGCATAGAAGCTTCTCAAATGGCGGGAGAAAAACTGGACATTGTAGGACGGCATACGGAAGACGACTATTGGCACGAGCAAGTCAAACCTCGGCTTAACGACCGAATTATTTATAAAGGATTCCTTGATTATGAAAAAATGGGAGAGGCATATAAAAACGCTAAGGCGCTTTTAATGCCTATCCAATGGGAAGAGCCTTTCGGACTGGTGATGACGGAAGCCATGGCTTGCGGTACCCCCGTCATCGCTTTTCGCCGCGGCTCCGTGCCTGAAATCGTGGTGGACGGCCAAACAGGGTTTATAGTGGACACGGTGAAAGAAATGGCCGAGGCCGTCAAAAAAATTGACCGAATAGACCGCAAAGCCTGCCGCGAGCATGTGGAGAAAAATTTCAGTGTGAAGAAAATGGCGGACAGGTACGAGGAGGAGTTTTTGAAAATAGTTGAAAAATAATTTTTGTCGGCGAGGGAACCGCTCCAAAACTTGACCGGTTTTTATTTTTGTATTACAATTCAAAAATCCCCCAAGGGATTTTTTGTTTGATTTTTTAATACGGTTTATGGAAATAAGAAACATTGCCATTATCGCCCATGTGGATCACGGAAAGACGACTCTGACGGATGCAATCTTGCGGCAAACCGGAGCGGTAGAAGAAGGGTTCAGCATGGATACCAACGCGCTTGAAAAAGAGCGCGGTATTACGATTTACTCTAAAAACGCTTCCATAAATTATAAAAACACCAAAATAAATATCGTAGACACGCCCGGACATTCGGATTTCGGCTCGGAAGTGGAGCGGGTTTTGCGGTCTATAGACAGTGTATTACTCGTGGTGGACGCGCAAGAAGGGCCTATGCCCCAGACTCGTTTTGTTTTGAAGAAATCTTTGGAGCTCGGACTCAAGCCGATTGTGGTTATAAACAAAATAGACAAACTGGCGGCCAATCCCGAAAAGGCGCATGAAAGCGTGCTGGAACTTTTTATGGATTTGGGCGCGAACGACGAGCAATTGAATTTCGTGACGGTTTACACCATCGGGCGAGACGGCATCGCCAAAAAAAATATGGATGACGAATCTCGCGACATTACTCCTCTGCTGGATACGATTTTGGAAAAGGTGTCGCCTGCTTCCGCGGATACTTTTTTGCCTTTGCGTTTCCAACCCTTTAATCTCGCTTATGACAATTATCTGGGGCGCATGGCCATTGGCCGGGTTTATGAAGGAAAAATTAAAACGGGAGACAATGTGACGGTGAAAGATATGGCCGGAAATTCGCGAACCGGAAAAATAACAAAAATCTTTTCTTTCCAAGGATTGGAAAGAAAAGAAATTCCCGAAGCCGAAGCGGGGGACATTGTGATGGCGGCCGGGCTTCCCGACATATATATAGGAGAAACAGTGTGCCAATCGGCCGGACAAGAAGCCTTGCCCGCCATAAAAATAGACGAGCCGACCATTTCTTTGAGGTTTCTGGTTAATGATTCTCCTTTCGGGGGGCGAGATGGAAAATTCAGCACCAGCCGACAGATTCGCGAGCGGCTGGAAAAAGAATTGGAAGTGAACGTGGGATTGAAAGTTGATTTTTCAACTTCGGAATATTATACCGTGTTTGGCCGCGGCGAATTGCATATTGCCATTCTTTTGGAAAA
>Ga0066639_10003415_pt1 | contig 13762 bp, 12 predicted proteins | sample CryGeyCG2114_010_2_FD_59504 | JGI IMG/M metagenome (GOLD analysis project Ga0066639, IMG submission 59504) | Groundwater microbial communities from aquifer - Crystal Geyser CG10_big_fil_rev_8/21/14_0.10 | ecosystem: Environmental > Aquatic > Deep subsurface > Groundwater | place: USA: Utah...
ATTGGCAGTCTGAGGAGAAAGCACCAGGGCCAGTAGGGCAACCAACAGATACTCAGCCCGAATGGGGATGCATCTCCTGGTATTTTTCATGGCATTTCTCGTGGTGTCCCTGATCGTTTTTAGATTCGTCATCTATTAATATGATAAGCGAATTTTGCGCCAAATTTGAGGGCGAAATCAAAAAAAACACGACTGAGCGCATCATCATTGTTTTTTGTTAAAATTATAGCAGTATCGTAATTAAAGAAGACTGGAGATCCGTGAATGTCGATATATGAAGAGTCACTCGAGTACCATAGCAAAGGGCGTAAAGGAAAAATCGAGGTCGTATCTTCGAAACCAGTGGCAACGCAAAAGGATCTCTCGCTTGCGTATTCGCCAGGCGTGGCCGAACCCTGCCGTCAAATTGCTGCCAATAAGGCATTGGTCTATGAATATACGGCAAAGGGAAATCTGGTTGCCGTTGTGACGAATGGTTCCGCCGTATTGGGTCTTGGCGGAATAGGACCAGAAGCGGCGAAGCCCGTAATGGAAGGCAAAGGCATTCTATTTAAAAAATTTGCAGACATCGACGTATTTGACATCGAGCTAAAAACTCGGAGTCCGGATGATGTAATACGAGCATGTGAAATGCTGGAGCCGACATTTGGTGGAATAAATCTAGAAGACATTAAGGCGCCTGAATGTTTTTATATTGAAGAAACTCTTAAAAAGAGATTAAAAATTCCAGTTTTTCACGACGACCAACATGGTACGGCTGTGATCAGCGGAGCTGCATTTTTAAACGCTCTCGAAGTAACGAAACGTAAAATAGAAAAGACAAAAGTTGTATTTCTTGGTGGTGGTGCCGCATCCATTGCCTGCGCGACGTTGTATTTGAATTTGGGCGTAAAAAAAGAAAATGTATTTATGGTCGATACTAAAGGGATTATTCATGACGATCGCACCGATGCGGTCAATGAATACAAAGCACGGTTTTCGGTGAACACCGAAAGACGAACCTTGTCTGAAGCCCTTGATGGCGCAGATGCTTTGGTTGCGTGTTCTGTTGCTGGCGCCGTAACCGCAGACATGATTATGAAAATGGCGAAAAATCCGATAATTTTTGCGATGGCTAATCCAGAGCCCGAAATCCAACCCGAGGAAGTACTAAAAGTTAGGCCAGATGCAATTATGGCAACTGGTCGATCTGACTTTCCAAATCAGGTTAATAATGTTTTAGGCTTTCCATTTATTTTTAGAGGCGCACTAGATACCCACTCGACGGCAATTAACGAAGAAATGAAAATGGCCGCGGTTAAGGCATTGGCGGAGTTGGCGAAAGAAAATGTGCCTGAAAACGTTTCTCGGGCCTATGGTGGGGAAAGCTTTGTTTTTGGAAAGCAGTACTTGATTCCAAAGCCTTTTGATCATCGAACATTGATTTGGGTCTCATCAGCAGTTGCGGAAGCTGCGATGAAAAGTGGAGTGGCTCGAAAGACGATTGACTTAAGGGAATACCGTGAAAACCTAGAGCGCCTCCTTGGGTCGACCTATACGATTATGAGGAGTATTAAAAACAGAGTCCGTGCAAAAAATGAATCACCTGGTGGAAAGCCCGCAACGATTGTTTTTCCGGAAGGCTCCAATTATCACATTCTTGAAGCCGCTCGGGAAATGCGCGAGGATAAAATCGCTGAACCAATTTTGATCGGCGACGAGACTAAAATCAAAAATCGAATTGAAGAATTGGGACTGACAGATATCCTCAAGGACGTTCGAATTTTAAATCCAACCATCGCCCCTGAGCGAGAAGAATACTCGCAGCGATATTACGAAAAGCGATGTCGAAAGGGCGCGACCTATACTAATTCTAGAACCATTTTGAAAAATCATAATTATTTTGCAGCGATGATGGTCGAAGTAGGGCATGCCGATGCTTTATTGAGTGGTGTTCAACAAAGTTATCCGGAATCAATTAAGCCGGCACTTCAAGCAATTGGTGTACAGGAGGGATCGAAGTTGGCTGGGATCTATATGATTTCAACTAAGAAAAAGCTTTATTGGTTTGCCGATACTACAGTAAATATTGATCCGACTGCTGAGGAACTAGCAGGAATTGCTATTCATACCGCAGATTTCGTAAAAAGTTTTACAGGAAATGAACCCAAGGTTGCAATGCTTTCATTTTCAAATTTTGGATCAAATGGCCACGCATTTGCCGAAAAGGTAAGTTCGGCTACTCAATTGGTAAAAGAAATGCGGCCAGATATTACAATAGATGGCGAAATGCAGGTGGATACAGCTCTTGATCCCAATATTTGTAATGGTGATTTTCCATTTAATTCGATTAAGGGCAACGCCGATATATTGATCTTTCCAAACCTTGAGTCCGGAAATATCGCCTATAAATTGATGAAGAGAATTGGAAATGCCGAAGCAATTGGTCCAATTCTAGTGGGAATGAATCGGCCTGTTTTTGTGATGGAAAGAAATTCCGATGCAAGTGCAATCGTTAATATGGCTGCGATTACTGCTATGGAAGTGCAGGAGAGAAATCGCAAAAAGAAGGAGAAATAAAAAGTGAAACGTGAAATTCTTATGACCAATAAAGCTCCCGCCCCAATCGGGCCTTACAGTCAGGCCGTGAGGCTGGGGGGATTCATCTATTGTTCGGGTCAGATTTCCCTCGATTCCCAAACTGGAGAAATAATAGGTCAAGGTGACGTTGAGGCTCAAACAGTTCAAGTGATGAAAAATATTCAAGCTGTGCTCACGGATGCGGCCGGTGCCGGATTTGAGGACGTAGTTAAAACTACTATTTTTCTTAAATCGATGGATGACTTTCCTAAGGTCAATGCCATTTACGGTAAATGTTTCGAGTCGAATCCGCCCGCGCGCTCCTGTGTCGAGGTGTCGAGGTTGCCAAAAGATGTATTGGTTGAAATCGAGATAATTGCTTTTCGAGAGTAATTCCAATGAGGTCAAAGCGCCGGCTTACGATATTATTTTCGGTAACAATATCGATATTAATTCTCTCTAGTTTATTCGTGTTTTTACGAGCAGGCTCAATTTACGGTTATCAGCGATTTTATAATATTGATTCTCATCCACGAGTGGATGCAATTGTTTGTTTGGCAGGAGCACGCGGACGTATTGAACACGCTGCACGGATATGGAATTCTTATTATTTAGAGTCTCAGAAAAACGCGTTCGTTAATGTTCCGGTTTTGTTCGTGAGCGGAATGGGCAAGAAATCGAATTGGAATGTTTTTAGCTCTCAAGTTCCAGAAGATATATTGGCCAACTTAAAACAAGAAAACGTAATTTTGGAAAACGAGAGCGAAGACACTCGCCAAAACGCTATTGAAGTTGAAAAAAGACGAGCTGCAGAAGATTGGACTCGCATTCTTTTGGTCACTTCGAGTTATCACATGAAGCGAGCGCAATTGTTTTTTCGGTCTGTATTGGGAGACGATGTTCAGGTGCTTAGCGTTGCGTTAGAGCAAGAGCCATTCTCATTACGGGGGTGGTTTAGCACTGGAGAATCGATTCGAATTACGATAATCGAGTACATAAAGATATTGCTTCAACGGCCAACGCTTTAAATAAGTATTGAAAACGAGGAAAAATTGATTCGATTACAAAAAGGGCTCAATTTTATTTGGACAGACGTCGATCGCCCTGATCGACAGTTTTTGTCAATTGTTTTGCTACTTTCGTTTTTCCAAGGGTTTTGGGCAATTTATAACTACGGTTATATGGGACAGGATTTTGGTACTCATATGGCCTATGCTTTAGATTATTTTGGTTGGAGAAATTTTAAATCCCCCAATGCGCCGATGTTTTATTGGATTCCAAGAATTAGCATGAATATTGTCGGTAAGACGTTTTTCGTTGAGGCGATGTCGATTGGATTTTTGATTTTAAATACAATCGGATTGGCAATGCTTTTCTGGATTTTGAATCAGGTATTTAAGATTAGATTTCTAAAGTGGGGCGCGTTTTTGCTGGTGGTTTTTTTTCCGGTTCGCGCTATTCACTCGGTTGTTTATGCAGGTGATGCGGTTATGTTTTTGCCGTTTGTGGCAGTGACTTTACTTGTTTTTAAGCTGTTTAATACGACCAACAACGAGCGGCAGATTAAATATTGGATGGTAATTTCAATAGTCACCTCAATTGCAACCTGCTTGAAATATAGTTTTATTGCTTTAGGGCCAGTATTATTTCTTGTCTATTTAATTCAGGTGAGGTGTTCTATCTCGCGAGAGCGTTTTTGGACTTATTCAGTTCGAGTAGCGCTATGTTTGCTCCTGCCGGCATTTCTTTTTGTATTTCAAATGGTGAAAAGCTACCAAGCAGAAAGCTACACGACGACAACGCATTGGAAAAATCCGGCCGATCCATCTAAAATGAATTGGAACGATATACTTTTTTTGAAAGAAAAAGATTGGGAGTTATTGGACGCTCCTTATTATTTTGATTTGAAAATCTTAGAGAATCACAAACATTCGTATCCGGCTTTGCTTCATATGGCTAGTTTTTCAGATACGATGCATTTCTGGCAAGAGGTGCCGGCAAATGTATCCCGTATACCCTTCCAGAGAACTCAAACTTTCGATTTTCCGAAAATTCAGTCGCCGCTTATGCATCAGCTTTCTAAGGTTTCTATTATTTCGTCTATTTGGATTAGTGTTTTGTCTTTACTTGGGGCGCTTGTAATCGGATTTCAGTCCGTTCGATTTCTTATTACGGGGCAAGATTTACTTCATCCAGGAACAGCATTTTGGGCACTGTTTTCGTGGGCTTTTTACCTGATGATGGTCGTAAATTTTCCTCGGCTAGCGGAACCATATCAGTGGGGTTACTGGTTGCCGCGATATGTCTTTCCTTCCTTGGTTTCATTCATTTTGTTTGGAATGGTATTACTCGATCGGTTTGCCGTTCGAGTCAGGCGGCCCCATGTGTTTGGGGGTATTGTTTTAGCTGTCTCCATCGCATATTCCGTTCTTTACATGGTTATTCTGTAAAGGATCGTCAATAATTTGCCGATTGGGAAATTATATTGATTATCTATTTTTAGATTGAATTTAAATTGAAGCCTATGCTTGGCCGATAAGTCTTTGATGAGATTTAGATTTTCAATCTTGGCCTTTGCTTTTTTGGGGCTGAGCCACGATTCCGTCGCAAAGAGTTTGTATCAGGAATATGTATTAGAGCCGATTTGGTCAATGATTGGCGCAACTCCCGATACTTGTGCGCGCGCTCAACAGGCCGTCGATTATAAAAACTTAGCTCACTGTGTTTCTAACGGAGACGACGTCGGCGATATTGAGTCTCTCGTGGCTACATGGAATCAGATTGCTCCCGGAGCAATAAGTGGTTCGCGTAGTCCGAATAATAGTTCAAAAAATGGCGCAAAACTAAAGGCGGAAGCGCTAGATCGCCAACATGATTTGGTTTTGATAAGAAGGCTGGCTTCGATTCAAGCGAATAAACTTTATGACGAGTATGCTGATTTGGCTCTTCTGTCACAGGATACTAACAGATATTCAGCTCGAATTTCGGAATTACCGATTCCCAAGGATTGTAATGGCTGGAGTGAGCTGGAATCGAGTTTTGCTGATCGCGTTAAGAAGAAAAGCGAGGTAACTCAGAATCGACTCACAGAACATAGGCTCAATAGGGCCGCCAAAGTTACACCATACATTCAAGGAATTTTGGAAGAGCGGCATCGTCAGGCAGCACTGGATGAAAAAATAGAATCATTGTCTAACTCTATTGCCTTTCGATCTGGTTACGAGGATTCTATTTCCTACGCTAGTGAACTTACTTCACTTAGACAGCAAGTCGCAGATGCGAAATCGGTCTTAGAAAGTAGCAAAAATAGAATTTCAAGTTTTGAGGCCGACGAGCCAATCTTAGCCACACCTACTTTTAAAAGTTATTTGGATGTGGCGTTTCGCAGAGAGAAGGCGTCATTTGATGCCGGCAGTATGATTCATCAGAATCATGAAGCGGCAGCAATAAATTTGCTCAATGCCGCTTCAAGAGAGAGGCAAGCGCAAATAGTTAAATCGGCCGGAAAAGACGATTCAAGAGGAGAATTGGGTAGACTGTGTTGGCTTACGTCTGGAGAAAAAGTTCAAAAAGATCCGGATCAGCTCTTAGAAAACTGGGGACTTATTTCTCAGTTGGTAAACCAAAAGGCAATTAGCGAAGCCATAGGCCAAACGAAGTCAGGATTGCCTGACGCGTATCTAAACGGTGCGGCTTGCCGGTTGACGCTTGGATTGATTCAGAATGAGGCAGTTAATGACGTTCACGATATTGTCTTCGCCGTTGGCACGGCTGGCATCGGAGTAGCCGCTTCTGCGCTGAAAGTATTGGGTCGAGCTCCAACCTTAGCACGCGCCTTAATGGGGCTAAGTGCTGTTGCCGGAATGTCAGTGGATGTGGGTCAGTTTTACGAGGCCTGTTTAAAGGGTGAAGATCTACGAGGCAAAAAATTTGATGTCAACGAAGAAGCAGTGAATGCTTGTTGGGATGATGCCACGGTGATGGCTCTCAATGCCGGAATGAGCGCGCTCGGTATGCGTTCGGTGACGTCGAAGTTATCTCAATTTAGAAAACATCAATTGGCGGATAGTGCCGCCAGACACATTGCTCGAATGAATGATCTAAATCCAGCACAGCGGGCACTATTGCATCGTGAATTGTTAGAGAGTGGAATTACCGCTTCGGATTTGAAGCAGATTCGACGAATTCCTAGTTCTCAAATTAACGTAGCCGATTTGAAGAGCACTAGTAGACAGGTCGGTTCAGCTCAGGAATTTGTACATGACATGGTGGAACTTGAACTTCGAGGCAATATCCCGGCAAATCGAGCACTTGCTGATCGTTATTTAGGGGCATTTAGGAATGACCTAAATATGGTTCGTAGAACTCGAGAGATAATGGAAAATGGGGTGAAGCCCCCACAGAAGATTTATCAAATCGTAAACACTTTGATGAAAAGAATGAATTCAGCTGCTGGTAACCAGGTGGTGGATGAATATATTTCAGAGTTACGAAAAATCACTTACGATGTATTGGGCGAAAAATACGCATCTCAAATATTTTTTTCAGATTGGAAAACAGTTCAGGGTGTAATTGACCTTTCGGACGACGCACTCAATAGCAAAATGGATTTAATTAGGAGCCGATTTTTCGAAAAACTAAAAGATAATGATGAGATTGTGACGTATTTCGGCGGACCAGAGGCCTTGCGGCGCGAGATTCAAACTGGACTTGCGATCGGTACGGGCTCCTCGCATGAAGCCGCAACCATGGCTGCAAAAATGGCCGTTATCCGAAAGGCTGACGGAACTCCTGCATTTGGTTCAAAAGCTGGGCAAGTGTTAAATTTCTCTTCTGAAATGTTGAACGAGTCAATGGATCAGGCGGCTCGAAGTTTAAATCGTATTCCGAGTTCATTTAAGGACAGCGGTGGCTTGAAAATGGATATTTATGAGGCCTTTAGAAAGGGTAATAAAGAAAAGGTTGAGGAGTTCCTTTCTTCAATTCCTAAAGAGAGCCGCGCGGCGGTGGCGACGGAAGTAAAGCGCTATATGGAGAGCATAAATGTGCTCGACTATTTTCCACCCAGGCTAATGGATCCCACTGAGGCAAGTAAGCTTGCAAAAGCGGTGGATTCTGGTGACGTGCGGGAAGCGACTCGAATTGTGAGGCAATCCGATCCCCGTCGAGCCGAACAGTTTATGAAAGCGTTCGATCCAGAAGGCGTTTCTACTGTAATGCTTTTTGACATCAAAAATATGGGTGGGTCGAACTTCCGAGCAATGGAAATCCGTTCTCGTGAAATTCGCGAGCATATGGCAGCCAGACCTAAATCTCCTGGGGCAGCATTCGATCAATGGGAAAAAGTGCTTTATCAAAAAGTAGAGACTGCGTTGGATCCCGTCACTGACGATTTACATGCGATGGAAGATAGATTGAAAGATCAATTGCGGGCGTCCGGACTCAAGGACGAAGACTATTTGATGAGACGCACGGGTGACGATATTACCGTGATCGTTAAACCGCCAATTGAAACCAACATAGTCATGCAGCGAATGATGAATGCGACCGGAGACTCGGCGTCGGGCGCGACTGCTACAAGTCGGAGTGCTCGAGGCCCCCCTCGAGTTCGAGCATCTGCTGTCGAACTAACGGGGCGAGAAACGACGGCTGAGATTTTATCTCGTCTTGATGCTCAAACTGAAATTATTAAGCATTTCGAGGCAAGCGGTATGCAAGGCGTTAGGGTGATGACCGTTGGAGGGCAAGACCTCGTGTTTCCTCCTGTGGGGGCAGATTCTTCCACGGTAGCGTTATTTGATAAGCTTCTTGCTCAATTGCCTAATGGAACTTAGAGGCGTAAACGAAGCGCTGAAGAAAAATACCAGTCATCTCGTACGGTATCGAGTGGCTTTGCCCTGACGTATTGCCCCTGCGTATTTAGTCCCAGAGAATTTGATAGACCGATTGTCACGCCTAGGCCACCGGTAAAGGAAATAGAATTTGGTTCCTGGCCACCGGATTCGCCAAATCCAATATAATCTGTTTTTTGTATTCCCAATTCAAAAAATGGTCGAAGGTTCATTAGTGCCAAATAAAACCGCAGTGAAGAATCAATCGAAAAGCTAGGCTCAAATGCATCAATTTTCAATGAAGTAGACTGCGAATCGATTGCGTTTGAAAGTTCAGACGGAACCGACGTGTACTTTGAAATTCCGGCTCTGATTTCTACTAGGCGAGACAATCCATAGCCAATCGAAAACTTAGGACCTTTTGTGTCAAAAAACTGAGATCCATTATATATGCCGTACCCGGCTTCAACGTTCATCTGGCTTTTTAAACCTATGTGAGTAGGGTGGGAGCTGTAACTTGCCAAAGCATATTGTGACTGTCCTGGTATCAATTGTATCGTCAACTGCACTGCTATCTGCACTGCCAATTGTGTTGCCAGCAAAATGAGACTGGCATATGAGAATAATCGCATGAAATAGGCCGTCCTTTCGGAAAGTCTAAACCGTTTCTTCAAAAAGTCTATCGTATTTACCGCGATAATTGTCGCGAATGACCTTTAAAACTTCAAAACCATATTGAATTGGTCTCAAGTGCGACTCCTCGTCTCCGTAGTGAGTTGGAATAGGAAGATCAGCGATTCGAAGCTGTTTTTTGCCGCCCATTAGGAGCATTTCGCCATCAAAATGGAACGTATTCGACAATTTTTCGAATGGTATAGATTGAAGCGCTTTCTTAGAATAAAGCATGTACCCGCTATGGTATTCTGAAACGTTCATTCCGTAGGCTAGGTTTTCAAGTTTTGTGAGGCAAATATTGGCGATAAATTTGTACACCGGCATTCCGCCTTTGAGGGCCGACTTGTAATCCCGCATTCGAGAACCTAATACGAGATCCGCTTGATCATTTACCAAAGGGGCATATAGACGCTTCATTTCTTCGGGCGCGTACTGACCGTCGGCATGCAGCAGAACCGCAATGTCGGCGCCGAGTTCAAGCGCACGATGATAGCCCGTTTTTTGGGCTGCTCCATAGCCTTTATTTTCTTCGTGAAAAAGAACTTCAATCTTTGGGTACTGAGCGACGAGTTCGGGGGTAGTAGAGCGAGGCACGTCCTTACCTGCGTCTTCGACTATTAAAATCCAAGATATTTCATTGTGAACATCCGCTGGAATTCGTTTGAGCACGCTGGGTAGGGTATCTTTTGCTTTATAGGCCGGAATGACGACTGCTATTTTTTTTGAATTTTCGTTCATATATCGATCTTTCAAAAGTTACTTAAACATTTTTTCTGTCCAAGTTTTTGGAGTTTTTTCGTTTCTTATTTCTATATCCAAATGATAGCGAAAGCGGCGCGGTCCACGTGCTTCAATCCATTTCGCCATATCTTGTAAACTGTCTCGGAGCGAGAACGCGGTTCCATAGCGAAAAATTTCACGTGAACGATCTGCGCTACAAGTTGCCAATTTGACTTCTTGAGGTCTCGGGTCGACAAACTTCGGATCTAAATTTTTGAAATTTACGATGTCGGCAATTGTTTCTGCCAGTTCAACAATCGTAATAAACTCTTCGTCCGGTCCAATATTGATAGTGCGACCAACCGCCACGTCGGACGTAAGTGCCTTTTCAAAACAAGGTAGAATGTCCCGAACATCGGTGAAGCATCTTTTTTGCATTCCATCGCCATAGATGATGGGTTGCTTTCCCTGAAGCATAAGGTTGGTCATTATTGAAGCCACATTTCGAAAAGGATCGTCGTATTTTTGATGGGCCCCAATAATGTTATGGGGAACCAAATTGACATATTCAAAACCGTGGACTTCCGACAATATTCTTAAAACTTGTTCAGCCCCGATTTTAGCAACACCGTAAGGATCAACCGGATTTGGAACGAGGTCTTCTGTGAAAGGAATCACTTCTTGTTTTCCGTAACGAGCCATGCTTGAGCAGTTGATCACTCTTTTCACACCAACTTCAGCGCATGCAGTGAAAACGGTTGCTGATATCTGCATTGTATTTTGGCAAACGAGGTGTGGTGAAAATACGCTAAGTCCTTCGTAAGCGGTACAGGCCGTGTGTATGACTACGTCATGGCCACGAAACATTTTTTTCATCGCGTTTAGGTACTGACAATCAACTTGATGAAATTCGGCCTCTTGAGGTACGTTGTCTAGATAACCGCCTATCAACGTATCATTTCCCGACACCTCATGACCCTTTGAAATAAGATCCTCTGCGATTCGGCTACCTAAAAACCCAGCTATACCTGTAATAAATACTTTCATCGTTTCAGGCATAGAATTTCCATAATCTCAGTCCTTAGTCAATCTTCGGGTTAGAGGAAAGACAGGAACTAAGGCGCGTCATTTAGTTGCGCGCTGCATTCAACCGCCAGTTCTGGCAACTTCCAGCGGAATCGCATAGGATCCATTGGAAATGGAAAAAGAAATCATCGCCACGCTCGCCGGGTTTTTGTTTGTATACCGAATATTTTCAATACTCTTTGCTGAGATCAAAAGTGGAAATTTCATGATTTTCAAAACCCCAGGTCGATTTTTTGAATTGGTGATGGGAAGAAACTTGCCTGACGCCGAAAAAATGCGCATCTATTTAGGCGTGTTTTCACTTTTCCTTGGTCTGGCAGGGCTGATTTTTATTGATCCAATATCTAGGCTTTTTACTTCAATCTAGGACTTAGTGAAATCTATTCCAATACAGAGATTTGGATTCACAAGTGGCACTCTTAGCGGAAAGTAATGGGAACTCACTTTGCGGTAGCGTCGTTTTAGTTCGTCCAATATTTCACTGGGAAAATTTATATGTTCCGATTTGATAAACCAATCGTAACTTTGTTGGTAACGTTTTTCGAATATTGGCTTTGCTGAGATTTGTCGAGCAAGGGAATAAGCCAATCCGCCTTCGCATGGAATGACAACTGTAAACTGCGCATCCGGTTTAAGCACGCGGTAGATTTCGTCTAGAGCGGCCGGTAAATTTGGTAAGTGTTCTAAAACATGGATCGCCAAAACTCGATCAAATGTATTGTCGTCGTAAGGCAATCGAGTTTGACAGTCACCAACGGCAGCGTGGATTTTCGGAAACCTATCTTTTAGTCGATCCACCATGTTTTCACGCAATTCAACCACATGGTAGTCTTGGGAGTTTAAGTCTTCATAGTTTAAATGTTCACCAATTCCAGCCCCGATTTCAAGCGTCGTAATATGAGTCCTGTTTTTTCTGACCCCTGCCGGATAGCCATGATTAAATTTTTCAACCGCGCCATATTTTTTTGGAAGCACTTCGTGCCAATACTTCATAAAGTCATCTTTAATTTTCAATTGCTCAGCAGATAAATTTGGCAATTGCTTGGGCCATTTACTGATCATTTGCGATTTCATGAGAAATTTGCTCCAAATCATAATTATAATCGGACAAAAATTGTTGAGTCCTTAAGTATCCAGAAGGAGTTCCGATTTCAAAAAACGGTTTTTCAACTAAAAACGGGCCAACAAATTTTTGAGCAGACGCAGTCTCCAGTATTTGTGCCAAGTCAAAATGTTCCTTATTTGGAAAATTTTCTTCACACCATTTTTTATTAAACACCATCATACCGTAATCAATAAACGTCATTTCTTTTGTTGGATTTGATTTTCGATAAATAAGAGTGTCGTCTTTATAAAATACGTTACTTTGATCATGTCTATTATTATTTTCAAGAATTGCCATAGTGATCGGATATTTATTCCGCTCATGAGTCCAAAATACAGATCTCGGATCGATCAATAGGAAACTATCACCATAGGAAACGATAAAATCGTTCCAAAGAACTGGTAAAGCATTTTTAAGAGCCCCCCCGGTTCCTAATAATCCGTTCCTTTCTGTGGAGTAAATAATATTCGGAATCTTTTTTATATCGAGTGATTCAATGTGTTTTCTGATTTCATCCGATTGATGACCTATCGCCATTACAACCGATTCAACGCCTCCAATTTTTAACCATTCCAATTGTACTTGAATAAATGTTTTCGTACCGATCGGCAATAGAGCTTTGGGTCTTCCATCGGATATTTCTTTCACACGGGTTCCCAACCCGCCTGCGAGAATCAGACACTGCATGGTAAGTCTCGATATCCATTCTCTTGATAGGTTTGGCGAATCGCGCTCAGTGCGTAATGAGCTGAGTCCAGTCCTCCAAGCAATGGCTTGTTGTCGTCAATATGATCGAACAAATTCTCTAAATCTCGACGCCATGACAAGTCGGGTTCATTTGAATATTCAAATTTTTCTGCGCTTGGCGGTCCCATTTCAGCTGGCATACGATACACAGTCAGTTGTTCGGGTCCATAGCTCCCGCCCAGTCCTTCAAGAAGCAGCTTTCCTGTTTTGAAGTAAATTTCCATTCGGAATTGATTTTTCCATTCGGTGAAACTTACTGAGAGTGATCCCCATTTTCTGCCGATTTCTGGATTTTCCGAGAAAGTGAGTACGGCGTTGTCTTCAACAGGTGTATTCCAAAAAGCAGTTGTAGCGAAAGTCGATTTGAGTGGAAGTGGTCCCAAAAACCAATAATATAAATCTAATAAATGAACGCCTTGATCAATAAGCTCACCGCCACCACTTAATTCGGGTTTACAGCGCCATTCATTTTCATATCCGATTCGACCACCGTGCCCGTAATGAGTTCGAATATTTAATATCTCGCCAAGTTCTGACGACTCCTGAATTGCCTTGGCTTTCATTATAGAAGGGTGAAAACGATGATTGAAACCGATCTTCACGTGTTTTGAATTTTCCTTAGAAATCTGCATCAGAGTTTCTATTTGGCCTACTTGAATTCCACCTGGCTTCTCGAGCAGTACATTTTTGCCAGCATTCAGAGCTACTTTCGCTAAATCAAAAAGACGAGCGTGCGGAGTCGCGATCACGACCACTTCAGATTGGTCTTTGAGGATGTCTTCCAGAGAAACTGCAACGGATCCGCCTCGCTTCATAGCTAGTTTCTTTGATGCATTTGAATCAACATCATAGAAAGAACAAACTTCTGTGCCATCGGGCAATGCTTGAGACCGTTTTTCGCCAATTAAGCCGCATCCGATGAAGGAGACATGCCTATTTTTCACTTTCGATCCTCAGGGATAATTCGGCGCAGTTGATAAACATCAGTGTTTTTAATTGTTTCCCAGTTTTTTGAAATTTCATCCCACGGGTCCCAAAG
>Ga0066639_10003418_pt1 | contig 13745 bp, 11 predicted proteins | sample CryGeyCG2114_010_2_FD_59504 | JGI IMG/M metagenome (GOLD analysis project Ga0066639, IMG submission 59504) | Groundwater microbial communities from aquifer - Crystal Geyser CG10_big_fil_rev_8/21/14_0.10 | ecosystem: Environmental > Aquatic > Deep subsurface > Groundwater | place: USA: Utah...
AAAACAACGAAAAACTACTGTGCTGGCTGTTCGGGCATTGCGCTGCCTTCTCCACCCTCTGCAGGTGCTTCAGGCATTGCGGGAGCAGCAGGAGCTGCCGGTGTCGCCATATCGCCGCCCTCTGCTGGTGTTGCGGGAGCAGCAGGAGCTGCCATGTCGCCGCCAGCTGGCATTGGGTTCTGTTCATCTTGCATAGTGTTGATCCAATTACTGATAAAAAATGGTCCGAACTTCGAAAATCTATTGCTCGGACCTGTATATATACCCTAGCACGGATAATGAAAAAGTCAATTAAATACTATCAACACGTGAAATGGTCTCGTGTCTTTTTTTAAACAATCGTTCAATGTTTTATCAGATTGATTGAGTAAGACATTTAAACAAAGCGTGAACTAATTCATCCTTCTTTTCTTGTTCCAACTCACCCGGCACTTCTATACCATAGACGCGAACAAAACCCGCAGACCGAACGAGCCATGATTCAAGCGGCCCAAAAAGTTGGTTCGTGTCTATGTTCGATTTATATCCATCAGTAAATACATGTCCCAAAACAGGATCATCAGGATCATCAACTCCGTTCAGAAGCCCAACGCCCAGAGCAGTGATGCATAATCGCAGTTGCTCTATTCTGCTTTCTTCAAGCTCTCCGCTGTCGTATAAATAAAAATCGGTATGAATCGGATCCTCGTGGAATGAGACACAAGTTCGGAGCTTGAATTGATGTATTATATCAATTGCTGCGCGCGCCTCTGAACTGTGTGTATGTTCCAAAAAACAACGATTCAGATCGTCTCCATCCTTATTAACCCGCGTGCCGCGCGCAACGGCGCTCGGACTTACGCGTGGGATGTACACATACGAAAACGACGCATCTATCTCTTTCTCGAGGAATCGGCACACGGAATCAACAACGCCACACTCGTCGCCATGTATGCCTGAACACAACAATATCCTCGGCTCGTCTCCGGAGACAAAATATTCAGTACCATTGTGTATGCGTTGTTGCATATGCTTGGTCCATGGTACTTAAAATCGAGGCGTCGGTCAATGCGTGACTCGCATCGCCCGCTCAAGCGCATAGTCGCCGACACGCGTCCGAGTCAGCTGATATAAGAATGAAACAGTACCGAACCGAGTACCGAGCTCGCGCGCAAGCGATCTGATATAAGTACCACTTGAACAAGAGACAGAGAATTTGACAGCCGGCAGAACAGTTTCAGAATGTCCGAGACCACGCCACGCTCCTATTATCTCATTCTGCCTGAAGTCTCCACTTACCATGGCCGCAATCTGTTCCGCGGCCGCAGCAATATCATACAATCGAATATCATCAAACGATATAGCGCCGATCGAGTGTATAGTGGTCGTCCGTTTCGGTATTGCGATCTCTTCGAGCCTCTTGTTTCGCGCCCACCAGTAGAGCGGCCGCCCCTGCACGCGGGGCGAGGAATATACCGGAACAGACATAGTGCACGGTCCGACATACGAGTGAAGCGCGCCCGCAATATCTTCAGGCTCCAAAGTGGCATTTGTTGCGGCAATATGAGGAATGCCGAGCAGATCATCTGAGTCCGTACCAATACCAAAAATCACGGTTGCGTCGTATGCTTTATCCGCGTTACTCATAAACTCCTGTTCTAAAACCGCGTCCCCGCATAGTGCAAGAAGTACGCCGTCCGCCGCAGGATCAAGACGTCCCGCATAGCTCATCGCGAGATTTGCATACGCCGGGTCACTTTTTCTAAAAGCCGCCAATGTATCGAGCGGTGTTCTGCCTATGGGCTTATATAGCGGGATGATTTGAGATTGTGTTGACATAACCATACGTATTGCCCATAATACCCTCTTGGATCTTTTTTGTACATTAGACAATTTCACGGCGACAACCAAGGAGAATCACGTGCCCGACGAAAAGCATACTCGCGATCTTTCGGCAGAGCTCGACCGTATCACAATCAAGCCGTCTAAAAATGGAAAGTGGTATCACTGCAATTACTGCAAAAAGAAAATAAAAAAAGGGCAAACGAAGCGCCATCGCATCATGCACGCGCGCAATGTGATCGCGCAGTTCCACCAAAGGGCCGGTACTATTCACCAAAAGGAAAAAAATGAGGTCATGATCGATGCCAACGGATACGCAGACTGCAAACATTGCGGCGCAACTGATTATTTCAAAAACCGTCTCAAAGGCAAGCCGCAACGGTTTGTGTGCTATTCGTGTAAAAAATCATTCATCCTCATACCTCGCGCGTCTTAAAAAAACACGAAAAAACGTAAACGGCGATCCAATAGGGTTGCCGTTTTCTTAGTGTCTCGCAACCCATAGCTGCCACATTCCCTAAATGATCCGCATTTGTTTTACGTTCCGAGACGCGCTACAATATCCCTGAATGCGGACGCGCCATATGCCACACCACATAAAAACAAAACCAACAACCATTGTCATCTTCGGGGTCACCGGAGATCTCGCAGGTAAAAAGATTATACCTGCGCTTTTTGACCTGTATGCGCAAAATATGCTTCCTGAACAGTTCCACATTGTCGGATTCTCGCGAAGAGATTGGACGAATAAAAAATTTAATGAATACCTGGCGCAGCTCATAAAAAGAACAAAAAAAAAGGTCTCTCAAAATAAAATAGACGACTTTCTGAAAAATACCTGCTTTCAAGGAGGGACGTTCGACGATCTTGATGCCTACCGCGCGCTCGGACAAAAGACCCTCGAGGTAGATGAAGCAATGGGCGGCTGCGCGAACAAACTGTTTTATCTCGCGGCGCCACCCGCGCACTATGAGACCATCTTCAAACATCTTGCCCGCTCCGGGCTCACCATTCCCTGCGGTGGCGCCGAAGGATGGACGCGTGTGCTTGTTGAAAAACCATTCGGCAAAGACAGCGCCACGGCCATGCGCCTTGATACGCTCATGTCGCAACTCTTCCGAGAAGAACAGATATTCCGCATCGACCATTACCTCGCAAAAGAAACGCTCCAGAACATTCTCGCATTTCGCTTTTCAAATACGCTTTTTGAACCCATCTGGAACCGCGATCACATTGATCGAGTCGAAATAAAACTGCTCGAAAAGGACCGAATCACCGAGCGTGGGGAATTTTACGACCAGAACGGCGCCCTGCGTGACGTTGGACAAAATCACATACTGCAGATGCTCGCGCTTATTGCCATGGAAGATCCCGGTGAACTGAACAGCGCTGCCGTCAGAGCAGAACGCGCAGCAGTACTGCGGTCGCTCGTCCCTCTTAAAACGAAAGAGATAACTGACCGTACCATAAAAGCGCAATACAAAGGATATACGTCGGAAAAAAAGATCAAACGAGGTTCCAAAACAGAGACATACTTCAAAACAATAACGCATATAAACAATAAGCGCTGGAAGGGCGTACCCTTTGTGCTTGAGAGCGGTAAAGCGCTTGGAAAGGAGTTGACTGAGATCAGCGTGTATTTCAAACAAAAGATGACCTGCGTCTGCGAACTGCAGTCAGATCAAATCCTGCAAAACGTTCTTACCTTCTCGATCAAGCCAAAAGAAGGTATCGCCGCGCTTTTTTGGGCGAAAAAACCCGGATTCACCATGGAAGTGGAACCGCGCGAACTGTCCTTCAATTATCGAGCTCCGAAAAACAACACCAGGCCACATGACGCATATGAGCAGGTACTCTATGATTGCATCCGCGGCGAACAGATGCTTTTTGCAAGCACTGAGGAGGTAAAAGCAGCATGGGAATTCATTACGCCAATTCTGGAAAACTGGGAATCGATTCCGCTTCACTTGTACCGTCCGGGAACGAAACCGCCTATTATATAACAGCGAACGACACGCCGAGCGAACGCGCATGGTGCCCGTTCCTGCGGGTTCTTTAATGACGTCTATGCCATCACCTTCAAACAAAACAGTCATCAGCATATTCCTCAAACACGTAAAGCCATATCAATGGCCGTTCTTGGCAATGATGTTCTTGATCCTCCTTTCTGAGATAGCGGGTGTTGTGGCTCCGGTGTATTACAAAAAACTGTTCGACGGCATTGATCTTGCTTCAGGAAGCCTCACGGACGCGATCAAGCCGCTCGTTTCGATTCTCGTCATCATCCTCGTCGTCAACCTTGCTGGGTGGTTCTTTTACCGCATCGCGCATATCATTAACAACTATCTCCAGCCGCGCGTCATAGCCGATATCGAGCGAACCGGATTCAGCTATGTGCTAGATCACTCGAACAGTTTTTTTGCGAATAATTTTACGGGGTCGATTGTGCGCAAAGTCCGGCGACTCTCGCGCGCGTACGAAGATTTCTCGGACGTAGTGCAGTGGGATTTTATGGCGCTCTTCACTATCATTGTGGGATCGCTCGCCGTACTGTGGTTCCGGAGCCGGCTCATTGTGTTGGTAACGCTCACCTGGATCGTCGTTTTTACGATTGTCAACTATTTCGTGGCGCGCTGGCGGCTCAAATATGATGAAAAGAGGGCTGAGAACGATTCAAAAGTAACCGCTGTCCTCGCGGATGCCATCACCAACACGCAGAACGTGCGACTGTTCACCAACAAACGGTATGAAGAAAAGCTGTTCCACAATATCACTGAACAGCATCGAAAGATAACAACTCTCTCGTGGAATATCGCCGAGATCAACGACGGCGTGCAATGGGGACTTATGATCCTGATCGAGTTTGCGGTCATGGCCATTGCCGTCAGACTTTGGTCACAGGGACATTTGACCATTGGTGATTTCGCGCTTCTGCAGGGATACCTGACCGGCCTGTTTGTGCACATCCACCGCCTCGGGCGCATTATCCGAAGAACGTACGAGGCATTCGCTGACGCGAAGGAGATGGTTGAAATATTGGAAACGCCGCACGAGGTCACGAACGTCAAAAACGCGAAAGAACTGGAGGTATTGAGCGGAAGCATCGAATTTAAACAGGTGAACTTCAGCTATCGAACAGGACGACATGTGTTCAAAGCGTTTGACCTGTCCATTAGACCAAAAGAAAAGGTCGCGCTAGTAGGACCATCCGGAAGCGGCAAAACGACCATTGTCCAGCTTCTGCTGCGCCAGTTCAATATACAACGCGGTATGATCATGATTGATGGACAAAACATCGCGCACGCCACACTGGAAAGTCTGCGATCAAAGATCGCGCTCGTGCCGCAGGATCCGGTTCTCTTTCACCGCTCGCTCATGGAGAATATTCGCTACGGCCGGCTTGATGCCACTGACGAAGAAGTCATAGAAGCCGCACGCAAGGCGCACTGCGATATGTTCATCGAGAAACTTCCGGAAACGTATGACACGTTCGTCGGAGAACGAGGCATCAAACTGTCAGGAGGTGAGCGCCAGCGCATTGCCATCGCCCGCGCCATACTCAAGAACGCACCCATCCTCATTCTGGACGAAGCGACCTCCAGCCTTGATTCAGAATCCGAGGCGTTGATTCAGGACGCGCTTTACAAGCTCATGCGCGACAAAACAGCCCTCGCCATCGCGCATCGACTCTCGACCATCCTCACCATGGATAGGATCATTGTGATGGATAAGGGCGAGGTCATTGAAACCGGCACCCACAAGCAGCTTGCCCGAAAAAAAGGACTGTACCAGCGACTTTGGAAGATCCAGAGTGAAGGGTTCATGCCCTAGCGGAACTATGATGTTTTTGCCTGTTCCCTGCCCTGTCGAAGCGTTGCGGCAAGCCATACAAGTCGTTCAGTGAATGGCACAAGGCGCTTATCAAGCGCCTTTGTGTCCTTTGGCATACCATCATCGCCGAATATATCCTCAACGTTTGGGACGCGCATATCCTCATCCGAGACAACAAGCCCAAGCTCTCGCAAAACCGGCAGAAGCGCCTCGATCATGCGCGCGCCGCCTGCTTGGCCCGCAGACACGCCAATGATGCCAACGGCCTTGTTCTGGTATTCATCATATAGGATATCAAGCGCGCGCTTCAGACTCCCCGGATATCCGTGGTTGTATTCCGGCGCAACAATAACAATCGCGTCCGCTCGAATGATATCATCACGATAACCAGTATTCCGTTCCTTGAGCGGTTCACCTTCATCGTCCATGGGGAGATCAAGCTCGCGGATATCAATAAGCTTTGTTTCGACCTCAGGACGCCTGGTCATCTTTTCGCTCACATAGCGCGCGACGTGCTCGCTCCTGCGCCCTGCGCGCACTGTGCCGAGAATAATGGGAATAAAATATTTCATAGCAGCCATAGTATACCAAACGATTGTTTATTAATTAAAAAGCAGATTTATGATCTCCGATACACATACACTTTGTCCTCTTGTTCTTCCGCCGGCCAATTCGGAAATCGAAACGCGTGGGATATGACGCGCCCACCTTCCGGCAGCTCGCGTCTGAGTTTTTCTTCAAGGCGTTTCATAATCCCCGGAAGCCCATAGATGGTCACCACATCAAACCCAGAACAATCCAGCTTTAAAAAACTCTTCCAGTGGATATGCGCGCGACCCGAGAGCCCATGCCGCCGGATCAAAAGCCGAGAATGCAGAACAAGCATGGGATTGATCTCGTACCCGTGCGCCTCAGCGCCGGCCTGCGCCAATGCTATGACGATCCTGCCGTCGCCGCTCCCGAGATCACATGCCCGCTCCCCTGCGCGGATCTTGGCAAGCGCGATCATGGTGCTGACGCGCGAGCGCTTCGTGGGAACGAACGGCGCGCCAATAAGCGGCGGCAGGAGGTATGCGTATATGACAAATATGATCGCCAGTACGAGAACGGCATTGATGAGTATTGATATGGTTTCAAGCATGTCTCCACTATATCACAAGAACAGCGGAACGGATATAAAAAAAGCAGACGCAATTGATGCGCCTGCATATAAGGCGGATAGGCAAAAAAACTCCTATATGCGCCTAACGAAATCACCAACACGGATAGTGCCCGTGTTCAGGTGGCTCAAATTTTTACCGAACTCAGGCGAGCCATTCCGCGTGTGCCGATAGTTGCGTAGGGTTGTCATCGGCTCCTTGCTGCGTTTTCCGGTGTGTTGGTTTGTCTGGATCGTGGCACAGCGCGTACAGTTGCTCTCGCCCATAAACGTGACATCGCCTACTTGTACGCCAGTAATGCTGTCTTCTGCATATGCCCCGCACTTACCAAGGATTATGTTTGGCCTAAACTGGTCCATCTCCGATGCGGGCTCGCCGGGGGGTAGCCGACTGTTCAGGTCGTGGAGCGATGCGGTGCTGAGCGCCATAAACGGATACCCGTCCTGTAGGCGCACGGCTATTCCCGGAGCGCGTGCCTCAGGTTTGACATAACGCTCATCCTCTTCGGTCTGAAAAACCGCGAGCGGCTCAAAATCGATCTTCACGCCGCGGTCTGTGAGAAAATCACCGAGCCATTTCCCTGCCATGCTCAACGAAATCGTGACCTGAAACTTCTTCTTATGCATGGTCACAATCGTCTTTTTACTCCCCTCTCCTAAAAGGGGCAGCTCAAGGTCAGTCGTATTCGGCGCTGACAGCACGATGGTACCGCCGTTAAGCCGCGCCTGACACAGGCACAGCAGGGGAAAATCCCGCTGGGACATGAACTTGCGTTTGCCTTCAGGACGAGCGAACATGTACCGCCGGTCATGCGCCGGCCCCCGTGGTCCCACCGGCAGCATGATAACTGATTCACCGCCAAACGACTTGACCGCAAACCGGTTCAGACCAACCACTTCAGCGATAATATCGGACACAGCATACCTCCTTGGTGAACGGTGATGATTCGTATGAATCACTGCGTTATCAAATGAATAAAAGAACAGCAATGTAGACTATCAAAAAAAAGCAGGCATGGCAACCCGACACAAGGGCCTGACGGTCCTATTATTTTTGCTTTGCTTTACGCTTCGCTTCGTTCTCGTCCAGAATGATCTTTCTGATACGGATATTCTGAGGAGTGACCTCAACGAGCTCATCGTCGCCGATGTACTGCAACGCGGCCTCCAGATCCATAATCTGCGGCACCGCAAAGTGCTCGGTAACGCCCTCGCCCTTGGAACGCATGTTCGAAAGTTCCTTTGCTTTGGTCGGATTCACATGCAGATCGCCGCCCCTGGAATGCTGGCCGATCACCTGCCCTTTATATATCTGAATTTGCGGCCCTAAAAAGAGAGTGCCGCGCTTTTGAATATTGGTCAGTCCATAGAGATTGGTTGAGCCCGATTCCATGGAAACGAGCGAACCTTGCTCGCGTTCGCGCCAACGCGCCGCGTCTGTGTCATATTCATAAAAAATGCTATGCATGATCCCTAACCCCTTGGTGTCTGTCAGAAACTCGCTGCGGTAGCCGAACAGCCCCCGTGTGGGGATCAAAAACTCCATGAATGCGACGCCGTTCTCGGTGCGCGTCTCCTGCATGATGCCGTTCCTGCGGCCCAATTTCTCAATGACCGCGCCCGCATACTCTTCGGGCACCTCAATGGTCGCCCACTCATATGGGACCAATGTCTTTCCGTTCTCCTCATGCGTGATAACCTGCGGCCGCCCCACCTGCAATTCATATCCCTCGCGGCGCAGACGTTCGATCAAAATAGCAAGGTGCAGCTCACCGCGTCCGGATACAACCCATGTCCCATCATCCGCATCATCAACACGGAGCGCCATGTCTGTCTGCAGTTCCTTGTGCAAGCGCTCGCGTACCTGGTGCGACGTGCTGTATTCCCCCTCTTTGCCGGAGAACGGAGAATTGTTGACCATGAACTGCATTTTTACGGTCGGCTGATCAACGCTCAAGAGCGGCAGCGCAATCGGGTTTTCCTTATCCGCAATGGTCTCGCCGATGGTAATGTCCTCTATGCCCGCGATCGCGACAATATCCCCCGCCGCGGCGCTTTCTGTTTCCATTTTGTCCAATCCCGTGAATGTCATAAGCGAAGTAAGGCGCGCTTTTGCTTGCTCGCCCGCGCGGTTGATGTGCACGATTTCTCCTCCAGCATTCAAAACGCCGTTGTAGATCCTGCCGATCCCGATCTTGCCTTTGAAGCTGTCCTGCGCGAGCGAGGTGACGAGCATCTGCAATGGCTTATCAACTGAACCGGACGGCGCCGGGATATGTTTCAAAATAGTTTCAAAAATAGGAACAATGTCCGTCATCTTCGAGAGGTCGGCCTCCATGCCTGCTTTGCCCTGTTTTGCGGAAGCAAACACAATCGGAAAATCCAACAGCTTGTCGTTCGCGCCAAGCTCAACGAACAGATCAAAAGTTTTGTTCACTGCTTGATCCGGATCAGCCGCGGGCTTATCAATTTTGTTGATGACAACAATGATGCGCAGCCCTAAGGTCAGCGCCTTCTTCAGAACAAACCGCGTCTGCGGCATAGGCCCTTCTTTTGCATCCACCAAAAGCAAGCACCCGTCCGCCATAGACAAAACGCGCTCCACCTCCCCGCCGAAATCCGCATGGCCCGGCGTGTCTATGATGTTGATCTTCGTGTCTTTATATACGACTGACGCGTTCTTTGAAAAAATAGTGATCCCCCGCTCTCGCTCCAGATCGTTCGAATCCATGATCAATTCAGCCCCCGCGTTTTCCTTTGAAAGCTTCGTATGCGCCTGCCGCAGCAAAGCATCCACCAAAGTGGTCTTTCCATGATCGACATGAGCTATGATGGCAATGTTACGAAGATTCATAGATATATGCATGCCCTCTCCCTTGGGAGAAGTGCGGAGTGAGCGGTGCGCACAACGCTGTTCGCTAGCCTCTCACCCTTTTTATTAATCGAGAGCTAACTTACACCTTATGTCTTTCTATTAAAAATACCGCACTTTGCGGCATTGAATATGCTGATGTTCATTTCAATGACTAAATGATGATAGTACAAAATTGATAAAAAGTCAAGCCGACGTTCTCTGTCATGTCAAATGCGACATAGCGAATTCCCTAGGTATTTTCATGCCGAGCGATAGATGGGGTCGTTCGGTATGGTAATAATGAAGATAACGATTAACTTCTTCTTGTAGCTGAGGCAGGTCTTTATGGCCGAGTTCACACGAGGATTTTTGCAGAAGGAAGTTATTTTGTTTTGCATAGATATGGTCATTAATTACGTATAAGTATATGCTTTCAGGCTGCCAGTGTCTATCTTCCTCCGCAACACAAACACATCCCGGTCAAAGTTCAAGCGGGTGTCTTGTGTATGGATCTATTTCACCGAACACTGCCGATGCCGCAACAGGACAACGAACAACAACACCGGTCCGCCAAATACAAACGGTCCACTCGCGTGGACCGTTAAAGGTTACAGCAATTCCTCAATCAGTTTAGCCAGCCGCAAAAAAGGAGTGGCCGTGTCATTGTCAGCATACTTGTCCCGGATCTGCATGCAGAATTCCCCCACTTCACGCTTGTTATCCCGAAGAAACGAAATAGCAGCCTCAGAATCATCGTCCTGAAAACGCGTCACCGCCTCTTCAACTGTCTCGGGCATCTCACCCGCTTGGGATTGTTCTGGGGACAATTCCGCAGAAGGATCCATCGATTGTTCTGTATCTCCCATATGTATATATTAGTTGATAACATGAATTAATGCTTCAGGCGGTACACCACATCCGAAACAGACATCTCGTACCATGTCCGCTCCATAGATCGGTCGCGCCTATTCTTAAGCCACCGCCCCCAGCCCTCAAACCGCGGATCATCCTTGCGGTCCTCAACATAGCCCAACACATCAGAAGAAAGCATCGTCATTTCAAACAGCGCAATGCGGGAACCGCTCTTTTCCGCAAGTTTAAGATTCGTACGCATAATAAACTGGTCAATCGGGAAAATCGCCAAAACCGCGTACATCCATAAAAACAGAAATACCCCGAACTTCACCAGATCGCGGCGCTTTTTGGAAGCAAACTGCGCCACCAGCCAAGTGAAAAGAATGATGCTGAAGATCACGGTGTAACTCGCAAAGAACTTTTCGTAACTGAAGCCGTAGAATACGACATATAAAACCATGCGCCACGCCGCAGAAAATATCAAAAGCAAAGAAGCGATCGTGAATCCGGTCAAGAGGCGCTGTGCCCATTGGTTCGTTTTCGTGTAGGTCGCCAGAAAAATGAATCCGTTGATGATCGACAGAAAAAACAATTGCCAAAACCCGCTCTTCACCAAAGCCTCGGTCTCAGAAAAATCGATCGGCAGCTCCGAGACCCAGAGCCTTTTGATCTGAACCGCGAGAAACAAAACATACACCAGAAAGATACCGCCGACAACAATACCGGCAACAATCGAATCAGTGGCGCGCGGCGCATCATCACCCGAAACCGCCGGCCGTTTTCGCCATGCAAGGCCGACCGCAAGAATGCCAATCGCCAGGACTATGCCAACAATGATACGCACAAGTGTTTCAGTAGCGATCAGGCGGCTCAAGAAATCAACGAACGGTCGTACAAAAGCGCCAAACAACGGATCTGCGGCGGAAAGTAGAGGAACGACCGCGCCGGACACCACCACGACGAGCAGAATAACGCCCAGAACAACCCTTCGCGCGGTGCTTGAACCGTGCGCACCCGAGATCAATCTGACGTACAGAGCGAACGAGAACCCCAGTTCAACGATCCACGCGAACGCGCGCACAATGACTGTTCTCACAAACGAGCTTCCCCACCGCACCCGCGGATCACCGAACAGCGCATACGTGACAAATGTCACGAGCAGTACCGCCGTCACCGGAATGCTTATCGCTTTCACCTCCGGATTCGCGTACACGGCATAACTTACAGCGATCAAGAGGAATGGTACGAGCCATGCGTAATTCTTCTTGCGCCATAGCGGAAACTCACTGGGAAACAAAAAACCAAAGAATCCAAGCGCCAAAAAGAGAAACACTGCCGCATTGACGCCCAAAGTGTACGGACCGTCGTCAAAAAAGCCCCACAAAAAAATCACCCAGAACGCAGCGAGCCCGATGCTCCAGAACATGAGAGACTTTGATTGATCAGAAGTTGCATGGTTCATATGGTTGAATATTACTCATCTTGTGAACCAGTATACAACAGAACAGCTAAAAATGACAAAACCCGCTCCCCGCTTTTTTGAAGCGAGCAACGAGAAGTTACTCCATCTCTCGCATCACTTTGCTGCCGCCAGAAACGCTGCGCTCAAAAAGGACTGCATCGCCTTTGTAATACACTTTGCTCGCGCCCGAGAGAGAGGTGGTTATGGCGGATGACGCCGCGATCTCCGCGCGGGAAGCGCCGGAGGCGCCAACAGAAGCGGTCGCAACCGGCATGCCAAAGGCGTATATATAAGAAGCACCGGAGAGCTTTGCAAAAAGCGCGGACGAGAAGCCGGAGAGATAGGCACGGGAAGCGCCGGACATACTGAGCGTAGTAGAGGCGAATTCGCCGGAAAGCTCAAGCCGTGAGGCGCCTGAGAGAGTGGCCTTGAACGATTCCCCGCTAAAGCCGGAAATAGCGGCGCGGGAAGCGCCAGAAAGGTTAATACTCTGCATTGTCGGCGCAACCACATTCAACGAAGCCGGCTTTTGGATGCAAAAAAGACAAATACGGAAATCATTATCCTGATCGACTGAAAGCACCCCGTCGCGCACGCTCGCACGGCTGCGATCCAGATCGCGCTCCGTGCCGGAGATAGAAACAGAATATACATCACCCTGTGTTGCGACAACAGTTGTAGCTCCGCCGACGCGGATATCATTAAAGTCGACAAGGTCCGTGACGTCGCGTGATATAATGCTTTGTCCTGAGCTGATCTCGTCATACCGCGCGCGAATCTCCGGCGCTTTGTTCAGCGCGACAGTGCCGGCAGCCACAAGCCCGATGACCCACACCGAAAGAAGAATAACCACGGACGGGACACGGATCACGCGTTTTGCCGAGAGCAGACTTGCGCCGATCAACAGAATGAGTTTTAGAGGGACCGCGATGATGATAAACAAGGAAGCGAACGCAATATAGCGCATGGCGCCGGTGAACAGATCATTGTACGGAAAATCAACATAAGGGGAACCGCCGTTGACGATCGCAGTGACGACAGCAAACGCCGCCGCCGCGATGCCAATAGCGCCGGCCATGATGAGGCTGAAGCCGATGATACCAAATATGATCCGAAACAGCACACGGATCAAGGGAATGAACTTGTTTACGAGTTCACGCAAAAAATCCACTAGCTTATTCGCCGCTTGAGCCGGTTTTTTCAACGCAGTCTGAGCTGCGGCATTGATCTTGGCAGTATCAATATGTGAAAGCCGATCGCGCACATCCTGCTCAATATGCTTTAGGGTGACATTGGTTCCGCGCATTTCGCTTTTCTGAGCCTCGGTCTTTGCCTCCGGGATAATGATCCATAGAATAAGATATATCACAACGCCCGCGCCGCCCGCGAACAGAGAGAGTATAACTAACAGCCTGATGAAGAGCGGGTCAATGCCGAAGTACGCGGCAATACCGGAGCACACACCCCCAAGCATGGCATTATCCATATCGCGGTACAATTTTTTGCGCCCTTCAGAGGGGAGCGCGTCATATGCGGGTGTGTCCGTGTAATCGGGCGCGTCAGCATATTCGGCAAAGTCAGCGACCGTTCCCATGCTTGTTATGACAGCCGTGACATCAGAAGCGACTATAGCCTGCTTCTTTGAAGAGATCTGCGCGGAAAGTTTCTCCGCAATGCGCCCCTCAATGTCTGAGATAATCTCTTCTTGATCCTTGTACGAGCCAAAGTGGCGCTTAATGGAATCAAGATACTCGGATAGTTTT
>Ga0066639_10003419_pt1 | contig 13745 bp, 14 predicted proteins | sample CryGeyCG2114_010_2_FD_59504 | JGI IMG/M metagenome (GOLD analysis project Ga0066639, IMG submission 59504) | Groundwater microbial communities from aquifer - Crystal Geyser CG10_big_fil_rev_8/21/14_0.10 | ecosystem: Environmental > Aquatic > Deep subsurface > Groundwater | place: USA: Utah...
ATTTTTATTAATAAATATATGATTAAATTAATTCATCATTATTTTAGGGGGCGTTGGAGGGAATATTACGTTAAAAGTCATTGGCATTTAGTTTTGGATTTATCTTTGACAATTGTTATTATATTTTTAATAGCAATTTCTATGGGTTTATATTTTTTCCGTCCAATTTTTCCTAATTTTAGTATTTATAATTCTCCAGTTGTTAATTTAAATAATCCTCCTTTAGTTTTAGATTTTTTCGTTGATCAAACGGTAATTTCTCAGGAAATTAGTGTTCCACTTAGGATTAGTTTTAAAAACAATGGAACAGTTTCCGTTAATTCCGTTTTAATTAATTTAAACTTACATGATGATAATTTTGTTTTAACGAAAATAAATTTAGCTAGCAGTTCTGTGGCCGTTAAATTAGATGGGCAAGAATTAATTTTGGATAAAGTTGCCGGAGGAGAAGAGGGAAAGATTGATTTGCAGGTTTATTTTAGTATTAAAAATTCTAGTAAGCGTACAATTGATTGGCAGGCTCAAAGCCAATATAATTTTAATCGACAGTTATTTAAAGCAACTAAAACTTTACCAACTTTAAAAATAGCGGCTAAATTAAATGTTACTAGTGGAGCTTATTATACTAGTCCTCAGGGAGATCAATTGGGAATTGGCCCCGTGTCTCCAATAGTAGGGATTCCTACTAATTATTGGATTTTTTGGGAAGTTAATAGCCCTAGTGATTTTAAAGATTTGATTTTTGGCTCACGTTTGCCACAAGGAGTAGAATTAGAGGCTGGTCGTTCTTTGCTAAGCGGAGAATTTAGTTATAATTCTTCAACACGACAATTAATTTGGAAAGTTCCTGAAATAAAAGGTGAAGCTGGCATTTATCGTTTAGGATTTGAAGTAAGAATAATTCCCAATTTACATCAACTAGGGCAGGTTGTTCCTCTATTAGATGCTTCTCGGTATAGAGCTGTTGATGAATTAACTGGTAAAACTGTTAGTGGTGAGCTTAGTAGTCTTACTAGCGATTTAGAGGCGGACAGCTTTAATTCCGGACAGGGAAAGGTAATTAATCAATAGTTATTTTATTAATTTTATTTAATAGTATTCATGCGTATTTTTTCTTATCATAAAAAAATAAAAAAAGATTACCAACGTCAAAATTCACCAAATCCATTTTTTAAACAAAACTCGTCAACAAAAAAAAATAGTTTATTAGTTAAGTGGCGATTAATTATTTTTTCCTTGTTATTATTATTTTTGGTTTGGTTTTTCTGTTTTGCTTCTTTCTGGAGGATACAAACTATTAAGATTATCGGCTTGACGCGTATCTCTACAGATGAAATTAATAAGATAATCTGGGATCAAAGTGATTTATCGCGATGGGGGATTTTTAAACAAAATAACATTTTTTTATTTAATAGTAATCAAGTTAGTGAACAAATTATTAATAAATATAATGTCGCCGAAATAAATATAAAAAAGGTTTGGCCGCGAACTTTAGATGTAAAGGTTAGCGAAAGACCTTACGCTTTTGTTTTTAAAGAGGGAACTAAGCTATATTATTCCGCTAGTGATGGGTATTTAATTCAGCAGGCGATAAGTAGCGATGAAAATTTAAAAAATTATTTTTTGTTGGAAAATAATAATTCGCAGACTTTAATTAACAGTTATAATAGAATAAGTATTAGTGAGGAGTATTTAGATTTCATTTTAAATCTTAACACCGCCCTGTTAACTCATTATGATTTACCGGTATCTGAATTTATTATTGATTCCGAATTTAATACCGCTAAAGTAAAGTTTATTAATGGACCAGAGGTTTATTTTAATGTTAAAGACGCTATTGACAAACAACTAGATATTCTGTTAGTTGTCAAAAACGAAAAAATTAAGGATAATTTTAGTAGAACAAATTATATTGATTTGCGTTATGGTAGCCGAGTTTTTATTAATCCAGATTTTAATTAAATTATAAATAATTTTAAATATATGGAAGGAGCATTTAAGTTTTTATTTTTTTTAGCGGTAATTATTTTTTGTATTACTATTGTAGGAATTTTTTTACTTATTATTAAAATAATTCTTCTTTTCCAGCCTCAGGTTAATTTAATGGGTGTGTTGCTTAGTTAGGTGTTTGTTACCATTAAAAGCCTAGAAATACCCGTTAGGTGGCTTATATGAGCTTTAAATACTCTTCATGTCTTTAAAGATTTAATTCTCTATTTATAGATCTTAAAATTTGCCTTAATGTTAAGTTGTTGCCCCCTTTTTATTTGTATGTTATAATGGAGTGTAAGAGATATTATACTCAGTTATATATATATCACAAATAAGCCTCATATATACCTATTAAATCGAGAAAATATGATTAACTCTACTTCTGACAATTATTCCCTGCCGATTTTAGAAGATTATTTATTAAATTTAAAAGTTAATAATTATTCTCCGGAAACTATTTATAATTATGAACGTGACTTAAAAGTCTTTGAAGATTTTTTATCGGAAAATAAAATTATTTTTAATGATTTGTCTAAAAAAGACCTTCTTAACTATAAGGCTCTTTTAACATCTGTAGACCGAAAAACAGCCAATCAAGAGTTGGGTTTAAAAAAACTCAATGCTTACTCCATTAACCGCATGCTATCAGTTTTAAGAAGTTATTTTAAATATTTAATTGAAATGGATTATGATTGTCCTCTGTCACCGGATGTTATAAAAATGATTAAAACTATTAAAAAAAAACCGCAGGTAGCGGAGTTAGCGGAAATTGTTAAATTAATTGAGTTCCCTTCTAAAATTGAAAAAGATTCTCGCGTCGCTCTTCGTAATCGAGCGATGTTAGAGGTTTTGTTCTCAACTGGTATGAGAATTTCTGAGTTAGTAAATTTAAAAATGAATCAAGTTGATAAAGAAGGTCGAATCTTTGTTTTAGGCAAGGGTAAAAAAGAAAGATTCGTTTATTTGACTCCGCGGGCCTTTAAACTCCTTAATAGTTATTTTGATATTAGATCTGATGATTCCCCGTTTGCCTTTATTCCTTACCGCGGTCTTAATTCTAATTTATTAAAAGATAAAAAAATTTCTCCTAATTATTTGCAAGCAAAAATAAAAAAATATCGAGAAATTTTAGGAATAAATGTACCAACCTCGGCCCATTCCCTGCGCCATGGTTTTGCGACTTATTTAGCTGAAGCTGGGGCTAGTCCGGCCGCTATTCAGGTATTATTGGGTCATGAGTCCCTTGATACGACGACTCGTTATGTTCATGCCTCTGATTTGTTTGCTCAAAAATCCCAAAAAGAGTTTCATCCTTTAAAAGATTAAGACAGTAATTATTGTAAATAACTTAAAGGATTAACGGGCATACCGTTTAATCTAACTTCAAAATGTAGATGAGGTCCGGTTGTAAACGGTCCCGAACCAATACCTCCGGGAGTTCCTCCAGATCGACCAATTGTTTCTCCTTGAGTAACGTATTGATCAGTGGTAACGTAAACAGCGGAAACATGGCCATAAACAGTTGATAGGCCATTACCATGGATAATCATGATATAAGCATAATTTTTTGTACCATCAAATTTAACCTTAGCAACATAGCCACTCGCGGCGGCAGTAAGAGTTGTTCCTTGGGCGGCTCTAATATCTATGGCGGAGTGTTCACCGATAATTTTTCTGTAAGGATAGTCGGGATCATGAAAAGTGGTATTAATTCTATTTTTAGGTACCGGCCAATCAATAGTCTTATCGCTACTATCTAAAAGTTTTTTATCTTTAAGCGACATTTTTTGTCGTACTAAATTTTCTGCGGAAGCAATGTCCGCCTCAGCCTGTTGTTGTTGGGCTATTCCCTGTTGAAGTAAAGTTTGATATTGTCTTTCTGATGATTTTGTTTCTGTTAATAAATTATTTTTATTTTCTTGTTCATAACCGAGGTCATCCCTTTTAATATTTATTTGGTCTTTCAAACTAGCTAAATCAGAATTTTTTTGTTGTAGGGTGAGAATATCTTGGTCTAGCTGGGTTTTTTGATTTTTTAAATTATTAACACTATTTTGCAGTTCTTGATTGGTGTCGTTTAGATATTTTACTTGGTTTAAGAAATCACTTAAAGAATTATTAACTAATAATGATTCTAAAGTAGACATCTGACTTTGTTTATACATTGATTGCAGTAATGATCCGAGATGATTTTTTTGACTATTAATTTGTTCTTCTAAATTAGTACTGTCTAATTCGACTTTTTTAATTTCCAATGTAGTTTTATTAATTTCTAGGTTAACACTATCAATGTCTAATTGAGCCTGTTTTAAACGGTCCTCCAGAATAGATAATTGATTGCTTAAAGTAATGCGATCATTGGCTTTTAATCTAATTTGTTCTTGATATTTTTGTCGTTGGGCTTGAATAATATCCAATTGAATTTTTTGGTTTTGAATTTTTATATTTAAATCCTGTATTTCTTGATCAATATTTCCAGTTTGAGCGGTGGTGAACCGTGTGCTGGTCATCAAAATAGCAAAAATCACAAGAGTAATAACAATTCTTATATTTTTATAATCAAAAATTTTCTTCATATATGAATTTTAGCATATTTTTAATTTTTTTAAAATTATTTGTAAGCTTTATATACCTCGGCGGAAATTTTTTGTATTGTTAATTCCATATTAGAAAAATCATCGCCACGAGTCATAACACAAATTAAATAGTTTTTTCTGGGTATATAGACGATACCACAATCGTGGAGTTGTGATTTTTTATCAATAATTCTTTCACCAAATTTATGGGCTACGATAATGTCTTTAGGTAGGCCGCCAGCTATACCATTCTTAAAAGTTGATTTTGTTAATATTTTTAAAGCTAATTCTGACATGTCGTGATTTAGATAAGAAGAATTATAAAGTGTTCTAAAAAAAGAAGAATAATCTAAAATGGTCATAAAGTTTTCAGGTTGATCAGTCGTTGGAATATTTATATTAAAATTAGAATAAATCTGATTAAGTATTTCATCATTTACATTGCCAACTAAAGCATTGGCCGCTGAGTTGTCGGAATAAGTGATCATTCTTGTTAGAAGATCTAATGTCTTATATTCTTGACCATCAATAATTTTTTTTCCGGCGAAATATTTTGGCTTAAGGAGTTAGAGTCAATGTTTTCTATTCTGATTTTTTCTTGTAATAATTTAGGATTATTTTCGGCTAATTTTAAATAAGTTATAAGTATGGGAACCTTTAATAAACTGGCTGGTGAAAATTTTTCGGTAAGATTAATTCCTATCCAAGGGCCATTATTAAGATCACGAATATAAACAGCTGCATCAGTTATATCATTATTGCTTGATTCATCCTTAATTATTGAGATAATTAAATTTTTTAAATCTATATTTTTATGACTTTCAAGATTCGGTGCGTTGCATTCTAATAGAGGGCTAATATATTTATAATTATTATTTGATTCATGTATTTCACTCGTCACGTTAGATATTTGATTATTAATAAAATAAAAAGAATTTATGCCCATAAAAACAGAAAAAACTATTATTAACCACAACCAAAACCAAGAAATATTAAGTTTATGTCGCTTATTGAATGATTTTATGTTTGATATTATTTGAGACAACTTCATATTTATATATTGGATCGGTTTATAATAAACATTTATTGAATTAATTTTGCCGTTAAATAGTTAATTCTATTCGTTTTAAGCTTTCATCTTTGCCGAGTGCTCCCGCGACCTCAAATGGTCCGGGACTATTTTTTAATCCGGTTAAGGCAACGCGTAGGGGCCATAAGTAATCACCATTTTTTTGCCCAGTCTCTTTTATCCAGGATAAAATATTAGTTTCTAAATTTTCTTTAGTCCAGTTAATTTCTTCAATTTCTTCCAACTCTTTTTTTATTTTAATAAGATTATTTTTTGATTCTTGGAGAGTTAAGGTTTTCCAACAGAGTAATTCTTGATCATAATTTGGTAATTCAAACAAAAAATCAGTTAATTCAACAATATCACTTATTTTTTTTAAACGGTCTTGGGCGAGTTTGATAAAATTTTCTAATTGTATTTTATCACTTATTTTTCGTCCGGCTTTTTCCAGGTAAGGAAGACAAAGCTGGCTTAATTCAGAAAGTGATTTTTGGCGAAGATAATAACCGTTAAAATAATCTAATTTATCAGTATCAAACACTGCCGGACTTGATCCTAGACCTTCTAGAGAAAAATTTGATTCTAATTCATTTAAAGTCCAGATTTCTTGGTCGCTTTTCGGATGCCAACCGAGAAGAACACAAAAATTAATTAAAGCTTCCGGGAGATATCCTTTACTTAAATAATCTTCCACAAAAACATCACCTTGCCGTTTGCTTAATTTTCCTCCACCAACTTTATTTAAAATTAAAGGAAAATGAATAAATTTGGGTGGTGTCCAGTCAAAAGCCTGATATAATAAAATGTTTTTAGGAAAAGACGGAATCCATTCATCGCCGCGGGTAACGTGAGAAATTTCCATTAAATGATCATCAACAACATTGGCGAATTGATAGGTTGGTATGCCATTGGATTTTATTAAAACTTGATCATCTAAGTCGCTTAATTGAAACTTAATATCCCCACGTAATTCGTCATGAACAATGATTTCCCCTTCGGTCGGCATTTTTTGGCGCAATACAAAAGTTTCACCGTTTTGGGCGCGTTTTTCTGATTCCTCATTATTTAATTGTCGACATAAACCATCATAGCGCGGTGCTTGATGTTTAGCTTCTTGCTCGGTCCGCATCTGCGTTAAACGTTCTTCGGAGCAAAAACAGCGATAAACCTTATTATCTTGTAATAACTGTTGAGCATACTTATTATAAACTGCTTGGCGCTGCGATTGAATATAAGGGCCATATTGGCCATTCAGATGAGGACCCTCATCGAATTCAATATTCATTATTTTTAGAACTTCGATTAATTTTTCTGTAGCGCCAGCCACTTCCCTTTTTTGATCAGTATCCTCAATGCGTAAAATAAATTTACCACCCCAGTTTTTAGCTAGTAAATATCCGAATAAAGCGGTTCGCAAATTACCGATATGTAGAAAACCGGTTGGCGAAGGGGCGAGACGAAGACGAATTTTGTTATTTTCAATTGACATATATTACAAATATTACGAATATTATAAATTCAGTGATTTAAATTTTTCTAGGAATATTTTAGCAGCAGCTTGTCTGACGGGATGGACTTCTTCAACTAATTTATCGGCCAGTATCCATTTCCATTCAGTATGGTCCCAAAAATTAATTTTTATATCATTATTAGAGCCAATAAATTCAGCAATATATAAACCTTGTTTTTGTCCTTTATATCCGTTATAACGATATCTTTTGGTTATATTTTTTTGATAGATTTTTTTTCCTGAGTTAGCGGTAAATTTATAGCGATAAATATTTTTAAACACTTTTTTGGTGATTATATTTTCTGGGCTTAGTCCTAATTCTTCTTGTAGTTCGCGGCTGCCAGCCGTAATTAAATCTTCCCCGTCGGTTCCTCCTTGAGGCAGTTGCCAATGTTGCTTATTATCTTCTCGTAAAACTACTAATATCTTTTTTTGCCTTTCTTCGTTTTTATATAAAAGACAAGCGACGCTAGGGCGATATTTATCATAGTTAAATAAATTTATATAAAAAAATTTACCTATAAAAATGAATGTAGCATTATAAATTCGTTTCCATCTTTTGGGTTGCTGAATTAAGCGCCAGAGCCATTCTATACCTAATATTCGCATAATTTTTGGGGCACGCTGCGATCTTCCACTAATAAAGTCAAAAGCACCACCGACTCCTAAAGCTAATTTAACGCTCGGTAATTTTTTTAAATTATGATAAATTAATTTCTCTTGATAAGGAGAGCCGAGTGTATTGAACATCAAAATGGGAGAAAAAATATTAATTTGTTCAATAATTTCCGGATTTAAAAGTTTATCACGATTAATATCAATAATTTTAAAATTTAAATCTTTAAACTTTTTATATAAGCTTGTTTCTAGATCTATTTTATTTGATAGTCCTTGATTCCAATTAAGAATCAATGTTTTAAGCTTTTTTTCTTGGGCAATTTTTAATAATTCCAGACTTAAGTCAGCTCCGGTTATGCGTGGCAAATTAAAACCAGATAGCAGTCCGGCAATTTTTAAACCAAAACCATCCGCTGGTGCTAAGTCAGCTTTATTTAAAATATAAAAAAGTTCTTCATCTTTTCCGGCCGCTAAGATTATTTCCGGATTGGGGGTGACTAAATAATGTTGCTCATCATCATTTATGAAAGCTATTATTTTTTTTAATAGCTCGTTTCGTCCTAATTCGTTTAAATTTATTCCCAAAATATTAGCCATATGTTATAATGTTGTTATCTTAATATTATTATAAAAATAAGGTTTCGTCAAAATAATTTTTAGTGCTTATGAGTAATTATAAAAAAATAAGCGATCGTATCGAAGAGTTAACTTTAGATAATCCCAGAATCTCTTCATCTTTAAAATGGTTAAATATCACTAATGCCGGAAAAACGGAAATTGATTATTTACGAAAAAACTATCATTTTGATCTTGTTCATTTAAAAGTAGCGGCCGCTTCCGTATCTTTTCAGCGTCCAATGATTTTTCGTGGGCAGGATTATTTGTGTTTAGTGCTGCATTTTCCTATTTTTAAAGAAGGAATGATTGTTGCGGCAGAAATTGATTTTTATGTCGGTCATAAATTTTTAATTTCCGTTAACAATAATAATTTAAAAGCTTTAACTAGTTTTTATCATTTTAGCAAAAAAAGCCCTGATTCCCTATTGGCTTATTCCCTAGAATCTTCGGCAATTTTATTGTACGAAATTTTAGGGCACTTAATAGATGGTTGTTATCAACTTTTAGATGAAAATAGTTTAAAGATTAATGAAATCGAAGAATTGATTTTTTCTGAAAAGCAAAAAAAGTCAGTTGAAAGAATTTTAATTTTACGTCGTAACATTGTTAATATTCGAAAAATAATTCAAAATCATAAAAATATTTTCCAAAAATTATTGGAAATGGAAAGCAGTTTAGTAGAAAAAGCGGCTATTAAAAAATATTATACTGGTTTAGTGGAGCATTCTAAGCGTATTTGGGAGAATTTAGATAATCAGAAAGAAATGATTGAAGTTTTAAATAATACGAATGAATCATTTTTAAATAGTCGTATGGCTGATATTATGCGAACATTAACAATATTTTCAGTAATTATCTTCCCCTTAACGCTATTGGCTGCTATTTTCGCTATGCGAACCGAAGGAATCCCGCTTATTAATCATCCAAATAGTTTTTGGATTATTATTGGGATAATGTTTCTATGTTCTTTAACTATGTTGGTATTTTTTAAACATAAGAAATGGTTATAAATATAAGAAGTTATTATAAATATAAAGAAATATTTACCAGAAATAACTATTAATAATTAATTTTGTCCATAGTCAGTTTATAGTCACGAAAAATATTTTACATTTATTTTGAATTTTTGATTATAATATCGCTAATACTAGCGATATTTTTTAGTATTTAGCTTTGTCTGATTCGTTTGTATTTATTATGACAGATTAAATTTTTTTATTTGACAAATAATTTATTTTGTAGTATTATAAGGTGTTACATGAATATTATGAAGATAGCTTTTATCGGACAAAAAGGCATACCGGCTACTAATGGCGGAGTGGAAAGGTATGTAGAAAACTTAGCAATTGACTTGGTTTTATTTAATCAAGAAGTTTTGGTATATAATCGAGTTGATTATTTGCCAACGAAGCTTCATGAATTTAAAGGAATTAAAATAATTAATAAATTTTATATTAAAAATAAAAATCTGGCTAATATCACTCAGACTTTTTTAGCTAGCCTTGATGTTGTCCGTCGTCAGGTCGATATAGTCCATTTTCAGGGTATCGGTCCTTCACTTTTATGCTGGTTACCTAAATTATTAAAACCTCGTTTAAAAATAATTGTTACCCTACATAGTTTTGATTATTATAATAATAAATGGAGTTGGTTTGCTAAAAAAATGCTTCAGTTTGGTGAATTTTTAATGTGCCGTTATGCTGATGAAATTATTGTTTTGACCGTTTCGATGCAAAATTATGTTAAACTTAAACATCATCGTGAAACTATCTTAATCCCTAATGGGGCTCATTTATATACTTTAGCTGATCAAGATAAATTATTTTCATGGGGATTGATCCCTGGAGAATATATTCTTAGCGTTTCGCGGCTTATTAAATTAAAGGGTTTACAATATTTGATTCCCGCATTCAAAAATTTACAAACTACTAAAAAATTAGTTATTGTTGGAGATGGTGAATATTTGTCGGCATTAGAAAAATTAGCTGCCGGAGATGAACGAATTATTTTTACCGGCAATCAAGGTGGACGAGTTTTAGATCAATTATATGCTAATGCTTATTTATTTGTTCAATCCTCGGAGATGGAGGGTTTATCGACCTCTCTATTAGAAGCTATGGCTCATCGAACGGCTTGTCTGACGAGTGATATTATTGCTAATCGAGAGACTTTAGCTGGAACGGGATTTACTTTTGTTAGTAAAAATATCACTGATTTACAAACTCAATTACAAAAATTAATTAGTTCCCCGTTAGATGTTGAGAGTAAAGCTGGCTTAGCTTATGAGAGAATTCAACGGGAATATACTTGGTCTGAAATAGCTAAAAAAATATTAGAAGTTTACAAAAAATTATTAGTCAAGGCAATAGTTAATTAAAATTTTTGTTGTGATAACTTTGATTTGAGGTCGTTTGTTTGTAATTGTAAAAAATTATAAATAAGCGGTCTTTTTTTAAATAGCGGTCTTTTTTTAAATTTGGCTTAAAGTTAATTATTAAGTAGGTTTAACATTGTTTTCATAAAAAAAACTCGCTTAAACTGTATATAACATTAGTTATAAGTTTAAACGAGTTTATGGAGTTTTGTGGATTGCTATTTAGCAATCCAATACCCTCCGGATAGTGTCCCTTGAACGAATATACCGTTCTTATTAATAAAAAACGGTTCTCGATCGGACCAGTTGCTGAGCCTGATAGATTTTATCCAGTAAACACCGTCCTGGGTGATTCCGTAGTCTTTCCCGTTGGAACCAATTGTTCCTTCCGGTCTTAAGAACAGATCATATCCACCAATTCCATTGTCGACAATTTCAGGGAAAGTTTCCCCCAACTGTACTGCCAAGTACGGCCAGTACATTCTGTCGGCAAACTTTATGCAGAACTTTTCTTCGTTGCTTTGAAGAATTACTTGCGATTTTTCAACCGAGTTTTGCTCTGTTAAATAATTCGCGTCCGGTTCCTGAGCAATGACTTCTTTAGGTACGACAGTTTTCGCGACTGTTTTCTTGATCTTTGGCTTGGTATAAGCCAAATCAATTTGTTTTTTTCCACCGCCGCAATTTTGCATTAATTTAGCAATCAAATTATCTTTTTCAACAATTTGATTTTGTAAATCAGCAATTAGCTGATTTAAAACCAGTATTTGACAGTCGCAGTTTTGTTGGACTTGTACATCCTGTCTCGGCGCTACAATTGTGCTTGCGCCTGTTTTTTTTATTGTATTTAGCCTGTTTGAAAAATAGGCTAAACCAACAATTACTATGGCCAAAACGGCAATAGCAATTACCCAATTTTTTTTACTCATGATTTCTATTGCCCGCCTACTTTACTCGGCGGGTCTTCTTTTTGTTTAATTAATAATTTTTCTTTTGTATAAGTCTCAGTAAATTTACTGATACTCCGTAAACCATATAATCAGTATTCCCTTCAGTATAGTGTTTATACTGGAAAGTTACTGATAGAAAATCATCAGCAAAAAGTTTATGTAGGGAAATTTCCCCGATTAAACTAATTGCTGTAGGGTTACCTGCCTGATAATGATGATAGGTAGCCCCTAGCTTCGGCTCTAGTAACCTGTCTCCCCTTATACCAAGAGGGATGCTTACCAGGCTTTGTTTGAGAGTCATCTCATAAAACCCTCTATTCCAGGGGTCAGCAATTGTGTCAGCAAGACTGTTTTCGCTCACAGTTTTACTGGAGCTAAATGATTCCTGCCAATTAGCGATTACTTGCGTCCTAGGAAGCCATTTGGCTTTCCGGTATAGATTTAAATTCAAATTGGCTACAATCATATTATCTGACTGTTTCCCTTCCGAATAATAATCTTTCTTATCCACTATCCCAATTTCTCGAGAATTCTTATATCCAGCTGCAAAGCCAAAATAATAAGTTTTTAGTGAATATAAAGGTGCTAAATACAACCCAGTATTTAAACCACCAGCCATTTCTGACGTGGAGCTTTGATACGGAGCGATATTGTCCTGAAAATTAGAGGCATCATAAACACCCCAAATACCCAAGTTGAATTTTTTCTTTTTTATTATCGGATAATCCGCATAAATTCCATAGTAGTAGGCGTTGTTGTTAGTGTTCTGTGTTTTCAGAAGATATCCTGAAAACAAAGAAACATTAGCATCTCTGCCTATACTTGCAGTTTGCGCTTCCACGCTACTTATCGCCGTTAGGACGATAAGCCATAAAATTATCTTGTTTTTCATGTTATGAGCCCCCTCCTTTCGGGCTGTTTTTTAAGTTACACTTAACAGTTATCTGTTAAATTATGTTTTTATAAATTTTATGTTTTCTTCATAAAAACACTGTTTACAAGACAAACAATTATTTTAAAATATTACTTATACTTCCCCTTTTCCAATAATCTAAGGATTTTTCAGCTTCATTTTCATTGTTAATATTTTGCTTATTATTAAAGTTTTGTTCTGTCTCAGAATCCTGTTTTGGCTCAAAATTATATTCTAACTTAGAATTTTTCTCTAATCTTTCATTAATTTCTTTATCTGACAAATAATTAAGATTTATAGAATGCTTAATATTTTTAATTTTTTTAGCCTTTTTTTTGGGCCATAAGCGAACACTATAAGATTCTTCAGGAAAAATGTAAATATAAAATATTGAAAATAATAAGCTAGCCATTAAAGCGATGAGAACATTTTGCGGTATATTAGGTTTAATAGGATAATTAGAAACAAGTGGTTGATCGAGAACATTAACCTTAATTGATTGTCCTGTTCCCTGATAATTCGCATTTTTATTAATTAAAATGCTGTTAACTGCTAGAGCAATCTGTTGCGCTTGATAAGGATTGGGATGATAAATATTTATTTCTATAATACCAGTGTCGCTTGAAGTCTTTGTCTGAACAGTTTTATTCCATTTTTTTATTTGACTGTTATAATCTCCGGAAAAATAATTTTTATCAATATTATAAGAGGATTCTAAAACAAGATTGTAGAAGGATCCCGAATAAACGACTTGGCTGAAAAGATTGCCAATATATTCGTTGGATTTAGACATTGTGTAGGAATCGGCGCCACTGATATTTTGAACAATTAAAAGACGAGATTTAGCTTCGTATTTTAAAACATTAATCAAAGAAATGCTTAAACTAAAAATAACAATAATAAAGACGAGACTAAAAATAGTGCCTCGTTTTTTCTTTAACAGGTTTATAAAGTCGTTAAATTCCATTTGTTATTTACAATTATTATTTTTTTGTGTTCTAGTCATATTACTATAAACTTTTTTATTTGTCAATAGCATGCGGCTGAGTTCAATAATCTAGCGCCTCTTAAATTCTAATCCAAAGTGCAACATTGTCTGACAACTAAACAGAGTTAAACACTTCA
>Ga0066639_10003420_pt1 | contig 13744 bp, 20 predicted proteins | sample CryGeyCG2114_010_2_FD_59504 | JGI IMG/M metagenome (GOLD analysis project Ga0066639, IMG submission 59504) | Groundwater microbial communities from aquifer - Crystal Geyser CG10_big_fil_rev_8/21/14_0.10 | ecosystem: Environmental > Aquatic > Deep subsurface > Groundwater | place: USA: Utah...
CAAATCATAAATATTTCCGATCCAGTCAATCCAACTATCGTTGGAAATTTGGCGGGTGTAAATGGGGGTGCGGGTAGAGACGTAGCGGTAAATCAGACTGCTACCAGAGCTTATCTGGCTACTGCTGGATCCTCTTCGCAGGATGAGTTTTTCATCATAAATATTGAAAATAAATCTGCTCCTGCTTTAATAACCGGCGGAACATATAACACAAATGGTATGGATCCAAAAGCTGTAGGTGTAGTAACGGGTAATAGAGCGATAATTGTGGGAACCGGCGGAACAGATCAATACCAAGTATTAAATATTACTAATGAGAGTGCACCGGTTAGTTGTGGAAGTCTTCGGGTAGGCACAGGTGTAAATGGACTTGCTACAGTACTGCAATCGAACGGATATGCTTATTCTTATATAATTACAGGAGATTCCAGCGCAGAGCTTAAGGTAATCCTTGGGGGTGCAGGACAAGGTAGTAACTTTGAGCCAACCGGTGTTTTTGAATCATATGTTTTTGAGGCCGCTACAGAAGCTGCTTGGAATAAATTTTCCGTACTTGCGTCAATTCCCCAGAGTACAACTCTTGGTTTTAAGGTAGCTGTAAAAAGTTCTATTGCCGGATTTTGTTCAGATGTTGTATTTGATGACGCTGATTTTATAGGTCCGGATGGATCGGTAGATACATTTTTTGCTTCTTCCGGAGGTCAAATACCATTTATATCAACGAGTCCAAATTACAGTAATCCGGGAAAGTGTTTGAAATACAGAGCATTTTTTGAAACTACAGATAATACCCAAACGCCTGTAATTTATGATATAAGTTTTAATTATTCATTATGAAAGTTATTTCTAAAAGAAAAATAAAAAGTAACAAAAATAAAAGAGGGTTTACTCTTATTGAACTGCTCCTTTATATGGGTATTTTTTCAATATTTCTAATAGTAACTCTTGAAATGTTTGCTTCTATTTTTGATATTCAGCTTGAGTCTGAGGCTACTTCATCAGTAAGTACAGACGGCAGATACATGCTTCAGAGATTTACTTATGATGTAAATAGGGCTTCAAACATATCAGATCCTGTTTCTTTTGGCTCAGCTAGTGCCGCGCTTACGTTAGTAGTAGATGGGCAAAATCTAATTTATAGTTTGGATTCAGGAAATTTAATTTTGGAAAATGAAACTACCGGCACCTTTGATCAGCTTAATACCAGCGAGTCAAGTGTCTCAGGCCTATCTTTTATAAAATTAAAAGGTGGAGATTTTGATACGGTTCAGATTAATTTTACGCTAACCTCAGAAACCAGAAGAAAAGGAGGTCTGGAGGTAAAAGAATTTAAAACTTCAGCCGGAATAAGATGAAGATAAATAAAAATAGAAATGAAAAAGGACAGGCCATAGTAACACTGCTTTTTGTTATGGTAACCGCAGTAGCTGTAATAACCGCTGTTGTTATAGTAGCAGCAAACAATATAGCCTCAGGAAGTAGTTTTGAAAGAGGCACCGTAGCTTATTATGCAGCGGAGTCAGGCGTAAATAATGCCCTATTAATGATTTTAAGAAACCCCAGTTATGCAGGAGAAGTATTACAGGTAAATGGTGCTAGCGTGAATATAATAGTGGCCGGAAATACTATAACTTCAGTTGCAGAGTATGGAAATTCAATACGCAAAATTGAGGCTCAAACAGTGTACAATGAAAATGTACTAAATGTGGAATCATGGAAGGAAATAAAGTAAATAAAACAATTTCAAAAAAACCCACCGGTGTATTTTATATAGATGGGAATAAGGCTTTTTATTTTGAACAAGCGATAAGTTCGCCAATAAGCCTTGAGATTCCCGTTGATACTATTTCAAATTTTGAATTATTAAATAAGAAAAAATTAGTAGTTCTCATTCAAAGTTTTATTAAAAACAACAAACTAATTCCCAGAAACATCGTGATTTTATTATCTGTTGGGGCAACTTTTGATAAGGAGTTTCCTCACGGATCTATAGAGATTCAGAAAAATATTCAAGAGTTTCTTGAACTTGTTCCGTACGAAGAACTTCTTCAGCGGAAATTGATTTCGTCCGGAAAAACCAGGGTAATAGCTACAAATAAAGAAATTTGTGAAGCAATAAAATCAACTTTTATAGCGTCAGGATTTTTGGTTAGCGGAATTTATCCCTTGTCTTTAAGTCTCGAGATAATACCTCAGCTAAAAACAAATTTAGATTTAAGCCTTTTTGTTAATAAGATTTCAGATCTAAAAGGAATTAACCTTCAGCCTGTTGTGGAAGCTTCATATTCAGCAAATATAGGTGTAAGTAGTAGTAGCTCAATTCCTCTTGAGAAGGATAAACCAAATAGAACCAGACTGTTTGCACTGGTGGGGCTATTTGCTTTTTTAATAATTGTTTTGTCGTATGTAATTTATGCAAATATTCTCTCGCCCTCGGATGAGGTTTCTTCAGATATTACGCCAATTCCGACACTTGCTCCTATAGAAACTTTTCCCGTAGATCAAAGTGCATCAGAAGCAGAAGAATTACTAGATGCTAGCCCTTCAGCTGAAAATATATCCACACCTTCCTCAACTACAGGCTCTTTTTAGCTTCAAATTTACCCCCTTGACAATTATTTTTCAATATGACTATTATAGATTAGATATGAAAAATAGAAGTGCTCAAAGAGGTTTTACATTAATAGAACTTTTAGTAGTAATTGGTATTCTCGGAATTCTTCTTTCGATCGTTCTTATCGCTATAAATCCAGCAAGACAATTCGGTCAGGCAAATGATACAAAAAGACAAAGCGCAGTTACACAAATCCTTAATGCAGTAGGAGCTTATTATGCTGATAATAAAGGGACACTACCTGTAAATATTCCGGTAGGATCCACCTCAGCAGCACTTGAGATTTCAGATACGGGTGCAGATATTTGTGCAGATATAGTAGGTACATATATTCCCGCTCTGCCTACAGATCCATCCCTAAATGTACCTGATGTAGATAATTGTTCTGGAGCCTATGCAACAGGCTATACCATAGTTCAGGATGCAAATGGAAGAGTAACTGTAATGGCTCCAAATGCAGACATAACTACTCCAATTCAAATCACAAGGTAATACTCCTCGTTTAACTTTTTAATCCTATAGCATTGAAATTTTAGTTTTTTTATGCTATAATTCCAGGCTTATGAGCATATTTTCTGATAGTTTTCGGGTAGTTTTATGGTTTTTACTCTGTGTGGGTATGGCTGTGGGGATGATTATTTTTGCCATTATTTACGGCGTTGTTGCTTTTAGTATGAAAAAAATAGCTTGGAGAGAATTCAGTTTTTTAATTCCAAATTTAAAACTTGCTAAGTAAATCTAATCTTCAAATTTAAATAAATATTTTTCAAACGGAATTTTATCTTCTTGAAATTTGATTCCTTCCTGGATTAATAATTTTTTCTGAACATCTAGGCCTCCAAATGCATAATCCTTAGATAATTCTCCCTGTGCATTTATTACTCTATGGCAAGGGACTGTGTCGGGTGTTTTATTCGCATGAAGTGCATACCCAACTACTCTGGGGTTATTTATTCCAAGCTGTTTGGCGATGGTGCCATAAGTGGTAACTTTACCCCGAGGGACTTTTTCAACTAGTTTGTAAACTTTATCAAATGTATTCATCATATTAAGAACAGATCGCGATCTATTTATTTTATATTGTATGTTTTTCTGCTCAATACGTAATTATTTTTTCAAACTTTATATCTATAGCTATTGCGGTTTTAGACGGGACGCTTATCTTAAAAATACAATATAAAAAATAATTCCAAGAATTATTCTATAAACACCAAAAGCTATAAAAGTGTGATTTTGAACATATTTGATTAACCATTTTATAGAAATAAGTGCAAATAAAAATGAACCAAGAAAACCTATTGAAAGCAAAAACAATTCATCTGAGTTAAATGCTAGCTTTGTTTGGGCTATATCAAGAACTGTTGCGCCAAAAATTGTAGGAACAGCCAGGATAAATGAGAATTCTGCAGCAGTTTTTCTGTTTATTCCCAGAATGAGTGCTCCTAAAATGCTTGAGCCTGCGCGCGAGGTACCGGGAACTACAGACATAATTTGGAAAAGACCGATTATGAAAGCATTTTTATAACTTATAGATTCTATGCTTGTTTTTTCCTCTGTTCTATCATCTTTCTGATTTTTTAGATTTTTATTAAAATACTCAATTAAAATAAAAGCAATACCTCCTATAATTAAAGCTAAAACAACTATAAAACTATTCTCTAAAAGAACGTCCTTTATGAAGTTATATAAAATAAATCCTATGATAGCTGATGGAATAAATGCTATTAAGATTTGTGGCCAAATTTTAGTATTTAAAAGAGTTTTAAAATATAAAAGTACTACTGCCAGAATTGCCCCAAGCTGAATAATTATCAAAAAGCTTTTTACAAAATCTGTCTGCTCAATTCCCAAAGCTTGCGCTGATAATATGAGATGACCTGTGGATGAGATTGGTAAAAACTCGGTAAAGCCCTCTACAGCAGACATTAATATGGTTTGGAATAAATTCATTAATCAATTATAAATTTTCAATTCTCAATTTTCAATGAATTTTAAAAATCAATCATTTAAATATTTGGATTTCATTAAAAATTTTAAACTTTGAATTGAAAATTAATATTCGAGGTTTTTTATTTTTTCGATTCGCCTAGCGTGATTATCAGTGGGATCAAATGCAGTTGTTAGGAATGTGTCGACTAATGCTTTTGCATCCTCGAAGAGAGTAAAATCTGAGGCTAGGGAAAGAATATTTACATTGTCGTCGTTTCTAGCTGATCTAACTTGTTCTACGTTAAATCCAAGTACGCTTCTAATTCCTTTTATTTTGTTTACAGTTATATCTACGCCTGCTCCTGATCCGCAAATAACAATTCCTCTGTTTCCCTGTTCTTGGGCCACCCTTTTGGCGACAAAAGTGGCATAGTCGGTGTAGTCATCTCTGAGAATTTTTTCATATGCACCTAAATCTTCTACATGATGCCCTGAGCTTTTCATCCACTCAATTAGCTGAGTTTTTAAATCAAATCCCCTGTGATCTGCACCTAAAAAGATGATCATTAACACAAGTTTATTAAAAATATATATTTTGTACAATATGCTTGAGTTAATTTTAAATTAAGAATTCCTTGTTTGTTTGCAAAAACAAGCATAAGACTTTAGAATTGAAGTATGTTTTTTAGAAAGAAGATAGAAGAAGCAGAAGAAGAGCTTGAAGAAAAAAAATCCAGAAGAAAAAAGAAGGAAGAGGATGACTTGGTTTGGGATAAGAAACGAATCTTAATAGGCATTGGAATTATCTTATTGTTAATGATTGGAGCTGGAGAAGTAAAAGATAGATTTTTTCCAAACACAAACATTTTAGGCGAAAGTACTACGAAAAGTACATCTGAAGTAGAAAAACCCGGCGTGGAAACCCCTGATTTGGATTTACAATCCCAGGTGACCACTTCAATCGAAGACATAAAAGAAAGCGTTATCTCTATTGATCCGGAAGAGGTTGCCTCGAGCTCTCCGCAAATCCAAAAAGTTCTTAGGGATATTCAAGGAATCCGTAATCTTCCTACAGATAAAGCTAGAGAGGCATGTTATAGTATTTGCTCAGGTTTATAAAAGTATATCCCGATGTAGACTGCTAGCGTATAAATTGTCTACTTGGGTAAATGTGCTATGAAAATTAATAAAACTATTAAAGAAAGGATAAATAAGTAGATCGTGATCTGCCTAAAACGGTATGGATGATTTAAAATTAAGAGTTAGCAAGGTTGTTGAAAAAATTGATATTGATAGTAAGAAATACAGATTTAAGGAAATTGAAGCTCTTACCCTAAATCCTGATTTTTGGAAAGATCCTCAAAAAGCTACGAAAGTTATGAAGGAGATGGCAAGTCTTCAAAAAGAAATTGAGAGTGTGGATAATATTCAGAAATTAGTAGATACAGGGAATGAGAAAGAGGTAGAAAAACTTTTAGAGGAGTTGGAAAAACTACATTATTTTTCAGGAAAGTTAGACAAATCACCGGCTATAGTTTCGATCCATTCAGGCCAGGGTGGCGTTGAGGCCATGGATTGGACTCAAATGCTTTTTCGGATGTATTCTAGATATGCAGAAAAAAAGGGATTTGAGGTAGTGGTTGTAGACCAGACGCTAGGAGAAGAGGCAGGATTAAAAAGTATAGTTTTCGTGATGGAAGGTGAATATGCTTATGGATTCTTGCGGCTTGAGGCGGGTACTCATAGATTGGTCAGACAATCTCCATTTAATGCTGATAATCTTCGTCAAACATCATTTGCTCTTGTTGAAGTGATGCCTCAGATTGAAGAAGAAGCAGAGGTAAGTATAAGCGAGGATGATCTGGAATGGGATTTTTTTCGTGCCGGGGGTCATGGTGGGCAAAATGTAAATAAGGTTAGTACGGCAGTGCGCCTCAAGCATAAACCAACGGGAATCACAGTAACTGCCTCATCAGAGCGATATCAAGGGAAAAACCGCGAATTTGCGCTCAAACTTTTAACGGGAAAGCTTTGGCTAGTTCACGAAGAAGAAAGAAGAAAAAAAGAAGAGGTTCTAAAAGGGGGATATAAAACACCGGGATGGGGAAATCAAATCCGCTCATACGTACTTCATCCTTATAAAATGGTAAAAGATTTGAGAACGGATCATGAAAGTTCGGATCCATCAAGTGTTCTGGATGGTAATTTAGATGAATTTATTGAGGCCGAGCTTCGCTTAAATTAGGCTTGATAAAGAAGCGTAAATATGGTTTACTTAATAGAGCAATTTAATAGTGTTTTTTATGAATAAAAAAGTCACACCATTAGTAAAATCAGATCAATTAGTAAGGCAATTTGATAATAAAAAAGATAAATCCTTTGGTTTAAAAATGGCTGTTGTTTTTACAGTCATGATAGTTTTGGGTCTGGGAAGCGGTTTTTTAATCGCAAAAGGAACCGCAGTATCAACTAAATCATCCAGTGAGATTGAATCTGGAGAAGAAATCGTAAAAGGAGACACTTTTGGAGTAAATGATAACGAAACTTTTGGTGATGAAGCAGAAGGAGTTCTGAAAGAAGGAGGAATTGAGGGTGAAGGTCAATATCATCTTGAAAGACCGGGGGGGAAGACTCAATTTGTCTATCTAACTTCATCTGTTGTGGATTTGGGCTTAGTAGAAGGAAGAAAGATTAAAGTGTGGGGGCAGACGCAAAAAGCTCAGTATGTGCCCTGGCTTATGGATGTAGGGCGCGTAGAGGTTTTAGACTAGCCACTGCATTTCCTTTATAATATGATAATCCTTGAGAATGTTTCAAAAAAATTTGGCACTGGTGTTTATGGTCTCACAAATGTAAGTTTTACAGTGGAAAAAGGAGAATTTGCATTTTTAGTAGGTCCTACAGGTTCCGGTAAAACCACTATAATCAGAATGTTAATTAGGGAAGTAATGCCTACACAAGGTACTATAGTGGTAGGTAATTGGAATATAATTAGGCTTCCCGGAAGAAAAGTTCCAGATCTTAGAAAAAAAATAGGCGTGGTTTTTCAGGATTTAAAACTGCTTCCCGATAGAACAATTTTGGAAAATACTTATCTCCCGTTAGAGCTTTCAGGTGTGAGTTCAAAAGAGGCTATGAAAAGAGCGGAAGATATTCTTGGAAAAGTAGGCATTTTAGAGCATGCAAATAAATTTCCCGTTCAGCTTTCAGGAGGAGAAAGACAGCGTTCTGCTATTGCTAGGGCTTTAGTTTTGTCTCCCGAAATTTTACTTGCAGATGAACCCACAGGAGATTTGGATGATGACACAGCTTGGGAAATTGTAAATTTATTAAAAGAAATAAATGAAGCAGGTACCACAGTCCTTATGGCTACGCACAATGCAAATATCATAAAAAAGCTAAACAAAAGAATTATAAAGTTAAATAAAGGTGTTTTGATTGGAGAAAAAAATGATAAAGATGAAGAAAAACCCTCTGCCTCAGATGCTCCGGAAGAACAAAAAGAGCAAGAAAAAAAACATGAAGTGCATGAGCATAAAAAAACAGAAGAAAAAAAAGAAAGCATAACTGATAAATTTGAACAAGCATTGAAAGAATAAGCAACTTGTTTGAAGATGTAAGTTGTCCTAAACTATAAACAAAGATGAAATTCTTTAAAACTGCCTGGAAAAATATTAGAAGATCTCCATATCAAGCTTTTGCTGCTATTTTTATAATGACCCTTACTTTTCTAGCTTTTTCACTTTTTGCCATAATCTTTTATGGATCTAGTGAAGTTGTAAGTTATTTTGAGTCTAAGCCTCAGGTGACCGCCTTTTTTAAGGATGAAGCAAAAGAGGAAGAAATAGATTCTCTGAAAAACAGCCTTACGGAATCTGGGATAGTATCGGGAACAAAATTTGTATCAAAAGAAGAAGCTTTAAAAATATATAGAGACCAGAATAAAGATGACCCCCTGCTTCTGGATTTAGTTACTGCAGATATTCTTCCGGCGTCTTTGGAGATTTCCACATTTGTGATTGATGACTTAACATTAGTTTCTGATACACTTCAAAAATCCGAAATTGTGGAAGAAGTGGTTTTTCAAAAAGATGTTGTTTCGACCCTTACTTCCTGGACAAGTGCTATTAGAAAAATCGGTGTTTTCGTAGTAGTTCTTTTAGCTGTAGTGTCAGTATTTATTATGGTAATAATAATCGGTATAAAAGTTTCTCAAAAAAGAGGAGATATTGAAACAATGCGCTTGATTGGTGCGGGAAGTTGGTATGTAAGGATGCCTTTTATTATTGAAGGGGTTATTTATGGCCTCTTTGGTGCTGTAGTAGGCTGGCTTATTTCATATGGGATTCTTTTGTATGCTACTCCAAAGTTGTCATATTTCTTAAAGGGTGTTCCTGTATTTCCACTTTCTCCTAGTTTTATGTTTAGTTTACTGGGGGTAGAAGTATTATTCGCATTAATTTTAGGAACCTTCTCCAGTTATTTTGCAGTACTTCGGTATTTAAAGAAATAATTATGAAAAAGAATATTTTAATATTAACTACAATTGTAATTTTTGCGCTTTTTTCTTTTAAATCAGTTTTTGCACAGGAGGCAACACCTACTCCCGCGAGCGACACAAGTTCAAAGCAGACAGAACTTCAGAATAAAATAAATGACCTGCAGTCTAAAATTTCAGATCTTCAAGGCCAAAAGAAAACATTATCTTCCCAGATTCAGGTAATGGATAATCAAGTAAACCTTACTCAGTTAAAGATTCAATCCACACAGGCTCAAATTTCAGAGTTATCTTTAGATATAGATACAGCAGATAAAAAGATTGGAAAACTCGAGGGTTCCCTTGATAAATTATCAGAAGTGTTAATAAACAGGATAAAAGAAACGTATGTAGTAGGCAGGTCTTCTCAGTTTCAAATTCTCCTTTCCTCAAATGATGTAGAAGATTTTGTTAAAAGAGCGAATTATTTAAGAATTGCTCAGGCTCATGATAAAAAACTAATTTATGATACTGTTCAGGCGAGAAATGATTACGAAACGCAAAAAGAAATATTTCAGGATCAGAAATCAAGAACAGAAATTCTTCAAAACGAGCTCGAGAGCTATACTGCCCAGCTAAATTTAGAGAAAGCTGACAAACAGCGCTTCTTAGAATTAACTGAAAATGACGAAGTTAAGTATCAACAAGAGCTCGAGAGAGCTAGGGCCGAATACGCAGCTATAGCAGGAATTATTTCAGGTGCAGGTACGGAAACAGAAATTAGGAGAGTAAATCAAGGTGATGTAATAGCCACTGTAATCAGCGGAACTTCATGTAATTCAAACGGAACACATCTACATTTTACAGTTAGAAAAGATGGAGCAGCTCAAAATCCCTTTAGTTATTTAAAATCTGTAGACGCAGTGAATGATTCGGGCGGAGATTCTTTTAATCCATCAGGAGATTGGGATTGGCCTCTTGATCCTACAATTAGACTTACGCAGGGATATGGAGATACCTGGTTTGTTAGGGCTTTTGGATACTATCCCACTCATAATGGAATAGATATTGTGAGTAGCTCATCTTCGAGCGTAAAAGCTGTTAAGTCCGGAATTTTATACAGGGGAAGTTATTCGGGTTATGGAGGATGTGCGCTTCCATATGTAAGAGTGCAACATGATGATGGTATAGATTCTCTTTACTTGCACGTTTATCAAAACTAAATATTATTTTAATGAAAAAGCAAATTTTGCCCTTGCTTTTGTCTATATTTGCATTTATTTTATTGTCCACTGAAGCATACTCAGCGAGAAAGATTTCAATAACCTCAGATAAGGATACCCTATCCCTGGATCAGGAGATGATAGTTACGGCGTCATCTTCTGGATTTACAGATGGTGAAAAGATTTACATTAAAGGTGCTTTTTATAAAGAAGGAAGTTCTAATTATTTTGGATTAACAAAGTTTGATACTTCATGGATAAAAAATAGTGCATCTGTTAAGTCTCAGAGAGAAATAGTAATAGGGAGTTGGGATAATTCGGCTGTTGTTAAATTGGATTATGAAGACAGTGGCTTTACGGGAATTGGGGACTATAAATTTAAACTGGGTTTTTACTACCTGACCAGTAGTGGTAATACGTCCTCGGTTAATTGGTCAGAAAATTCTCTTGCTCTTAAAATTGATAATGAGCCTACTCCCACTTCGAGTCCGGAAAAAGTAAGTAATACATCTACTGCTGTTACAGTTAGCGAGACCGAGATAAAATCTTCCAATACGCCAACTCCAAGAAAAAGTCCCACTATTTCAGCTACTACTAAAAAAAATTTAGAATCTGTTAAAATATCAAATATTCAAAGAGAGGCGAGCGCGTACGCGAAGATAGAGCCAATATCAAGAACAAGTAAAATAAAGGAAGAAGAGGTACAGGTTTTAGGCACTAAGGATACGGTTTTTCCTAAGGTTTATTTAGCCTCCGGAGGTTTACTTGTCATTATTTCGGCGTTTATTCTTCTGAAAAGAGAGCTGAGGGGCAGAAAAATTATATGATTTTTCGACAAGCTCAAGAATGCAGTTTGATATGAAAATTAACGATTTATGAATAAAATAATTACAAATAATTCAGATGAAACTAAAAAGCTCGGTTTGGATTTTGCTGGGAAATTAAGAGCGGGAGATGCTCTTCTTCTTTACGGAGATTTAGGAGCAGGGAAAACTACTTTTACCCAGGGCCTTGCTGAGGGGCTTGGAATAAAGGATAGAATACTTTCCCCTACTTTTGTTTTACAAAGAATTCATGAGATAAATGAAGGAAAAATCAAGAAAATGAATCATATCGATTTATACAGAATAGAGAAACCGGTTGAAATTGGCAGTCTGGGTTTGACAGAAACATTTGAAGAGAAGCAGAGCGTAGCCGTAGTGGAATGGGCTGATAGGCTAAAGGATTTTAAACCAAAAAGAGGTTATAGAATTTATTTTAAATATTTGACTGATGTTAAAAGAGAAATTGAAGTTGAAAAACTATGAGTGATTTAAAAAAGGCAATTGAAGTCATAAAACAAGGTGGGATTGTGATTTTTCCGACAGATACTGCATTTGGGATAGGATGCAGGATAGATAGGGAAGATTCGGTTAATAAATTATTTGAAATTCGCAAGAGACCCAAGGAAAAAGCTATGCCTGTATTATTTGATTCTGTTGGTCGCGTTCAAGAATACCTTCGGCCATTTGATAAAGATGTAAAGCGCTTGATGCAAAAATATTGGCCTGGGGCTTTAACTATTATATTAAATTGTAAAACAGACAAGGTTCCAAGCTTGGTGAGGGGAGGCGGGGAAACGTTGGGAGTAAGAATTCCTGATCATAAACTTGTCCTAAGCTTAATCAATGGCGCAAACGTGCCCATAATAGGCTCCTCTGCTAATTTCTCAGGAGAGAAAACCCCTTATAGCCTAGTGGGACTGGACAAAAGGCTTATAAAACTAGTAGACTTTGTATTAGAGGGAGAAACCAGGGGAAAGAGAGCCTCTACTGTAATTGATTGTACGAAAACTCCCTGGGAAATAATCAGGCAGGGTGATATAGTGCCTGATCTATGAATAAACTAGTAATTGATACAACGGATAATTCTAAAACTACGGTAGAGCTTCATCTAAAAGAGAAAACAGATATTATTTCTGAGAAATGTATACCAAAGTCACAAGCTACGCTCGTAATTATTGATAAGCTGCTCAGGAAAAATAAATTAAAACCCACAGATATTGAGGAAATTGAAGTAAATACGGGTCCCGGTTCTTTTACCGGTACCAGAGTGGGTGTAGCTATTGCAAACGCCTTGGGTTTTGGGCTTGATGTTAAAGTGAACGGAAGTAAGTCTAAGCCCGCAACTCCAAAATACTTCTGATATACTCAAATTATGAGACATTTTCTCTACTGCCTGGTTTTCCCACACCCTCATAATAATCACAGAGCAAAATTTTTACATTTTAAAAGTCTTCTTTTGGTAATTTCAGTTCTTATCACAAGTTCATTTTTCTTTACTTCAGGGGTAAATCCACTAGCTTCTAAAATTCAAGCACTTGCTGATATATCTAGCCAGGAGCTTCTTAAATATACAAATGAAAAAAGAGTAGAAAATGGCCTTCCTCCGCTACTTTTAAATCAGGAATTAGAAAATGCAGCATATGCTAAGGCGCAGGATATGTTTGCGAATGATTATTGGGCACATAATAGTCCGGACGGAACAACACCTTGGTATTTTATTAAAAATGCAGGTTATGACTATGTTTATGCAGGAGAAAATTTAGCAAAAGGATTTACAGATAGTAAGGATGTAGTTAGTGCGTGGATGGCAAGTCCGTCACATAAGGAAAATTTACTTTCAGAGAATTTTAAAGATGTAGGCTTTGCTGTAAAAGCAGGCAAGCTTGGTGGAGAAGAAACATTTTTAGTAGTGCAGGAATTTGGAAATAAAACAGCTGTTCCTGTAGAAAAAATAGCTAATAAGTCTCCGCCTGTAGCTCCCGAAACTAAAGTGTTGGCTATAAATCTCGATTCGGTCACACCAAGCCCGGCAAAATCACTTTCATATGATTTTATATTTCTAATTATCCTAAGTTTTATAATCATATTATTTGTTGATATGCTGATAATTAATAGAAAAAATATCGCCAGATTTGTAGGGCATAATCTGGATCACATTATATTTTTAGTTGTGGTTCTGATAATGGTTAGTATTTTAGGAACAGGTTACATATTATGAGAATAAAAGATTATCATTTGGGTTATTACTTTTTCTTGATAACAGTCTTAGTATTGGGTATTTTTGCGGTATGGCGTCTTTCTCCAAATAAAGACTTACAGATGATCGCATTTATTTTGCTTAGCATTGTTTATGCCGTAATCGGAGTAATTCATCACTTTCTAGATCACGATCTCGTAGGAAAAATTGTGATAGAATACATTCTTATTGCAGTGCTTGGAATCGCAGCAGCGTTTTTTATCTTTAAAGGAGGATTTGGAATTTAAGCTAATATGAGTCCCGTTAGAAGCCGCGATCGCATGTGGTATCTAACGAAAAAAATATTATAAATGAAATTAACTAAAACCATAAAAGAAGGGAGATGCATGCAGATCGCGATCTGCTTCTAACGGGATGAAAGGAATTATTCTTGCTGGTGGTAATGCAACCAGATTAAGACCGCTTACGAAAATTACCTCA
>Ga0066639_10003421_pt1 | contig 13743 bp, 6 predicted proteins | sample CryGeyCG2114_010_2_FD_59504 | JGI IMG/M metagenome (GOLD analysis project Ga0066639, IMG submission 59504) | Groundwater microbial communities from aquifer - Crystal Geyser CG10_big_fil_rev_8/21/14_0.10 | ecosystem: Environmental > Aquatic > Deep subsurface > Groundwater | place: USA: Utah...
TTTTCGCCTTTAAAACCAGTTCCAGCTGGAATCAAACAGCCAATAATTACATTCTCTTTAAGCCCTTCTAGATAATCTATCTTTCCACTTACTGCCGCTTCTATCAATACTCTGGCTGTTTCCTGAAAAGAAGCAGCTGACAAGAAGCTATCAGTGGTCAAAGAAGCTTTGGTTATACCAAGAAGTAATTTTTCACCTTTGGCTTCTTTTTTGCCTTTCACTTTTGCTTTTCCATTTGCCCTAGAAAGCACAGCCCTTTCCACTACTTCACCAGACAGTAATTCAGTCTCCCCTGCATCAAGTATAAAATATCTAGAAAACATTTGCCTAGCAATAACTTCAATGTGCTTATCGTTTAGGGGTTGTCCCTGAGAAGAATAAACGCTTTGAATTTCTTTTATAATGTATTTCTGAGTCTCTGATTCGCCTCTTAGCTTATATAGCTGTTGAAGATCAAGGCTACCGTCTGTAAGCTGTTGGCCTTTTTTAATTTCATCTCCATCATGCACAAGAATTGACATTCCTTTTGGAATAATAAACTCTTTTACTTTTTCCACATTTGAAATTACTTTTATGCATTTATTTTCTACCTTCACCTCTCCTGCGTTTTCTGCTTTTATAGCCTCTCCCAATATTTCAAAAAGTTTATCTCCTTTTTTCACCTTTTCTCCATCTTTGACAAGAATTTTTGGTTCTTCTTTTACTTTTTTTGCTTTTTTAGCCGCCACTTCTTTAGCGCCCTCTGAAAAATAATATTTGTCTGTTGTAGCTCCTTCGTGACTTATTTTTAATATTTTTACCTGTGGATTGCTCACAATCACTTTTCCAGATTCATCCTCTATAGTTCTTTGTGCCATTTCAATCTTGGCCTTACCTTCTACGTCAGATATAAATGCTTTCCTTTTCGGAGGACGAACTTCAAAAATTTCTTCTACACGAGGCAAACCTTGAGTAATATCTTCAAGGCCGGCCACACCACCGGTATGAAATGTTCTCATCGTCAACTGCGTTCCTGGCTCACCGATAGACTGAGCGGCTATTACTCCTACGCTAGCTCCTAACTTAGCTGTTTTATTATAACTTAAATCCCATCCATAGCATTTTGAACATGTTCCTCTGTCAAGCTTACAGCTCAAAACAGATCTTATTTTTGCTTCTTCTATTTCTTCCTTTTTGATCTTTTTAGAAATTTCTTGGGTTATCAGCTCTCCAGCCTTTACTAACACTTTGCCATTTTTATTTTTTAAATCATCTGCTAAAAATCTGCCTAGTATTTTATCAACAATATTTTGTCCCGATTCCTCCGCCTCCTTTGTTGTTATAATAATTCCATCTTTATCTCCGCAATCATCTTGAGTTATTATGATGTCCTGGGAAACGTCAACTAAACGACGAGTCAAATAACCGGCGTTAGCTGTTCTCAAGGCTGTATCAGAAAGACCTTTTCGAACACCGTGAGTAGAAATAAAATATTCCAATACGCCGAATCCTCTCTTAAAATTTCCTTTTACAGGAAGCTCTATAATATCACCTGACGGAGAGGTCACTAGTCCCTTCATACCCAATATTTGAGTAAGCTGAGCCCAGCTACCGCGAGCGCCAGATTCAATCATTGAATAAATCGGACCCTCTGAAGACAAGCCCTTTTTACATATATCAGTAACTCTTTCTTTGGCTTGAGTCCACAATTCAATAACCTTGGCGTATCTTTCGCTGTCGGTAAGCAAACCTTCTTCATATTGCTCTTGAACTTTTTCTACCTCCTCTTGAGTTTCTTTAATTAATTTATCTTTCTCTTCAAATTTAGGCAAATCTCCCATGCCCCAAGAAAGGCCGCTTTTTGTAATGAAATCAAAACTCTTGGTTTTCAAATTATCCAAGAACAAAACCGTTTCTTCAACGCTATAATTTTCCAAACATTCCTTAGTTAATTTCTTCAGCATTCCTTTGTCTACGATCTCATTTACAAATCTTAATTTTTGAGGAAGAACTTCGTTGAAAATAATCCTACCTATAGTTGTCCTAGTAAGTCCAAACTTTTCTATCTTTACCATTACAGGATCATGAAGTTTTATAATATTGTTTGAATAAGCCAATTTTGTTTCGTCTTCTGACGAAAAATGTCTTAATTCAACGTCTTTCTTTTTGCTATCCTCCATCTTTGTGATATAAAATGCTCCCCAAACAATATCTTGATTTGGCGATACAACCGGATCACCAGTCGCGGGCTTTAATAAATTTTTGGAAGAAAGCATAATTTCTTTAGCCTCTTCTCTGGCTTCCTTTGTTAATGGCACATGAACAGCCATTTGATCTCCGTCAAAATCAGCATTAAAAGCGCTACAAACCAAAGGGTGTATTTGTATAGCCTTACCTTCAATCAATTTTGGCTTGAACGCTTGAATGCCCAATCTATGCAAGGTAGGCGCGCGATTAAGAAGTACATATGCATTCTTGATAATATCTTCCAAAATATCCCACACAATATCAACTCCTGACTCAATAAATCGAGAAGCGCTTCTTACATTATGAACAATTTCTTTTTCAATTAGTTTGCTTATAATAAACGGCTTAAATAATTCTATGGCCATTATTTTTGGTAGCCCGCATTGATCAAGGCTTAATTTTGGATTAACCACGATCACGCTTCTTCCTGAATAATCGATTCTTTTTCCTAATAAATTTTGCCTGAACCTGCCTTGCTTTCCTTTTAGCGAATCAGCTAACGATTTAAGCATTCTTTTTTGCCCAGTAGAAGCTATAACAGTCTTGCCATGTCTGGCAGAATTGTCTATAAGAGCATCTACTGCTTCCTGAAGCATTCTTTTTTCATTTCTACAAATTACTTCTGGGGCATTCAAATCAATAAGTTGCTTTAGACGATTATTTCTATTTATAACTCTTCTGTATAAATCATTTAAATCCGAAGTGGCAAATCTGCCTCCGTCCAAAGCCACCATTGGTCTTAAATCTGGAGGAATAACTGGCAGCGTAGTCAGCACCATCCACTCAGATCCTATGTCATTATTTCTCAAACTTTTGAATAATTTTAATCTTTTGTTAATTTTTTCTATTTTTGAATCAATAGCTTTTTCTAGCTCTGCTTCAAGATTTTTTATAGTCTTTTCCATATCTACTCTTTCTAATAATTGCCTAATCGCCTCTGCTCCAATTCCTGCTTCAAAAATATGGCCATACTTCAAACTTAAATTTTGATAAATATTTTCAGAAATTATCAAAAGTGGCTTTAGATCTTTCAATTCTTTTGCGGCCTGATCAAAAGCATCTTGGAGATTCGCAAACTTATCCTCTTTTATGCTTTCCAAGGATTCTAATTCTTTTTCTATGCTTTCATCTATTTCTAGTTCTTTTTTTCCTTCCTGAAGTAATTTAGCTTTTTTATTTTTAATTTCACTAGCTTGTCTAGAAAAATCACTTTCTATAGATTTCTTTTTTTGCTTGAATTCAGTTTTTATTTGCTCAATAGTAGCTTCTTTCAATTCTTCGTTTACATCAGTAATTATGAAACTTGCAAAATAAACTACTTTTTCAAGAGCTTGCATAGATAAATCAAGAATTAAACCAATCTTTGAAGACAAACCTCTCAAAAACCAAATATGAGTACACGGTGACTGAAGAGTAATATGTCCCATTCTTTCTCTTCTCACAATGCTTCTAGTCACCTCTACTCCACACTTATCACAAATTATTCCCTTGTATCTGATTTTTTTATACTTACCGCAATAGCATTCCCAATCTTTTGAGGGACCAAATATTTTTTCGCAAAATAAACCGTCTTTCTCCGGCTTTTGAGTACGATAGTTAATTGTTTCTGGTCGAATAACTTCTCCATTTGACCAAGACAAAATTTCCTCTGGACTAGCCAATTTCAATTTAATGGCATCAAAGTCGGTTGTTTTTATTGGATTAAGCATATTTTTATTATAAGATTCTATTTAATAATATTATTTGCTTTCTTCCTTTTCTTCTTTCTTGTTTTTCTGATCTGAGTCTGAAGAAATGATTTCTTCTTCATCTTTTCCTCCCAAAAGTTCTACGTCAAGACATAGCCCTTTAAGCTCTCTTACTAAAACATTAAAAGATTCAGGAACATTTAATTTTCTTATGGTTTCACCTTTAATAATTGACTCATAAGCCTTGCTTCTCCCAGGAACATCATCTGACTTAATAGTAAGTATTTCTTGTAAAGTATGGGCTGCGCCATAGGCTTCCAATGCCCAAACTTCCATTTCTCCGAATCTCTGCCCGCCGAATTGAGCTTTTCCGCCAAGAGGCTGCTGGGTAATCAAAGAGTATGGACCGATTGAACGCTGATGAATCTTGTCTTCTACCATATGATTCAACTTCAACATATATTTATAGCCAATAGTCACTTTGTTATCAAAAGGTTCTCCGGTTTTACCATCACATAAAACTACTTTGCCATCTTCAGGCAACCCAGCTCTTCTAAGCTCCCCTTTTATTTGCTCTTCATTCAAGCCGTTAAGTACTGGGGTTATCACTTTATATCCTAGTTTTTCGGCAGCAAAGCCTAGGTGAGTTTCCAAAAGCTGACCCAAATTCATACGAGATATAATTCCTAAAGGAGATAAAATAATATCGATTGGTTGACCATCTTCTGTGTAGGGCATATCTTCTACTGGAACTATTTTTGAAATTACGCCTTTGTTTCCGTGCCGACCAGCCATTTTATCGCCAACTTGAATTTTTCTCAAATTAGCTACCGTCACCTGTATGGACTGAAGCACTCCGGCCGATAGCTTATCTCCTTCTTCGCGAGAGAAAATTTTGATATCAACTACTTTTCCATGCTCTCCGTGCTCAAGATAAAGAGACGAATCTCTTACGTCTTTTGCCTTCTCTCCAAAAATAGCTCGAAGAAGTTTTTCTTCGGCTGAAAGTTCAGTCTCTCCTTTTGGTGTAATTTTTCCAACCAAAATATCCCCTGAAGAAACTTCAGCTCCAACTCTAATTATTCCTCTTTCATCTAAATTTTTTAATTTTTCTTCTCCAATATTTGGAATGTCGCTTGTCACAACTTCTGGTCCTAGCTTTGTATCTCTCACATCAATAGTATAGTCTTCTATATGAATAGAAGAATATACATCTCTTCTTACTAATTTTTCTGAAATTATAATTGCGTCTTCATAATTAAATCCTTCCCAACTCATGAATGCTACTAAAACATTTCTCCCCAAAGCCAACTCTCCCTTATCAATTGAAGGACCATCTGTAAGAACTTGGCCTTTTCTAATTTTATCTCCCACGTTGACAATTGGCCTTTGATTAACACAGGTAGACGCATTTGATCGTAAAAATTTTGTTAAATGATATATTTTATTTTTTCCTTTTTTATTTTTAATTTCAATTGCCCCTGCGTCCATTTTTGCAACTTCACCATCTTCTTCAGCGATAATAATATGCCCTGAATCTCTAGCTGCTCTTACCTCAATCCCTGTGCCGACAATTGGAGACTCAGCGTTTACCAAAGGAACAGCTTGGCGTTGCATGTTTGTTCCCATCAAAGCTCTCTGTCCATCATCGTGTTCCATAAAAGGTATTAATGATGTCGCCACAGAAATTATTTGATTAGCAGCCACTCCTACAAAGTCAACTTTGCTTATTTCTTCGGTGGCCGGCTGGCCGTATTTTCTAACCTCGCATTTATCAACCAAAAAATATCCATTCTCATCAATTGGGGTAGTAGAAGCGGTTGTTATGTGCTTTTCTTCTTCAAAAGCATCAAAATAAAATAATTCATTTGTAATAATCGGCTTTATTGGTATTGTCACTGTTCCTAATTTTTTAAGTTCTTTAGCAATTTTTTCATCAATTCTTTCACCAGCTTTTATAATCAATATTTTGCTATCATTCGTATACACATCTTCTCTAGCAATTTTGTTTATGGTTAATTCTGGATCATTTTTTATATCATGCAAAACTTTTCTATAAGGCGCTTCTATAAATCCATATTTGTTTATCTTTGCGTAACTCGAAAGGTGTCCCACGAGACCGATGTTTGGTCCTTCTGGAGTAGCAATCGGACAAATTCTTCCATAATGAGTTGTATGAACATCACGAACATCAAATCCAGCTCTTTCTCGAGTCAATCCTCCCGGACCCATAGCAGACAACCTTCTTTTGTGTTCAAGTTCGGCTAAAGGATTTGTTTGATCCATAAATTGAGAAAGCTGTGAAGACATAAAAAACTCCTTCACAACACTAATAACCGGCCTAGCATTTATCAATTTGTTAGGGTTCAAACTAATCATATCAGCTGTACTCATTCTATCTTTAATAATTCTCTCCATTCTGGATAGTCCCACTCTAAATTTATTTTGAATAAGCTCGCCAATAGCTCTTACGCGTCTGTTGCCAAGATGATCAATATCATCTTCCTTGCCTTGAGTGACATTTAGCCTAATAACTTCTTTTATTATTTCAATTAGATCTTCAATCCTTAAAATTCTTGTTTCCTTATTTATTGGAATATCAAAGCCAAACCTTCTGTTTAACTTATATCTTCCAACTCGATCAAAATCATAGCGATCAAATCTGAAAAACATTGAATAAATTAATTGTCTTGCATTATCAGTGGTGGCTAGATCGCCTGGTCGAATTCTTTTATAAACTTCTTTCAGGCCCTCTGCTTCATTTTTTGCAACATCTTTTGATAGTGTTGCTTCAAGAAATTCTTCAGTACCTTCTTTTTCTGAAATTAAATCTTTAAATCGCTCTCTGATTTCTTCATCGCTTCCCATGCCAAAAGCCCTGAGAAGTGAAGTGATAGGAACTTTTCTTTTTCGATCAATTCTTACTGATATTACCTTATTGATATCAGTTTCAATTTCCAGCCAAGCCCCCCTATTTGGAATAACTTTTGCTCCATAATGTTTTTTGCCTTTTATAAATTCTGAAGAAAATATAACACCGGCACTTCTTATTAGCTGGGAAACTACCACTCTTTCAATCCCGTTTACTATAAATGTTCCGTTCTTTGTCATTAAAGGAAAATCGCCCAAAAAAACTTCTTGAGCTATGTCTTGGCCTGTTCTTTTATTGAGAAGTCTTGCCTTGACCCTCAATGGAGCTTCATAGGTAATATTTTTTTTCTTACTCTCTACTTCATCAAATTTTGGTTCATCTAAATAGTAATCTTCAAAATACAATTCTAAATCTCTCCCAATAAAATCTGTTATTGGAGAAATTTCATCAAATAAATCTCTTAAACCCTCTTCAACAAACCAACCATAAGAATTTTTTTGCACCTCTATCAAGTCTGGCATTGGCATGGATGCGCTTGATTTTGTAAAACTTTTTCTCTCAGTAATATTAGGGTCCTTAAAATCTGTGGAATTTGGCATATTTTTATATAAATATATTATTAATTTGCTTAAAGTAAGCAAAAAATCCCAATCCTTAGTAAAAGAATTGAGTTATTTTTCTGTTTTCTTATTTGTGAAGAGAATTAATCACTTAAAAATATAAATTAATTTTTTAAGAAAGCATGGGAAAGAAAACTTATTTTAATTTTTTGTTTTTAAAAAAATAAAAAAACGGCCCTATCTCGTATTGGTCAAACTATACGAATTATTTCCGTTTGTTCATTATTTTAAAAATTTATTATTAACAAATACTACCAAAATATAAAGAAAATGTCAAGTATTTGGCTATTGTTTAAGCTAAGGATTATATTATCAAAATAACAAAAATAAGTCAAGAGAAAAAAATAAAATAATAATTAATAAATTTTTTATTTAATATTAGTAAATTTCTTTTAAAAAATAATGCTTTTGTAATATTTTATCAAAGTTTTCCACAATTTTATTATTTTTCATTATTTAATATACCTCTCACAACCGCTCTATCATCCCAAGTTATTTTCTCTCCATGGGCTACGCAAATAGCTTGTTCGCTTCCTTTGCCAGTAATTAAGACAATATCACCCTCCTCTGCTAAATCAAGAGCCTTTTTTATACCCTCTCTTCTATCTGATATCTTAAATAAGTTTTCTTTGTTTAATTTTCCAGCTTTTTCCGCACCAAAAGCAACTTGATTGATAATTATTTGAGGATCTTCATCATAGGGATCTTCATTGGTAACAACCACAAAATCTGCCTTTTCGCCAGCGATATGCCCTAATTTCGGCCTTCTCTTTATGTCTCTACCTCCTCCAGCGGATCCAAGCACATGAATAACTTTGTTGTGGGGAATAAATTTGATTGTCTCGTATAATTTTTCTACAGCATTCGGCTCAAATGCATAATCTACTATAACTGTAAAATTTTGCCCTTCATCTATTTTTTCTAGTCTGCCCGCCACTCCAGAAATCTTCTCCAATGCTGTTTTGATTTTTTTAAGATCAATTTCCTGCGATAATGCAACCGCAATTGCATTCATAGCATTTTTAGCATTAAACTTCCCCAAAATATTTAAATTTATATCTAGATCATTAATTTTAAAATTTGTGCCTTTTCTATCTGCTTTTACATCTGAATATTTTAATACTTTAAATTTCTCAGACAAATTATCATATTTGTTGCTTTTAGTATATAAAATCTTCTGATCGGCTGAGAAATTGAGAAAATATTCTGAATGTTCATCATCTCCATTTATAATTATAGTTTTTTTAATTCTCTCTAGGCCTATCTTCTTTATTCCTGATTCTGGTTTTATAATCTTTTTTTCTTCATTTGTGTATTTTGTTTTACACCGCGCTAAATGTTCAAACAATTTTCCTTTGGCTTTCTTATAATTCTCAAAACTGCCATGAGACTCTATGTGCTCTGGATAAAGCCCAGTAAAAACCAAAATGTCATAATTTATAAAACGATGCCTGAATTGCCTGATTCCCTCTGAGGTTGTCTCTACTATGCCGTACTGGCACCCATGCTCTACCATCTGTTTTAATATTTTTTGCGTAAAAAATCTTCCTACCATAGTCATCTTTTTATCATTCAACCATTCTTTTTCTCCGTTGTTAAAAACAGCCGTAGAAGTAAACCCAACTTTGTATCCAGCTGATTCCATGGCCTTAGCTATCAAATAAGTACTAGTAGTTTTTCCGGTTGTGCCTGTCACCCCGATAATTATTAATTTTTCGCTAGGCCGGCCGTAAATCAAGCTTGAAATCCAACTCAAAAAGAAATGATAACCTGGCTGAAGAGCCTTGAATATCTTTCTTGGTATCAAATTTTTTATTTTGTTTAATAGTTTCTCCATATATAATTAAAGATATAATGATCAAGAAACAAGGATATAAAAAAATTCAAAATCTCAATATCCAATAATCAAAAAGTTTGAAATTTTTAATTTGAGTATTAATATTTGTTTGCGATTTGTATCTTGTGTCTTGGTTATTTTAAACTAATCTTCTTATTTTTCTTAATACTTTATACATATTATACCACAAATTATCAAATGCTAAATCGAAAGTTCCAGGATATTCAACTATATTGCCAGAAAAACCTAATTTAAACCTAGTGACGCCTGGCCATTTTTTCTCATCTATACCATAAAAATCATAATACTTATATCCTTTTTCTTGAACAATTTTTATTACTTCCCACTGTAATAAATACGGCGCCATAACATTTCTATATTCATTTGATGAAGCGCCATGTACGTAGGTGGCAGTATTACCAAAAAAAGAAACGATATTCCCAGCAATAATTTTTCTCTCTTGTCCTGAGCTTGCCTGCTCCGAATCTGATTGAGGGATCGAAGGATCAAATTCTGCTAAATATAATTTAATAAAATCTGTTTCCAACATTTTCTCATAATATTTTTTTTCATGAATTCCGAATTTATCTCTTTCTTTTGTTTCTTTTATAATCTGCCAAAATTTTTCAAAATCTTCTGAACCTCCCTCTTTTATTTTAACACTTTTTTTTTCTGATAAACGAATATTGTACCTTGTCTTCTGATGCATGTTTTTTAAAAGCTCTTCTTCTGATTTATTTAAATCCAAAATTAAAGTTTTACTCGGCTGAACGTCTATAGTCTTTTTAGCTTTCAAATTTAAACTTTCTACTTTATATTCTATGGGTTCAAAGCGTAAAAAAATTACATTTTCTTGTTTTAAAATTTCACTTATTCCATTAAATAAATTTCTATATGTATCTTTTAACTTTTTACTTTCAACTTTTAAACTAATTATTGGTCCCCGTGGACAATAAAAATAACTCTTGCCAAACGGAAGTGCTTTTTTAATTAATGTAGCCACAGCAATTATTTCTCCGCTTTCTTCTATGCCCTGTCCTGAGTCTTGTCGAAGGGCAAATCTAAATATTTTATTTCCCATTTTCTCCTGAAATTCTCCCCACTCCCAAGATTGTAAAAATTGACTATATTTTTGTTTGTTTAAAAAATTATTTAGTTTTTCTTTATTTATTTCAACTATTTTCATTACCTTGACGTTAAAAGTATATTAATATTAATTAAATTAGGTAAAAACTGACGTGTAAACCGCAAACCAAAGAAAGGAGGGACAAAATTTATGATTGTCACGAGCTATTTCCAGAAGGAAAAAGAGGGTGCAGAACCCAAGCAAGCGGACTCCGAGTCGACGACAGTCTGCCGTATGACCAGTATGGTCAGCTAGAGCCCGGCGCGGCGAAGCTGATGAGTCATAAACGGCAACAAGAAAACAAAAACCCCCAACCCAGCCCAATGGTATCATCAACTTGATGAGACAAAAAAACCATTGGGCTTTTTTCTATTCAAAAAATCATAAATCCAAAATCTAAAATCATAAATCTAAAATTACTTACCCAACTTCTTTAACGCTTCCCTTATCTTCTCTCCACTATCTTGAATATTTGAATCAACTTTTTTCAGAGCTTCCCGCGCTTGCTGCATAGAGTACCCAAGCGCCATCAAAGCATCTATTTCATCCCCCGCAATACTAGCCCCTATTTCATGTTTTGTGTCATGTGTTGTATGTTTAATCTTATCTCTCAATTCAAGCACTACTCTTTCTGCAGTTTTTTTGCCAATCCCAGAAACTTTTGTCAGGAGTGTTGGATCCCCTTGGGCTATATAGCTTTTTAACTCTCCGACATTTGAAATTGATAATGCTCCCAAAGCTGACTTCGGACCAATACCGCTTATAGAAAGCAAAAGTTCAAACATTTCCAGTTCTTCTAAACTACTAAATCCATACAAATCTAGAGCATCTTCACGTACTACTTGATAAATATAAAATTCGATTTCCTGGTTTAAATCTAAATTAGCATATTTTGTCGGACTAACATAAATCTTGTAGCCTACATCTCCAACTCGAAGAATAATATATCCTTGGCCTTTGTTTAAAATTTTCCCTGATAAAAATGAAATCATCTTTGTTGAGATTATTGTGATTGTTGAGATTATTGTGATTGTTGAGATTCGGAATCCCAAAAATCTCAAAAGCCCCAAATATCCCAAAAATCCTATTTATTAATTTATTTTTCTTCTCAAAACACTATATTCTGGAATTTCTTTATTAATTTCAATGATAACCACCCTTTTCTGTCCACCATGTGCTTCTGATAATTCTTTTCCGGTTTTTTCATCAATTATCTTTTTTAGCTTTAACTTAATTATATCATAAAACGGCACAACTATCTCAATTTCGTCTCCAATCTTCAAGCTATTATGAACTTTAATTTTAACTTTATAACTTTTTACTTTCTTGTCCGCCGTAGCTTTAGCGAAGGAGGATAACTTTTTACTCTCAACAACTTGCCCACAAAACTCCCAATCACATTTTTCATGAGATTTTTCTATGTTTTGATCTCCTTTTTCTCCCAGTAAAAATCCTTCTGTATAACCTCTATGTACTAATTTTATTTCTAATTCTTTGTACAAATTATTTATAATTTTTTTTCTATTTTTTTCTTCTTTTCCAATTTCGTTAATTGCTTTTTTATATACTCCGGTAACCATTGACTGATAATAAACGCTCTTGGCTCTTCCTTCAATCTTGAAACTTACTACTCCGGCGTCAATTAATTTATCTATATATTTTATCAAACATAAATCCTTTGAATTAAGAATATACGAACCATGCTCATCTTCAATCAATTCAAGGGGTTGCTCTGGTCTTTTTTCTTCAGTCAATTCAACACTTTCTACTTTTAACTTTTTGCTTTTAACTTCATAACTCCATCGGCAAGGCTGAACACAGTCACCTAAATTTCCAGAACGTCCGACAAAATATTTGGAGAGAAAACATCTACCAGAATAAGACATACACATTGCTCCATGGACAAAAACCTCCAATTCTAATTTTGGACAATTTTTGTGTATTTCTTTTATCTCTTTGAGTGTAACTTCTCTTCCAAGAACAACTCTTTTTATTCCTTGCTCCTGCCAAAATTTTGCGGTCTGCAAATTTGTGCAATTTGCCTGAGTAGAAAGATGATATTCTCCATTGGGCCAAATACTTTTACAGATTTCCAAAACTCCAGGATCTGAAACTATTACGGCATCAACCCCTATCTTTTTCAAATCTCTAACATGCTTTTTAATTTTATCGAGATGATGATTGTGCGCCACTATATTTATAGTTGCGTATAGCTTATTTCCTTTTTTATGGCAATATTCTGTCGCTTCTTCTATTTTTTCTATAGAAAAATCATTTATCCTAACTCTCATAGAAAAATCAGGAATTCCAGCATAAACAGCATCTGCCCCAAAAGCAAGAGCGGTTTTCACCTTCTCTAAATTACCAGCAGGAGATAGTAATTCAATTTTTCTTATTTTTTGATTCATTTTTATATAAGGATACTTTACAATTTTTCCCCCAAAAAATCAAATAGAGCCCCCGAAACTAGGGGGCTCTAAATTTGTTTTAAAAAAATTATTTTCCAAGCATTTTTTTGATTTTTTTGGCAATTTCATCGGTAGTAAAATGCGCTTTTATCAAATAATCATTTGCCCCCATATCCATAGCTTTTTTGATATCATCATCTTGCCCCAAATTAGAAAGCATTATAATTGGCGCCTTTGCAACTTGTTTGTTTTTACTATTTCTGATATTACTGAGAATCTGAAATCCATCAATGGCTGGAAGTATTATATCTAAAAGTACCACGTCTGGCTCCACCTCTTCAACGATATTCATGGCTTGCTCTCCATCCATAGCTTCATAAACTGAATATCCTTCTTTGACTAATTTTTTACTGCAAATTTCCCGCAAGAAAGAATCATCTTCAACCAAAAGAACCTTGATGCCAAGCTTTTCTACATTTTCATCTTCTTTTGGTTTTATATTTTTCACTTTTGAAGACCCATTTTCCCCTCCGTTAAATATTTCTTCAACTTTATTCAAAACATCTATCGGATTAAACTCTGTTTTTATCAGATGCCCGACTGCTCCAAGCTTTTTTGTTTTTTCTATCTCTACAGGTTGTCCTGAATTAGAAATAATAATTATGGGAATTTTATTTTTTTCTTTATTTAATTTTTCCAAAACTTCATAGCCATCCATTTTGGGCATTACAATATCCAAAAGAATCAAATTTGGCTTGAACTCACCAATTTTATTGTAGCCTGCCTCTCCATCAATAGCAAAATCAACCTCATAATCTTCTTTTTTTAATTTTTCAACCAATAAATCTACTAAAGGTTGTTCATCTTCAATTATTAATATTTTTTTCTTTGTCATAAGTTTATATGTTAGTCAGATACCCCCGCCAAAGGCGGTGGCTTGATGAATGTGGATCCCCTCAAAGGGGA
>Ga0066639_10003426_pt1 | contig 13735 bp, 11 predicted proteins | sample CryGeyCG2114_010_2_FD_59504 | JGI IMG/M metagenome (GOLD analysis project Ga0066639, IMG submission 59504) | Groundwater microbial communities from aquifer - Crystal Geyser CG10_big_fil_rev_8/21/14_0.10 | ecosystem: Environmental > Aquatic > Deep subsurface > Groundwater | place: USA: Utah...
GGTAAAGCTGACGCGCATGAGATAAAAGGTTCTTGCCGCTCTGACGGGACAATAGACCTTGTTAAATTTATGGAAAGCGTTGGTGAACTTTTTATGGGTTTTGGCGGGCATGCTTTGGCCGGCGGTTTCAGTGTTGCTCCGGATAAGATTGATTTGCTTGAGAAAGAAGCGGTGAAAGCTTATAAAAAAGTTAAAAAGATGGAAAATGGATTTGCCACGCTTGAGATTGACAGCAATTTAAGTTTAGATGAAGTAAATTGGAAGAATTGGAATATTATTGAAAAATTTGCTCCTTTTGGCATGGACAATCCAAAACCTGTTTTTATGTTTGAAGGGCTTAAAATTAAAGAGATTAAAAAATTCGGCAACGGAGGAATTCATCTTGAACTTTCATTTGAAAAGACAAGCGGAGATATTATCAAAGCGATAGGTTTTTTTATGAATGTGGAAAAGTTCGGCGAATTTGCGGTTGAAGAAGAAAAAAATATAGACTTAGTCGCAACTATGGAGAAATCAATGTTCCGCGGCGTGCCGGAACTGCGACTCAGGATTGTGGACATGAGGGAAGCGGTGTAATATATAAATAATCTCTAGCGATATGAAACAAAATAAAATTATAATTTATACAGATGGCGGTTCAAGGGGGAATCCGGGTCCTGCCGGCGCTGGAGTCGTTATCTCTGATGGATATGGGAAAGTTTTGAAAGAGTATTCAAGCGATATTGGGATAAGGACGAATAATGAAGCGGAATACGAAGCGGTTATTTTGGCTTTAAGCAAAGTTAAGCATCTTTTTGGCAAGGAAAAATCAAAAAAACTTGAGATTGAAGTAAGGACTGACAGCCAGCTTATCGCAAGGCAGTTAAGAGGGGAGTATAAGCTGAATGAAGAGAAACTTTTTCCTCTTTTTATAAAAATATGGAATTTAAAAACAGAACTTGGAAAAATTTCTTTTGTGGAAATTCCACGGGAAAAGAATAAAGAGGCGGACAGGCTGGCAAACGAAGCGATGGATAAGAAAAATAATAGTTTGTTTTAGTTTTGAAATAATGCCTATATGAATAGAATCTTTGCTATATTTTTAAGCGGTTTTATTTTTGGCGTATTTATACGCTCTTTTTTGAATTTTGGTCCGGCTTTTGCCGGACTTTTTCTTTTAATCAGTGTTGCTTTGTGTTTAGCCTATTTTTTTGAAGGGAAGAAGCGGATTATTATTTTTGCTTCTATTTTATTTTTTTCAATTGGTCTTGGAATTTTTCGATACGATATGGTTGCCGGCGGCAAAGAAAACGTATTTTTTGAAAATAATATTGATAAAAGCGTCAGTTTTAAAGGTGTCATTGTTGACGAACCTGATCAAAGGGAGGAGTACACAAGGCTTATTGCCGGTGCCGGTGATATAAGAGTCCTTGTTTATGCCGAGCATTATCCGGAATTTAATTATGGCGATGAAGTTGAGTTTAAAGGAAAGGTGAAAAGACCTGATAATTTTTCAGAGAATTTCAATTGGCCTCTTTATTTGGCAAAGGATGATATTTTCTACGAAATGTTTTATCCGAAAACAAGGTTTATCTCATCTGGAAATGGATTTTGGTTGAAAGAAATTCTTTTTGCGTCAAAGAGAAGATTTTTAGAAAATATTTCACGTGTTATTCCTTCTCCTCACTCAGCTTTGCTTGGAGGACTGGTTGTAGGGTCAAAAGAGGCTATGGGTCAAGACCTTTTAAATGATTTTCGAAGAGCGGGACTCATACATATTGTTGTTTTGTCGGGGTACAATGTCACCATTGTAGCTCTTGCAATGATGAGAGTTTTTTCTTTTCTGCCTCAGTTTTTTGGCATCGCGTTTGGTTCAATTGGCATTATATTGTTTGCTCTTTTAACGGGCGCCTCGGCAACGGTTATTCGCGCTTCCATAATGGCGCTTCTTGCCGTTTTGGCAAAGACTGCAGGCAGAATTTACAGTATTACAATTGCTCTTTTTGTTGCCGGTTTTTTGATGATTCTTCATAATCCCAGAGTCCTTGTTTTTGATTCTTCGTTTCAACTTTCTTTTCTTGCCACTGTCGGGCTTATTTATTTCTCTCCTGTTTTGGAGAAAAGACTCGGATTTATTCCGGAAAAATGGAATTTTCGCGAGCTTACATCCGCCACTTTAGCCACTCAGCTTTTTGTCTTGCCGTTTTTGCTTTACAGGGTAGGTGAAATTTCCATTGTTTCTTTGCCAGTAAATCTTTTGGTTCTTATTTTTGTCCCAATGACAATGCTTTTTGGTTTTCTTGCCGGTATTTTCGGATTTTTAGGGGTTATTTTTTCTTTTCCGTTTGCTTGGCCGGCTTATTTTTTACTGGCATATGAACTTAAGATTGTGGAAATAGCAAGCTCTTTTCATTTTGCTTCAATAAAATTGATTCTTCCCATGTGGATAATGTTTTCTGTTTATGTTATATATGTCGGTATTATACTGAAACTTCATTTAAGCAAGCATATTCTAAAAGCGAGCGATTTTGATATAATGGAGGATATATGATTAAGACTCATCATTTTAGAAAAATTATCATATTGGGCGGAGATTTAATTCTCCTTGCTATTTCTTTTTTCCTGACCTTTTTCTTGCGATTTTTTGAATTTCCAAGCGTTACCGTCCTTAGCCTTAATGTTATGCCGATGGTTATCTTGTATTTTGTCTGGGTTATTATATTTTTTATCGCCGGTTTGTATGAAATTGAGAAATTTATCTCATTTAATGATTTAAGAAATCGCTTTTTAAAAACGATGCTTGCGGTCGGCATCATTTCTGTTTTAGTGTTTTATATTGTTCCTATCTGGGGCATAACGCCTAAAATAATTTTGTTGATAAACTTGCTTTTGGCCACCGGTTTTTTGTGGTTATGGCGAAAGTTTTTTTTCAATAATGTGGTTAAAAGCGCGAAGATAAATGTGATTTTTTTAGGACAATCAAGAGAAGTGGAAGAATTTGCCGGTTTTATAAACTCCCGCCCGCAGCTTGCTTATCAAGTGGCGGATATATTTGATGAAAATAAAAGCAAAGAGATTGATATTGAAAAATATGTTAAAAAACACAATATTGAGATAATTGCAATTTCGGATGATATGAAGAAAGATGACGGGCTAATCTCTGTTTTTTATAATATTATTCCTCTTGGCGTCGCTATTGTAAATTTTAGCGATTTTTATGAGTCGGTGACTGGAAAGGTTCCGGTATCTGTGATAGGAAAAGCTTGGTTTTTGGAAAATCTCGTCGAGGTGAATAAGCGAGAATACGAAAATATTAAAAGGATAGTTGACTTGGCAATCGCTGTAATTGTTGGATTTGTTTTTTTGACTCTTCTCCCGTTTATCGCTTTTTTTATCAAGATTACAAGCCGCGGTGATGTATTTTATCGGCAAAAAAGAACAGGTAAGAACGGGAAAGTATTTAACATTATAAAGTTTAGGTCAATGATTTCCGGGGCGGAGAAAAGCGGGGCGGAATGGGCGAAAAAAGATGACTCCAGGGTTACTTATTTCGGTAAATTTTTGAGAAGATCAAGGATAGATGAACTGCCGCAAGTTTTAAATGTTATTCGTGGCGATCTTTCCTTTTTTGGACCAAGGCCCGAAAGGCCTGAATTTGTGAAAGAGCTTTTTTTGAAATTGCCACATTATAAGATGAGGCAGCTTGTTAAGCCGGGGCTTTCCGGTTGGGCTCAAATAAATTTTCCTTATGGAGCTTCTGTTGAAGATGCTATGGAGAAATTGCAATATGATTTATTTTATATAAAGAATAGATCTTTGGCCCTTGATTTGTCTATTGCTTTGAAAACATTAAAGACAATCATTTCCCATGAAGGAAGATAAGAAAAAAAAAATAATTTACCTTATTACAAAATCATCTTGGGGCGGCGCCGCAAGATATGTCTTTGATTTGGCTGCAAGTTTGCCTAATGATAACTTTGAGGCAGTTGTCGCTTCAGGTGGTGAGGGCGCGCTTGGTGAGAAACTTAGAAATGTAGGTATAAAAACCATATCAATAAAAAAACTTTCACGAGATGTAAATCTGCTTGATGAATTTAGCGTTTTTTTTGATTTGTTGAAAATGTTTAGAAAAGAACGCCCGGATGTAGTCCACTTAAACAGTTCAAAAGCCGGGGCAGTCGGTTCGTTGTCTGCAAAGATTTCCGGTGTACCTAAAATTATTTTTACGGCTCACGGGTGGGCGTTTAATGAAGACAGGCCTTTTTGGCAAAAATTTTTAATAAAGATATTTGTTTGGATTACGCTTCTTTTAAGCGATGATATAATTTGTGTTTCAGAATCTACAAGGAGAGATATTAGAAATTTTCCTCTTATTTATAAAAAGACGCAAGTTATTTATAATGGTATTTCAAGTTTTAATCCTTTGGATAAAGATGAAGCAAGAGCCTTTTTAAGCAGTATATCAATGGATGATATTCCAAGTGATGCCATATGGATTGGCGCGCTTTCGGAGCTCCATAAAAATAAAGGTTTAGAGTATGCCATTAAGGCCATTTCTTTATTAAAAAATTTCCCGGTTGTCTTTGTAATAATTGGGGAAGGTGAGTTAAGGGCTAAAATTGAAAAAATGATAAAAGAAGAGAATTTGGAAAAGAAAGTTTTCCTTTTGGGATTTGTGAATGATGCGAAAAAATATCTTCGAGCTTTTGATATTTTTATCTTGCCGTCTGTTACGGAAGCTTTTCCTTATGCTGTTATTGAGGCCGGTTTTGCCGGCATACCGGTAATCGCTTCTTCTGTTGGAGGGGTCGTGGATATAATTTCAAGTGATTGCGGGGTTTTGGTTCGCCCCGGAGATTATGGTTCTATAAAAAATGAACTTGAAAAGTTTATCGTTGATAAAGAAAAAATGGAAAAATTAGGTATCAATTTGAAGCATAAAGTGGAAGAAAGGTTTTTGTCCGGAAATATGGTTTCTCAGACCATAAAATTGTACTGATAATTTCGGTTAAAATATCATTACTTTTGCACACAAATCATTTGCGGGATACTTTTGGCGGCGTTATAATTAAATTAAATGTTTGAACATTTTAATTTAATCAAAGATTGTCGAAATTATAAAGTAAAATTATTTCAATGCCCTCAATTTTTATTTTTGATAATGGGGTTGTTTATAATTTTATCAATCGTCTCCACTTATTATATCGCTCGAAATTATGTTGAACCGGAAATCGTCGCGCTTGTCGTTTTAGTTATAGCGGCAGTTCTTTTTGTAATAAGTTACGTTATAATCTACTCTTTTGAGCAGATGGTCATATCTTCGGAGATAAAATCAGAGTTTGTAAATATTATGTCTCATGAATTAAGAAGCCCGCTTTCCGCAATGAAGTGGCAACTTAACTTGATACAGAGACTTAAGCCCAGCGCAGAGGATATTATACCGATGCTTTCCGTTATAGAAGAAAAAAATGAAGAGATGATAAAGCTTTCCAATAAATTGCTTGAGATAGACCAGATTGAAGATACTGGATTGAGATTAAAGCCAACACCTTTTTCTTTAACAAAAGTTATTGAAGCTGTTTTGAAAGAACAGGAAGGCTTCGCGTATATAAAAGATATAAATCTTGTTAAAAACATACCACAAGAGTCTGTTTTTGTTTTTGCTGATGAAAAAAAGATAAAAGATGTCTTAAGCCATATGATTGACAATGCCATTCGTTATAGTTTGAAAAAAGGCGATGTTTCAATTTCCATGGAAAAGATACCTGGTTTTGCCAAGTGCCTTATTGCCGACAGCGGTATAGGTATTTCCACGGGAGATTCTAAGAAAATATTTACAAAATTTTTTAGAAATCAAAGTATCGTCAGTTATCAAACAAGAGGCACGGGGATAGGTTTGTTTATAGCCAAGGCTGTCATTGAATCCTCTGGCGGGAAAATAGGATTTGAGAGCGTGGAAGGACGCGGTTCTACATTTTGGTTTACTGTCCCGCTTTTGGATAAAAAACATTCTTAATAACAAAAATAATTAAATTAAATTTATGAAAAAAAAGAAAAAAATACTTTTTATAGAAGATGAAAGGCATTTTCAAGATATGCTCAGCACTATTTTTAAAGACGAGGGGTTTGAAACTTTTTCAGCCTACAATGGCGTTGATGGCGTGAAGATAGCGGAAGAAGAAAGCCCTGATATCATACTTTGCGATTTAGTCTTGCCTAAAAAGGACGGTTTTAACGTAATCAATGAATTGAAAAATAATCCTAAGCTTTTTAATATTCCGATTATTATTCTTACAAACTTAGAGGAAAATCAAAATGTCGAGAAGGTCCTTTCTTCCGGCGCTAAAATGTATCTGGTAAAAGCTAATTATACTCTTGATGATATTGTAGCGAAAGTGAAAGATACTCTGGAAATTAACAATAATCAAAAAAATGAGGGTTGAGCCGGAACAATTAAAGGCTTTTTTGCTTGACTCTAATTTGGTAAGCGCCGATGATATTAAAGAAGCGGAGGATAAGGCCAAAAAGGCAAAAAAAAATCTGCGGGAAGTTCTTCTGAGCGAAGGAAAAGTTAAGGAGGACGACTTAATACACCTTGAGGCGTATATTTTAGGTATCCCTTTTGTAAATTTAAAGAATGAGAAGATAAGTTTTGATGTCCTGAGTATGATTCCTGAGCCTATCGCAAGGACTCACAATATTGTTGCTTTTAAGTCTCATGACGGTTCTCTTGAAGTTGCGATGCTTGACCCTGAAGATCTTGAAACGATAGATTTTATCAAGAAAAAATCCAGCTTAAAAATACTCCCTCGGCTTACTACGCCCGATTCTATAAAATATGCCATTGCGCAATATCAGAAAAGCTTAAGCGCCGAATTTAGCGATATTATAAAAAAAGAATCAGGCTCTATAAAAATTATTTCAGAAAATCTTGGAGGAGAAGAAGAGATTGAAGAATTGAAAAAGCTTGGAGAAGATCTTCCTGTTGTGAGAATTGTCGATACTCTTTTGCGTCACGCCATACTTGAAAGAGGGAGTGATATTCACATAGAGCCTACTGAAAAAGAAGTGATTGTTCGTTATAGGATTGATGGCGTGTTGCATGATGCGATGGTTTTACCGAAAAGCGCAGCTGATGGAATTGTAGCTCGTATTAAAATTCTTTCAAATCTTAGGTTGGATGAAAAGCGTCTTCCTCAAGACGGAAGGTTTAAGATTGAAACACCTGAAGAAAGAGTTGCTTTTAGAGTATCTATTCTACCTGTTTATAATGGGGAAAAAGTGGTATTAAGACTTTTGCATGAAGGAGCAAAGGGCTTTTCTTTGGAGGCTCTTGGTTTTTCGGAAAGCCAAATTGACAATGCGCAGAAAGCAATTAAAAAACCTAATGGAATGATACTTGTGACCGGCCCTACCGGTTCCGGGAAGACAACTACTCTTTATACTGTCCTTGATATTTTAAATAAACCGGGAGTAAATATCTCTACGGTTGAAGACCCTATTGAATATCAAATGCCGAGAATTAATCAAAGCCAAGTTAAACCGGAGATAGGATTTTCTTTTTCAAACGGATTAAGGTCACTCTTAAGGCAAGACCCGGATATTATAATGGTCGGTGAGATTAGAGATAATGAGACAGCTTCTTTGGCGGTAAACGCTTCTTTGACAGGTCACTTGGTTTTATCCACTTTGCATACTAATTCAGCAGCCGGTTCCATACCAAGACTTCTTGATATGAAAGTGGAACCGTTTCTTTTGGTATCGACTATAAATATGATTATTGCTCAGCGACTTGTAAGAAAGTTGTCTAAGACAAAAGAAAAATATTTTTTAAACAAAGATCAATTGAAAGATTTGGGCGAAGTGGTTGATTTGGACAGGATGCTCAGCATTTTAAAAGAAGAGAAGATTATAAACTCAGCTGATTCATGGGATAAAATATCTTTTTATAAGACAAAACAAACAAAAGATTCTCCGGACGGTTATTTTGACAGAGTTGGTATCCATGAGACGTTGGCAGTGACGGAAACTATTAAAAATTTGGTAATGAAAGGAGCCACTTCTGATGATATCGAAGCTCAGGCTAAGAAAGAAGGAATGATAACAATGCTTGAAGACGGTATTATAAAAGCGGCCCAAGGGATTACGACAATTGAGGAAGTTTTAAGAGTTACAAGCGAATAATAATGATAATTTATGAAATTTACCTATAAAGCGAAAAAAATGACCGGAGAGGAAACGGAAGGGGAGATTGAAGCAAAAGATAAATTTGACCTTGCTAAGGATTTAAAAGAAAAAGGTTATGCCCTTACTTCATATAAAGAGAAAAAAAATAGTCCATTTACCTTGTCTTTTTCTTTTTTAGGAAGAGTTTCTTTAGCGGAAAAAATGATTTTTGCCAGGAATTTGTCTGTAATGATAAATGCCGGACTCTCCGCAACAAGAGCATTGTCTATCATAGAAAGACAGACTAAGAATAATAAATTTAAAGAAGTTGTCGAGTCTTTAAAGTCCAGTATACAGAAAGGCAAGTCGATTTCAGAGTCAATGATATTATTTCCGAAGATATTCTCAAGTCTTTTTGTCGCAATGGTTAGAATGGGCGAGGAGTCAGGCAAGTTAAGTGAAGCGCTTGAAATTGTGGGAGTGCAGCTTGAGAGAGATTGGACGCTGAAGAAAAAAATTAAAGGCGCTTTGATTTACCCGACAATTGTCATTATCGTTTTAGTTATAATAGGTATCCTTCTTTTAGTCTTTGTTGTCCCAACATTGGTTTCTACTTTTGCTGAGCTTAAAATAGATTTACCTTTAAGCACCAGGATAATCATCGGTTTAAGCAATTTTTTGCTTAATAATACTTTAATCGCGGTAATATCTTTTGTTTCTTTATTTTTTCTTTCGGCGTGGATACTGAGATTACCAAAAGGAAAAAGATTATTTGAATATATAATACTCAGGTTGCCAATAATATCTCCTCTTGTAAAGAATATCAATTCCGCCCGTACCGCAAGGACACTTTCTTCTTTAACAGGTTCTGGAGTAAAAATAATAGAAGCGCTTGATATAACAACTGACGTTATCCAAAATTCTTATTATAAAGAGGTGATTATAAAGGCAAAATCTGAAATTCAAAAAGGTTCTCCTGTTTCAAAAATTTTCCAGGAGAATGAAAACTTATACCCTGTGCTTGTGGGAGAAATGATGGCAGTTGGAGAAGAAACAGGTAAATTTTCTGAAATGCTTGAAAGGGTTGCTGATTTTTACGAAGGAGAAGTTAATAATACAACCAAGAATCTTTCAACCGTAATTGAGCCGTTGTTGATGGTTGTTGTCGGCGCGGTGGTGGGATTCTTTGCTGTGTCAATGATATCGCCGATGTATTCTATGGCTGGCGGAATTTAAAATCGATAAAATGATTAATTTTAATTCTTTTTTTAAATTCAATTGTTCTTTTCAAGGCTACAAACAAAATAAGTCTCGTGTCGCCGGTTTTTCCTTTATTGATGTAATTATAGGCGTGGGACTTCTGATTATTTCCTTTCTCGCAATTTACGGTGTTTTTAATCTTAGTATCGGGCTTATTGGAGTGTCAAAAGCAAAGGTTGGAGCCTTGGCCCTGGCGACAGAAAGGATGGAATTGACTCATAATCTTTCTTATAATGATGTCGGTACTGCCGGAGGAATTGTTTCAGGCGATATCCCGCAAGAAGAATCCATAAGTTTAAACGGAGTGAATTATACGAGAAGAGTGTCGGTTGTATATGTAGATGACCCTAAAGACGGACTTGGCGTAAGCGACGAGAATGGCATAAACGCTGACTATAAACGAATTAGAGTAGAGGTCTCTTGGCAGTCTAAGAGAAGCATTTCTCCCGTTGTCCTTGTTTCTGATATTATGCCGAAAGGGATTGAGACAGATGTTGGCGGCGGGACGCTTATTATAAATGTTTTGGATGCGTTGGTCTCTCCTGTCGCTCTAGCTTCCATCCATATAGAAAACTCATCCACCAGTCCGACTATTTCTACAGATGTTTTTACAAATGAAAATGGTAAAGTTATTTTCCCGGGCACTCCTGCTTCAAGCAATTATAAGATAACGGTGACTAAAGATGGTTATTCTGAAAGCAGGACATATGATGCTGACGCAGATAATCCTAACCCGGACCCGGGTCATCTGAGTATTATTGAAGGAGATGTGACAGAAATCACTTTTGTTATAGATAAGCTAAGCAGTAAGAATGTGAAGACGCTTGCTCCTGTTGGCGAATATATATGGTCTGATCCTTTTAATGATTATTCGAAAGTGGCGACTTCTTCAGATATCATTATCGCAGATGGAAAAGCGACACTTAATTATTCTACTTCTACCGGTTATAGCTTATCCGGTTCTGTCTTTTCTAGAGATATTGGTCCGTCAGACTTATTTTCATGGAAAGAATTATCGTGGAATGATTCATTGTCTGCCAGCACGACCATAAGTTATAAGCTTTATTATTTTAATGGACCAAGCTTGGAAGAGATTCCGGACGACGACCTCCCTGGGAATTCAGGAGGTTTTACTGTTTCTCCTGTTGACCTGTCGTCTATTGATATAGCTGTTTATCCGAATGTCAGAATTTTTGGCGAGTTTTCAACTATTGATGCCAGCTCAACTCCGGAGTTGCTGGATTGGCAAATAAAATATGACGCCGGTCCTGTTCCGCTTGTCAATATTAATTTTCATATGCAAGGAGAGAAAACAATAGGAAAAGATGCTCTTGATAACCCCATATATAAATATTCAAAAGATTTACAAACTAATGATGGCGGTCAATTGCAGATTGATGATTTGGAATTTGATATTTATAATATTACAATAGACGGAGCCACTACAGGTTATGATATATCAGAAAGCAGTAATCCTCAGCCCTTTAATCTTCCGCCGGATTCAAGCGTTGAAACTATTTTAATGCTGGTGCCACATGCGCAAAATACTCTCTTAGTTGTAGTTAAAGATTCTTCCGGTCTTGTGGTGGAAGGAGCAAATGTCAGGCTCTATAAAACAGGGTATGATAATACCCAATTGACATCAGAATGGGGTCAAACCTTTTTTACACCGCTTTCTGTTTCAGCTAATTATTCTCTTGAGGTGACAAAAGCCGGGTATCTTGATTTTAATTTGAATAATATTGATATTTTTGGTCAAGTAAATATTAATGTTTCAATGAATTAAAATAAAAGTAGATTTAGCTATGTCAAAAAATACAAAAATAATTGTAAAAAAAGACGGTTTCACTTTAATTGAAACAGTTATAACGATTGCTATTTTTAGTTTAGTTATGGTTCTTATTTCCTCTTCTATTTTATATTTTTATCGCGCGCATAATTATACTATTGATCAGTCTTTTGCAATAGAAAGCGCCAGAAGGGGGATTGAGACAATGGTCCGTGAAATAAGAGAAGCGACTTATTCTGATACGGGAGCATATCCGCTTGTCTCCGCTGATTGGCAAAGTTTTTCCTTTTACAGCGATGTTGACAAAGACAGCAATGTGGAAAAGATACGATACTTTTTAGATGGAACTTCATTTAAAAGAGGCTCCATTAAGGCAACAGGCAGTCCTTTGGTGTATAATATTGATGATGAAGATGTCGCTATTTTATCTGATAACGCAAGAAATGGAATTGAACCGATTTTTCATTATTATGATCAAAATGGCGTAGAGCTTCTAGACTTGTCTAATGTGACGAACATTGCTTTAGTCAGCGTTAGCTTGATGGTAAACGTCACTCCATCAAGGGCGCCTGATGAGTTTATTTTAAGGTCAAGCGCCAATTTAAGAAATTTAAAAATGAATTTGTAGTCTTTATGAATTTTTTAAAAATAAAAAATAAAGGGTCGGTAATAATGCTTGTGTTGATTTTTTCCGGTATTTTTGTGACGATTTTTTCCGGGACAGTCGGTTTTTTTCTTATTCAGCATAGAGCTCAAGTAAAGAGAGTAAATAAAGAAATGGCTTTGCAGGTTGCAGAGGCCGGTGTTAATTATTATAAGTGGTTTCTTTCTCATTATCCGGATGATCTTAAGGATAAGACAGGGATTGCAGGACCTTATGAGCATGAATATTATGACCCGGAAGGTTCTATGATAGGAAAATTTTCTCTTGATGTTTCCGGAAACATGGAATGTGACGCAGTCACATCTATAGATATTACTTCAACTGGGTGGACAGAAGACGATCCTGGGATAAAGAGAGTATTGAAGGCAAGATACGCGCGTCCTTCTATTGCAAAATACGCTTATATTACAAATGAAAATATTTGGTTTGGCGTTGGAGAAGATGTGAGCGGTACATTGCATTCAAATGGCGGGATAAAGATGGATGGCAATAATGACTCTCTTATATCAAGCGCGAAAGATTTGTGGAATTGCCCTCCAAACCTAGGTTGTTCTTCTCCTTATGAAGAAAAGCCTGGTATTTTTGGCACTGGCGCCGGTTCAAGTTTATGGCAATTTCCAACTACTTTGATAGATTTTGTTGGAATATCCGTTGATTTGTCCAATATGAAAAGTTTGGCTATCAGTAGCGGTATTTATTTGCCAAAATCCATAACTATAGATGCTTCTTCAAGAGGGTATCATCTTTATTTAAAAAACGATGGAACTGTTGATGTATATATAATCAGAAATCTGGCGAGGAGCCGTGCATGGGATGCTGAATTGAATTGGCATTGGAATTATGATAAAATCGCCAGCGAGTATTTTTATATGAATTATGAATTGCCCGCTTCTTGCGGATTGATGTTTGTTGAAGATAATATATGGATTGAAGGAGAAGTGTCAGGCAAGCAGACGATAGTTTCCGCAAACCTTGTTGACGTTGGCGTTAGCACGGAAACGATTTTAAATGATAATATAACATATACCACACTTGACGGCAGTGACGGACTGCTCCTTATGTCAGAGGGAAATATATCAATCCCATTTCATTCACCGGATATTTTTACTTTAAACGGTATTTTCATTTCTCAAGAAGGTAAGTTTGGAAGAGATTATTATCAGAGCAGCGTTAAGACAAGTTTAAATTTATATGGCTCGGTAATAAATAAAAAAACAGGAACAAATGCGTGGGTAAACGAAAGCGGGACTGTTTTGTCCGGATACGAGACATCAGTAAACTCTTATGACAGGAAATTGATGGTGAGTCCTCCTCCATTGACGCCTTCAGCGGACAATCAATATGATTTCGTAAAATGGGAAGAACTCTAATCTAGACAGTTTTAAATTTCCAAGTAAAACAGCTATAATAAAGAAGTGAACATATTGAAAGAGAAACAATTGGATCTATTTTTAAAGCAGCTTGAAAAAAAATTTGAAGTTTTTGATATTCGTGGCGATGTCTTGCCGCCAAAACGATATTTTTTCCCTTCAAAAGAAATTATTTTTACTTTTAATAAAAAAGATAAAAGTCTTTTGACTTTAAAATCTCCAAAAAGATTTATATTATTCGGTATTTCACTTAAGGATTTGGAGGCAATCACTTATCTTGATGAGATAATGAAAAAACCGGTAAAAGATAATTTTTATTTTAAGAGAAGAGATAAGTCGATTTTGATAGGTCTAACAGGAAAAGCATTTGATGTTGCCCCGGGCGGCGACATTATACTTAAAAGACTAAAAGACGGAGGATATGATGTTGTTGTCGTGACAAAAAAAGGAGAAAAACTTTTAGGCGATATTGACTTTCCTTTTCTGGTGAAAGATAAGGAAGAAAAA
>Ga0066639_10003428_pt1 | contig 13733 bp, 18 predicted proteins | sample CryGeyCG2114_010_2_FD_59504 | JGI IMG/M metagenome (GOLD analysis project Ga0066639, IMG submission 59504) | Groundwater microbial communities from aquifer - Crystal Geyser CG10_big_fil_rev_8/21/14_0.10 | ecosystem: Environmental > Aquatic > Deep subsurface > Groundwater | place: USA: Utah...
GATTACTTTCTATCACAGTAATTCTGCGGGCTTTAGCCCGCAGTTGCAAAGAGATTTAATCGAACTATCTTGCTTCCCATAAGAAACAAAAAACCAATTGTGGCAAGGCTCATGAATATAAGAAAAACGCCAATCTGAGCTATTGGAAAACCTAGCACGTACAGGTACACAGGACTGAACAGATGAATCATGGATCCGGCTATGTTCTTGAAAAACAGGACCACATAAACCTTAAACAATTCGGTGTCCTTGAAATCCATATATTATATATGGTTTTGACACTTAAACAAAACGCATTTAAATCCATAAAATAAGACAGACTTATGACTGACACATGCATAACCTGCGGCAAAGCCCTGGATAAAGTGGTTTGTGAAGGCAAGATTGGAGACATGATGGTCCATTTCTGTGATGAACATGCAAGATACTGCAAAAACTGCGACACTGTAATGTGCAAGGTTGTAAAAGGCTAATCATCCCAGACGTGCTTGGGATTTCTAGGGATTATTATCCATGCAATTATATATACAAGGATGCCAACACCCCAGACAAAGATGGATATTATCCAGAGAAGTCTGACAATCACAGGATCTATTCCAAGGTATTCGGCAATGCCACCGCATACACCACCTAATATCCTATCCTGACTTGACCTGTAGAGTCTATGTATCTTACTTCTGGGAGCTGTTACCTGTTTAACCTCTTTAACAGGTTTTATAGAAACAGGACCTTCCATGTTCATTTTCGCAAAAAGGTACATGTAGCCAACCACGAAGAATATAAGGAATACCCATATGAGGTTTTGGCTTACAAAGAACGTCATCTCTGAGAGAGCAGAGCTTTTCAGGGAAATATTTGCAATATTTACCACGCGCATGGCTATCCACAAAGCAACAACCACGCTTATAGCAGTCACCAGGGGGGAGAAGACCTTATAGCCTATTGGCCGGGTCTTAGAGAAATATGACATGTATGAGAAAAACAGGAATATCAGGAAGAATGTGGCTATGTTACCAAGCAGGAAATTGCTAATACCGCTTAAAAATACACTTCCTATAGGCCAGTTAACAAAACCAATAATCCAAATAAACACTGCAAGAATTATAACCCCGAATATGCTTGACATTACAGGTCCTATAAGGCCAAAGGTTCGGTGAAACCAGCTGTTCCACTCCTCACCCTTCCTGTCCATATGCATTTCAAACTTCTTTCCGAGGGCTTCAACCTCCTTTGAGAAATGGTCTACCCTCTTTTCTATTACGTCTTCTGTTCTTTTAGTCCTGCGGACAGGCGTAGGTTTTTTAGCAACCTTCTTAACAGGTTTCTTGCGTGCAGGCATGATAATAATTATCTTCCAGGCTTTTAAAACACTCTGCCAAATAATATCCATAAATAAATACGCTTTGATGGTTATTCTAGGCATCGTGGGATGGGCCATAGCGTATGTCGCAGCCATACCATTACTTGGATATTCAGACTGGATCCACTCAGCAGAATCCATAATCATGGCATTCTTCGGCATGATTTTCGCCGCATACATATTCTTCCAGCTTGACGGCAAGTACGCGAAGAACGGCCTGTTAATGGGTCTAATCTGGATGGTGATTGGTTGGGTTCTAGACCACGTAGCTTTGCTTCCATTCATGGAGTCCACATTCGAATACTACTTCGCAACAATCGGCCTCACGTACATAAGCATCCCTGTCATGACTACCATCTTCGGCTGGGCATTGGACAAAAAGAAGTGATCACACCTCAGTCTTGCTGAACAGGTAAGCTCCAAGACTTATCATGACAACTGAGAATACAGCAAGCACACCAACGCTCAAGATCCATGGAAAATGTGACACTCCAATCAAGCTAAGCCTGAGACCATCTACACCATATGTCAGCGGATCTAAATAGGACAGAGTGAGGAGCCATCCAGGCACACCATCAAGAGGGAAGAAAGCGCCTGAAAGCATCCAGACAGGAAAGATGATGAAATTCATGATTAACTGGAATCCCTGCATGTCATTCATTCTCGATGCAAAAGCTATTCCAAGACTGACGAAAGACATTGATATGAGCAGGATAAATACAAATGATATCAACACCCCGAAAACATTATATATTGGAACGCCTAATAGTAGGCTTATTGCCAAAACAACCATGGCCTGAATAACTCCGGTTGTCATTCCAGCTAGCACACGTCCTATAATTATGGAAAACCTGCTGACAGGAGCCACAAGTATCTCCTTGAGAAAACCAAACTGCCTGTCCCACAAAATGGATATCCCTGCAAACATAGAGGAGAAAAGCAGCGTCATTGCTATTATTCCCGGAGTCAGGAATTCAAGATAGCTAATACCCTCAAGATTTCCAGTAAGCGTAAATGATGAATTGATGCCAACACCCAAGAATGCAAGGAAGAAGAAAGGCACAGCCACATTACCAAGTATCCTGCTTTTGGCTCTCACAAACTTCTTCATTTCCCGTAACCATATGGTATACGCCGCAGTTAATTCTCTTGTTATCATGTTCTACCTCTTAATCTTGCTCTGATTCTGTTCATCCCGTTTGGATCAGCATGCTCTTCACGGATATTTCGTCCTGTGTATTTGATGAAAACATCCTCTAGTGTGGGTTTATGAAGCTCAACTGCATCAACCTTGACATCAAGATTGTCTGCAGTTTTTATGATCTCCGGTATCCTTGTCTCTCCATGCTTTGCTGTTATATGAAGACGGTCCCCAACTATATTTACCCTGATAACCCATTTGCACTTCTTAAGCGCATCTTCAAGAACGTCCTTCTTGGCAGTCTTGACTGATATCAGGTCAGCGCCTATCGAACTCTTGAGCCTTGCCGGAGTTCCCTGTGTCAGTATCTTTCCATGATCCATTATAGCGATCCTGTTGCAAAGAAAATCAGCCTCATCCATGTAGTGCGTGGTAAGTATTATGGTAATCTTTTCCTTCCTGTTTATCTCCTTTACATGTTCCCATATAACCCTTCTTGTCTGCGCATCCAGTCCCAGGGTAGGCTCATCCAGGAACAAAACCTTCGGGTAATGCATGAGGCCCCTTGCAATCTCAAGCCGCCTCTTCATACCGCCTGAGTACTTGATAACAAGCATATCGGCCTTGTCCTCAAGCCTGACCATCTCCAGGACTTCTTCTATTCTCTTCTCCCTTTCCTTTGAACCCATCCCATACATGCGCGCATGGAAGTCCAGGTTCTCCTTACCAGTAAGTTCTACATCTATTGCAGGGTCCTGGAACACTATACCTATACACTTCCTCACATTATCCGGATCTTTCTCCACATCAATCCCGCAAACCTTTGCAGTGCCTGATGTGACCTTGAGTGTCGTAGAAAGCATCTTGATGGTCGTAGTTTTGCCTGCGCCGTTGGGTCCGAGCAGGCCGAATATCTCGCCCTTCTTCACATCAAGATCTATACCATCAACTGCAGTAAATTCCCCAAACTTCTTTGTCAATTTTTTGATATCAATCATACTCATAAAAAACACCGAGTACTAAGAAGTAAGAATCTCTGGCTTATATAATGTATGGGAGTGTTGTATAAATTACTTGTCATTTGAATTATCGTATACCTATAAATCCTCAAGGTTATCAGGCAGATGGTCAATTCCTCCAAATTCCTTAACCGATATTGATCTGACATTCTTCTTAATTTCGGGTTTAACGTGTGTTATTGTCATTTCATCAACCTCTCCAATACTTTCGCAGTCATCCTCAATTAAGATATCAGGATTAATTTTTTCAGCAACGTCGCTATATTTTTCATTGCCTTCTCTATGAAGTAGTTTTCCTTTGGGAAACTTCTGATCCCGGAGAACTTTTTGTATTTGGGAAACTTCTTTAGGGGCTTTACGGGAAGTGAGATAAAATATTTCTGCTCCGGCTTCTTTCCATGCAGTCAATTTTTTGACAGCATTTCCAATCGGAATGTAAGACTCGTACTCGTGGACTGTTTTCTCTTTGTTTTTAACCTGTTGTACGATTTCTCCTCTTCTACGACCTGAAGCTCCCCTATGCATGATTATAGTTCCTTCCGTAAAAACAAGTATTCTGATAAGCCTTGACGTCATAATAACCTATTCATTGATCTGAGTCAACATGAAAATGCGCCGGGCGGGGTTTTAGGCCGAATCAGGCGATCCTGATTCCGTACTATCGAACCCGCGCCCCCACCGTACTGCTTGGACTGCGTTCACAGTCATCAAATGGCAGGGTGGAATCATACCACTAGACTACCGGCGCAAGATATCATGATATAATATTAATCATCTTTTTTAATCTTCTTAACATTCACGCTCCTGCAGTTTGGACATAGACGTGTTGCAGGCTCCATGAACAAAGGTTTACCTACCCAGCCACATGAATCACATTTATATTTTGCCATAACATCAACCCATATTCAGACCAAATTGTTTTGCGAGACCAGCTAGAGGACCTCTCTTCATGCCCTTGCCGCCCTTGGCAAGCTTCATGACCTTCTTGGTCTGCTTGTAATACTTCAGGAGATCTCTGACCAGAGACTCTGAAGATCCTGAACCCTTTGCTATTCTTTTTATCCTTGAGGCTTTTATAATCTCCGGGTTCTCCTTCTCCTCAGGGGTCATGGATGTGATTATATGACTCCATTTCTTCATCTTATCCTCCTGAACATCAAGCATACCCTTAGGTATCTTAACCTTGCCCATGCCAGGTATCATGTCCATCACACTTGACAATGAACCCATCTTCTGCATTGACTTGATCTGCTCGTAAAACTCATTCATAGTGAACTGCCCTTCGATGATCTTCTTTGCAGATTTCTCATCAAAACCAACCTGCTTGGCCTTCTCAAGAAGTCCCTGTATGTCACCATAGCCTATCAGCTTTGAGACAAACCTCTTGGGATCATATGACTGGAAATCATCAACCTTCTCACCGACACCTATGAACTTGATCTTAGCGCCTGAAACAGTGGTAGCAGCCAAGGCACCACCACCCTTTGCTGTACCATCCAGCTTAGTGACTATCACGCCAGTTATGCCGACAAGCCTGTTAAATTCCTCAGCCTGCTTGCGTGCAGCCTGTCCTATATCTGCAGGGATTACAAGTATAACCTCATCAGCCTTGATTATCTTTCCGAGATTAGAGAGCTCCTTTGCAAGCTCCCCGTCCAATGCGTCACGTCCTGCAGTATCGAAGATTAGCACGTCCTCCTTTGCCTTCTTCAGTGCGTTCTTAGCTATATCCTCGGCCTTCTTGCCGTCTGCATAAACATGAATCTCTAGGCTATCTCCCAGCTGCTTGAGCTGGTCCTGTGCAGCTGCCCTGTGAACATCACATGCAACAAGACCGGGCTTCATACCACGCGTCTTGAACCATTTGGCCAGTTTGCCTATAGTAGTCGTCTTACCAGAACCAAATAAACCGACAACCATGATCCTCTGTTTTTTGAGCTGTATGTCACCAGCCTCTTGCCCAAGGAATCCAACAAGCTCATCATACAGGATCTTGATGAAGTACTCCTTCAGGGTCATGCCTGTAGGCGGCTTCTTCTCCAACACCTGCTTCTTGATCCTGTTGGAAAGCTCAGAAACCAGGCTTACATCTACATCTGCCAAAATCAATGCCCTCTGCAGATCCTTAACTATGGCCTCCACTGCTTCCTTGTCCACAACACCAAGGCCTGTAATCTTCTTGAATGCGCCCTTGAGCGAAGACCCCAAATTTTCAAGTACCATAGTATCGAATAGAATTATGTCTTAATAAAGAGGGTTTTAGATTAAAATGGGTATTTATTTATAAGGACTTGCACAGATTTGATCTTATGAGCAGCATCAGGGAGATCTCAATCGAGGATGAAATAAGAAGTGAGTCCAACCACGGGAAAAACGGATATGTATTAAGGTATAATAGCCCTGTTGTAGGCAAGCTACGTTGGTATAAACCCGAAGAGTTAAGACTATTAGTGAGTAATCTTGGAGACGATATCATCATTCATGATGATACAGCGTTTTACAGCTTAAGAATTTCCAGGGATGGGATCACACTAAGGGATTATCTAGCAAGAAGACATATACCAGCCGGAGTTATAGGTCCTCTAAAAGATCCAGATGATCTACAGTTAAGATATGATTGGAATTTATTTAAGAATGATGTTTAATCCTTAATCTTAAAACTAGCCTTGCAGCCTGATTTTGTCAACTCCTTTACTAAGGAATCAGAGATTTCATTCACCTTGGACTCAAGCTCCTTGTAGTTGTTGCCTGTTCCCATGAGGCTGTATTTGGGCGCAGAGACATAGACCATCTCCATGCCAGGTTCCTTGACCTTACCCAAAACAGATTTAATTACCTTAACACCATCGGGGCTGGGGCATGTTATAGTGAACATGGCATTCACCTTGTACGTCTTGTCTGACCTGTTCTTGTTGACCACATCAGTAATGGCAGGTATCCATGCCTTGCTTATGCCCTTGCTCTTAAACAGCTCCGGATTCTTGGCTGCAATCTCAAATCCCTTTGTAAGGGATCCAAAAGCCTCTATGATATCATAACCAATCTCTTTATATGCAACTTCAAGATCCTTCTTCATCTTCAGTGCAATAAGCTCCAGCATCTTCTCAGCCTTGACAGATCTCTTGAATTCATTCAGTGCGCTGTTTGCCTTGTCCCTATGCACCCTCTTGGCGGATAGATATATACCCTCAGAATCAATCTTCATGACCTTGCAAACTATGAACTGGTTCACTTTAAAGAAGTCCCTGATGTCACGAACCCACTTACTTGCAACCTCAGATACGTGTATCAAGCCGGTCTTGTCATATTCAACCAATTTCGCAATAACAGAATTCGGATGTATCTTCAAGATCTTGCATACAACAATCTCATTCCTCTCTGGAAAACCTTTCTTTCTCATAAGAATTATTTGACAATGGTAGCCTTTATGTCAGCCTTGCCGCCAGTAGGCTCTGCCAGGATCTCGCCGCAAACAAGGCACTCAATCCGTGTTGATGCCTTTGTAAATATTGTCTGGACGTTCTTGCACTTTCCACATTTAACCTTTACAAAATCTGATGCCATATTAATTATCACCCACAAGTTCAAACTTCTTCACCCTGAAACCACTCTTGGCAGGATGCATTTTCCCGCATTCCTTGCATTTGAATCTCAGGTCAACCTTCTGTGTCGGTTTCTTGCTCACAGCAGGTTTTGAATACTTACCATGACCGCCATATCCCCTCTTGTGCCTGTCCTTGCGCCTGTTAGCCTGCGCATTCGGGTGAGCCTTTCCCCTACCCTTTTGCTTGACCTGCTTCACAGTATGTTCAGTGTGCACCTTGCATGTAGGGCATAGCACTCTCACAGTTTTGGGATATTTCATAATGCACCTGTCTATTGTATGTATCAGAGGTATTTATATATTTACGCAGCGCTACTGAATAGGAATATAAAAGTTATTATCAAATTCTACCTATCATGCTACACAACTTTTACATAAACAAGCCTGAGACACATGAGTGACTTAGGTTGTCCAGCGTAATTTAGGGAGTATGCAGAAATTCAAACAAGAAGACTTTGTTGTCTTGTTATTCCTAGCTGTTTCTATGGAGATGTAAAATTTAGATAAAGGAGCAATCCATGCTTGAGAACATAAAAACATGGGTATCATTGCTGGTATTAGCCATCTTCCTAATAATATTCTGGAAGCGCGGCTATATCCACCTTATAATGAAAAGCCCATTAAAACGTACCATGATTGCAGGCATCCTGTTCGGAATCGGCATCACCTTATTGAGTGCAGCGCTCCTGGCGATATGTTACAGCAAGTTGATATTAAGTATTATACTATCCGTGCTCGCCTTTGCCTTATGCATAGGATCAATTGTGAGCCTCTTCACTGATCCTATCACGAAGAAGTACATGAAAGAAGAAAGGGAGGTAGAATCATAATGTCTGAAAAACTCAAATCTCTGACAGCTGCCAGAGTCCTTTGCGTCCTGTGGCTGCTGGCCTGCTCCGTTTCTTCGTGCTTAATTTCATGAATGGCGCATACTTGGCGGCATTCTTGTTCTTTGTCATCGCATTTTACCCATTGAACATCCTAGTCTCATATAAAGACTACCAGACCTATTACATCACGATCATAAATGGTTTCATGTCATGTGCCTACGCAAAGAAACGTGCCTGCAAGAAACTCTCGAACCTTCCTCCAGTAAACAATCGAGTATATACATAGTCGTGATTATGGCACTGTACCTGCTCATCTCCCTTTATTGGCTATTACAGGACGAGATCATTCCAACACCCCTTTTCATACTCATACCCTAACTTCAGTCTCGTGTTGCTATGTGAGACCTTTCTCAGTCTCACGAAGAACAGCATCACAAGCATGTTAAAGGTATATCGTCCTGAACTAGCAAAGGAGTAATTGAAATGCAGACCACATTGATAGTTTCTGGGATCCTGTTCCTCATCCTGTACATGGTCATGGGATACTACTTCAAATCGCCCAAAGAAAGACGAAAGGAAATGCAAGAAATATTATTTAAGATTGGGTTGATATTAGGGATCTTGTTAGTACTTATAGGGGCCGTTCTGCTAGCTTCAGGTAATCTAACCATTGGTACTATCATCTATATGGCGGGGATAATCACATGTGGATTATACGTTTTTTTCACAGTTATAAGAACTCACCTGAAACCAAATGAACTTTAGGAGAAGGAGAACGTTATGCGAAAAACCGCGTTCATCAGCGTAACCCACAAGGATGGTATAGTCGATTTTGCCAAGGGGCTTGTAAGCCTCGGGTGGGACATCATCTCTACCGGCGGCACTGCGAAATGCCTGGAAGAAGATGGTGTGCCTGTCAGGAAGGTGGAGCATCTACTCAACACCAGTTTAGCAACACAGGCGATTGATGCTCTGGAAGATCTATTCACCACAGAGATCAAAGCAGAACCAATACTGGACGCAGTGAGAGCTAGCGAGCTTGATCTCAAGGAAGAAATCAAGAAGAGGTTGAGTTCCGGGGATAAATTCGGCGGTCTGGTGAAGAGCCTGTCCCGCGAAGTGGCTGCCGGCCTGCTATACCCTAACACGCCTGAAGCCCTGAAGGAGCTCGAGAGGAATGGCATGGTCTACATAAGTCTTGTCTGCTGCGACTTCTACGAGCTGAAGAAGGCAATAGAAGCCCCTGACGCGACGTTCGAGAGCGTTATAAAAGCCACTGACATCGGCGGTCCCACGATGGTGCGCGAATGCTTCAAGGGAGGCAAGGACGGCCGGATAGTAATCTGCGATCCTGCGGACAGGCAAATGGTCCTTGACTACCTCCGGGATCAAGGTGAGATACCACCTGAAGTCATCAGGAACCTGATGGCAAAGGCCGAATTCACGGTTGCGAAGTATTGCTTGGAGTCTGCCCGCTACCACAGCGACGGTGACTATGACGGGATTCCGGTGCGTCAACAAATGAGATTGTATAAGGCAGAGAATGGCGATCAGAATCCGGCTGATCTCATGGTCATCGACGATGACAATCCATTCGGATGGGCAAAATTCAAGCACATATCCGGAGATCCGGGATTCGTGAACGTTGCCGACGCAGATAAGGCCATAAAGATTCTTTGTCTTATGGTATCTGCGTTCCGGCAGGATTTTGCTCGCGTACCATACATAGTAATAGCATGCAAGCATGGAAATCCATGCGGGGCTGCCATGGATTGGGAAGATCCACACAAGGCCATTGTCAAGGCGATGATGGGCAACCTGACTGCTGTTATGGGGGCCGAAGTAATCACAAACTTCCGCATCACCGAGAAGATAGCAAAAACCTTGAAGGTTGTGCATCCACGTTGGGAGTTCGAAGATACCATCTTAAAAGATCGTGTCGGACGCAAAAGATGGGGACAGGATTTCATCCTTGCACCTGGATTTGATGAAGATGTCATAGAGTATCTCAGCAAGAGATCTCAAAAGGATCGTGTTCTCATGTCAAATCCTGCTCTTTCAGAAGCAACGCTTCCACCATATGAATGGGTATTCACACCTATAGAAAGCGGTGTTCTGCGGCAGAAAGCACCGAGATACATCTTTGATCCAACTGATGTGGAAGAACTGATCGGTGACGAGGTTGATGCGAACGGTCTTGTTGATATGATCATCGCCTTCGCGTGTGCTTGGAGAGGTACTAGCAATACGATAACACTTGCTAGGGACGGAATGCTTATCGGTCCCGGATTCGGTCAGAATGACAGGAGAACTGCCTGCTGGCTGGCATACAACATAGCTAGGTTTTCAGGTCATAAAACAGAAGGATGCGCATGCGCTTCCGATGCATTCTTTTTCAAGGCCGAAGGCGAAAATCCGGAATCTGAACTTCTCGAAGGTCCCGAGATGATGAGTAGGATTGGATGCCGCTCAGTTCTTGTTCCTGCAGACGGGAAATATCTGTCATCAGTCAAGGACTACTTCAGAGAAAAGACAGAAATATCAACATATTTCTTACACTCTAACCATAGAGGATTCTGTCGTCACTAAAAGAAAGGACGGTTTGAAGTTATGAATATTACGCCTAGAGTAGTTGTTATACTCGGTAGCAGATCAGATATGCCACATCTGGAGAAGTCAGGTTTATATGGCATCTTCGATGTGTTGGGAATCAGCTACGTAGTAACAGCAGCATCAGCACATAGGAATGCAGAAGATCTGGATGCCTATGTCAAGCAGATGATCGAGACTGGTGCTAATGTGCTTATCTGTGGTGTTGGAATGTCTGGTGCCCTGCCTGGTGCAGTGGCAGCAGCAATTAAGTTTAGTAGACCTGTAATTGGGGTTCCCCTTCCCTCCACAGGCTTTGAGAACTGCATGGACTCAATGCTCTCAATCTTCCGCATGCCTCCTGGGGTTCCTGTCATGATGGTAGACAACCTCAAGAACGCCGCCCTGGCAGCTTGTCAAATCCTCTCTCTCTGTGATTCCAAAGTCGGGGAGAAAATTGAAGCATGGTTTGCAGCCAACATCAAGCCTGCCAATTTCAACTTCATAGTCGACGGCAAGGAGAATATTGCTGAAGGCAAGACCAAGATCATCTGGAAACCCCTCAACAATCCTGAAATGGTAGACATCGAAAGCAAGGATGATATTACAGCCGGTGATGGTGCTAAGCGCGACGTGATCGAGAACAAGGGCGAATTCGCGACCAGAACAACTGTGAACTGTTTCAAGCTGCTGGAAGATGCAGGAATACACACACACTTCATCAAGAGGACTGACGACAGAACCTTCCGCGCACGGTATATGAGTATGATTCCTATCGAACTCGTGGCTCGCCGGATAGCAACAGGTTCGTATCTCAAGAGGAATCCGGATGCAGTGGAAGGGCAAATATTCGAGGAATTGGTACTCGAGATGTTCTTCAAGGATGATGCCAGGCACGATCCTATCATGGAACCTTTAGGAAATGAATTCCATCTCCATGAAGCCGGTAAGCCAGTAACTTCGGAAACTCGAATTGATAACATCAGCGTTACTTCCATACTCAAATCTACCACTCACGTCGATGAACTCTTCCGTCTCTGTAAAGAGACATTCCTCGTGCTTGAATCAGCATGGAAGAAGCAAGACGTAGCTCTCGTTGATCTGAAGATCGAATGCGGCTACGACCCGAAAACCGGTAAAATTCTCATCGCTGATGTGATCGACAACGACTCCTGGAGGATCTGGCCTGCGGGTGAGAAATCGGAAGAGATGAGCAAGCAGGTTTACCGTGATTCTGAAGACAGATCTCCCGATGAATTGGGTAAGATCAAGAAGAACTACGAGTGGGTCGCAGAGAGGACCGACGCATTTCTGGAATAGCTCCAGACAGGGAACTTCCGTTCCCTGTTTCCATTGTCAACTAAACGGGAGTGGACTACTCCATGGACTTGGCCATCTTCTTCTCTATGAGCAGCTTCGCGTTCTCCTCCGGGAGATGAGCTATGTCGCCCTTCTTGAACGGGCCGTAGTTCTTCATGTCTATGCCCACGAATTGGCCGAGATCCTCTTCCAAGACAATCAGGCTGTTCTTCTCTGGCTCGCCCTCTATGGAGATCTTCCTGCCTTCCCTGAAGGCCTTGATGTTCTTGACAAGCGTGTCAAAGAATTCAGTCTCCCTCGAAGTAAAGTTCTCTGATGATATGCCGGATCTCACGTTGTATAGAGCGAGTATGAGTATCTTCCTCTCGCGGATCTCGAGCAGATCATGTATAAGCCTGCGTGCAGACTCAAGCTCCCAGTTGTCCTCCTTGCCTGCGAGCTTGGACTTGCTCTCAATGTAGCCCTTCACGTCAGTAAAGAAATTCTCAGGCAGTTCAGTCAACTTCTTCTCGGATTTCTCCTTGTTAACTATCTTTAGTATTGCGTCGTAACTTAGAAGCATATTTTCTCCTTGATTTATTTAACCCTAATTTTTTAATAGAGTAGTTTACAGGGTTTTTTATAGTCTTCCTCTGCCCGCCACATGTAGAGTCAGGCTTGCACACGCCTATCTCCACGTACCAGCCCTTGTGCTGGCAGTTTGGCGGCAGCAGAACCTTGTCCCTGTTCTTATGCCACCTGACCTGCATGCGGATGTTATTTTCAGATAATGGTGGCTTGTTCTTGAGGTTCCATTCAGAAAGCTTGGTTTCTATCTCCTCCCAGCTCCACTTCAGGCTTGACAGATAGTTTGACAGTATGAATATGGACCTTTGCCTTCCGTCAGGCAGGCCCTCTAAAATGTTTCTGATGCATGGAGGGGCAAAGTCAATAGGAACCTTCTTTGTGATCTCTGTCTTCCTGACAATCTCCTTCTTCTTGAGCTTTACCTGTTTCGATGCCCAGTCAAGGGATTCTGAAATCAGGCTGTCTGCCTCCCCTTGAGTCTCAAGGAATTTAGTCTTCACCTTTATCTTCGAAGGCATTGAGTCCTCTTTCCGGAAATCCTCAAGTTCTGAGATATGCAGAGGAAGAGACACAAGGAAGCTTGTCTGGTGCAGTGAATAGGCCATTCTGTACATATGCCTTGGTGAAAGCAGGACAGTATCCACATCCACAAGCTGGAAAGGATCTATCTTGTCATCCTTGAAGAAGTCTCCAAGCTTCTTGCCTGACTGCTCTGCAAGCTGCTCAACAGTGAACTTCTTGAGAAGCGCCTTCTCAAGATCCTCCTGGAGAAATTGTTTCAGATACTCCACTATATTCCTGGGCAGCTCAGGAAACATCCCAACAGCAGGCTTGTAATCTATCTCCTTTGGAATGGATTCCCATGAGACTCCTATATGGAATCCCCTGTTACCTGTAAACTTGATGGATGGCGTGATGCCGTGCTTCTGCAGGGTCTTGATTAAGACTTGAGCAGCTACTTTTCCATGCTCGAAGTGCTTGCAGTCAAGATCTAGAATTAAATCCCAGCCTGTGCGTATGGAATTGTAATTGTCAAGTTTAAGGGCCATAGGGTTTGACCATCTCTCAACAGACCCATGAAACTCTATCACTCCGGTCTTCACCATGTTTGTCACATCTTGCGGATACAGAAGAGTGTTAGGCCTCACGCCGAATGCACCCTTCTTGAAAACACCTACAACCTCGCGTGACTTGGACATCTCAAGTAATGCATGTTTGACGTCATCTCGCGAATAATACTCAAATATATTTCGCATGTTCATAGAAACAAATTGTAATTAAGTAATAAGAGCTTGTCAGATTA
>Ga0066639_10003430_pt1 | contig 13727 bp, 7 predicted proteins | sample CryGeyCG2114_010_2_FD_59504 | JGI IMG/M metagenome (GOLD analysis project Ga0066639, IMG submission 59504) | Groundwater microbial communities from aquifer - Crystal Geyser CG10_big_fil_rev_8/21/14_0.10 | ecosystem: Environmental > Aquatic > Deep subsurface > Groundwater | place: USA: Utah...
TGATAATGTCTTGAACAATGTATTGCGCCTTACGTTCAGCGTGATCCATTTCCTCGGGGCTTTGGGCCTTTGCAATCTCCTCGACGATTTCGCGAGCAACTTCGCTAACGATTTGTTCTTTTTCATTCGAAGCGAGCTTGTCGGTGGTCAGCACTTCAACGAGGGTGGCGCCTTCTTGAGTTTTTGGTTCGTCTTTTTGTGGTTCGGGTTGAGCTGCCGTAGTATCGTCGATATCGCTTAAAGATTCAGTTAGTTTTTCAGCGCGTTTTTCTTTTCTTTTGGGACGTTCAAATTTTCCGCTTTCTTCGAGATCGGCTTCTGCTTCTGAAATAAGGTATTTTTCGTATTCAATTTTTTCGTCGTTGTGAATCCAGAGATTTTTAACACCTTGTTTGACGTAGTTTTCGAGTTTGTTTTGTTCAAAAACTGTTCCCGATTTTTTCCAAAGCATGAGGTGATCGCTGTGTTTGAAGTAGAGGTAAAGGCTGAAGGTAGTCGACTTACCAGATTTTAGCTCAGATATTGAAATGGGAAAATACCGCTTAATGTCTTTGTCCATCAAGCAGCCTTTTTAGTCTTCTTGGATTGACCGCGATAGAGTTGAACAATTGTATTTAATTTTGTTGCAAATGTAATTTGGTCTTCCCGGAGCACTCTAATATGTTCTTTGAGTTCATGAAGGCGTTGCCTAGATGCGCCTTTATGAAGTCCTTCATCGTACGCGAGCATTGCGTTTTGCACCTGGGTTTGACTAGCAAAGTATTGCTCTTTTAGGACTCCAAGAACTGCTGCTCCCCCGTCTTTGGAGTAGGGTGAACGATTGTTGACGCCACCCATTTTCATCTCTTCGATTATCGCTTCTTTTTCGACTAGTCGCGACCTGAGAAGTTTGATTTGCTCGGTACTTCGCTCGATGTATCGATCCTTTGCCCTCATTTGATGTTGTGATAGGTTTTCTCGCTCGTCCTTGATTAGACTCAATGATGGAAGTGGTTTGAAATATTTGTCGCCATTTTTTTCGATCATATACGGAAGTTCTATTACGGAGTTTCTCGATATCGGATCCACCCAGAGAGTATGGATGTTATTGAATGCGGATTCCACGGAGTTGGATTTGAAAAATCCAACGGTGATTTCTACGTCACGATCGGTGTCGATGATTCGATGTACTCGCACGAAATCAGCGTATTTGAGGAGGAGTTGAGTGGATCGAAGCGGAAAATCTTCATCAGGCCAAAATGAATAGCAGGCATCGTTTGGAGAAAAATTAGGCATTGCAAAACATAGTCTCATGAATAAACACCGATGATCGGCTCCAATTTGAAAATAAGCACGCGGCGTTTTTGTCGCAATGTTTTGAATAAAGTCGCCTTTTCCTGGACCTTCTTCGTAAATCAAACTCCATAAGGCGTTAAGACTGATTCGAACCGCGTTGGCGCGCGAAGCCCATCGGGGGCTAGAGATTCGAGGCAGTTTCATAATCACTTCAGGACGCTGCCCCAGGCCCTGGCTGCTGTACCAGGTTTCGCAAAATATCGGAGTTTTTTCCCCAATGAACGGTCTGATGCCCGAACGAAATTCGTCGACAATAAGTGAATTTAGCATCAAATAGATTTCGGAAATACTTGGATAGTAAAAATCCAACAAAACGGCTCGATTGTCCCGAATAAGATCATGAGTCATTTCTTGATAAAAAGTTGGGCTCGAATAATATCCGGCGAACGTTGGGCCTTCGCTGCGAGACACACCAAAAAATGCTTCAATTCGTCGCCAAGCTAAGTACTTTTCCCAGGGGGCAAGGACCAGGGCGTATGAGTCATTTGATAGGAGATCTAATACCTCGGTCTCTTCAATCTTTGCGCTGAATCGTTTTACGTCGTACTTGCCTGAAAGCGCCTTGACGAGTCTAGAAAATTTTCGCTTCGTCGAAAAGCTAACGAGCGTGTCATCTAGGATAAATAGTATTTTAGGCTTTCTCGTGCCCGGCGCTTCTTTTTGCATCTTTCCGTAATTCTTATCGGAATCCAGAAAAGAAATTACATTAAAAACGTGCTTAAAAGCGCCAAAAAATTGGCCGATACTTTTTTGACTTTTTCCGGTATTCTGAGCCTGTGAACGATCAGACCAGGAAGCGTCAATCCCTTCGCGTAAGAATCATGGCTGCCATTGGAGGGTTGATCCTCGTATCACTTTTGACGTCTACGATTAGTTTTCTTCAGATCACTCGGGTTCATGAAAATCTCAGTTCGATTAACTCCATATCCGTGCCCCTTGAACGGCAATTGATTGGGTTGCGTTCGGATGCAAACATTTTGCGAGAGGAGCTGACCAAAAATCTTGGATATGAATTTTGGAATCGAACCAACTGGGTTCCGAAGCGTGTGCCGGAATGGATGACTGAAGTAATTTGGAAGCGAGTGCATTCAATTGAAGTTCTCGTAATGAAAGAACAGGTGTGGAAGGATCAGGAATCTCGTCGAGACTGGATGCTTTGGATGAAGAGAATCCGAGAACAGTATGAAAATATTGAAAATCTATCTTCGCGTCTTTACGTATCGCTTTCTAATTCAGACATAGAAACCGCAAAATCAGTATATCCATTTTGGGTTGAGGCGCTCGGGTCTTGGGTTAAGGAAATTGAATGGGCAAGCAAGGAATCGGAGGCGTTGCTTCGACGGAAATTTGTAGAATCGAACGAAAGCGTTTCAAAGATTCGTGTAGCACTTCAAGGAATCCTCTTTGTTGTTGTATTTCTTTCGCTTTTATTGCTTTGGCTGGGAGAGCGCGCCCTGCGTCCAATCGATCAATTGACTCAATTGGTAAAAAGTATTTCATCTCGCGGATTGCGAAAAGAAGACAAGCACTTGATTCCAAATATCACTTCAACTCGGAATGACGAAGTCAGTGAATTAGCAGCGGAATTTAGAAAAATGGCGACCACCGTCTTAGAGCGGGAGAAAGACATTGAAAGTGAGAGGGCTAAGCTAGAAGAGAAAAACAAATTACTCTCACAGATGAGCCTATTTAATGAAACAATTGTAAATAGCATGGAATCGGCTCTGGTGGCGTTTGATCAAGATTTTATTGTGCAGTCACTTAATCGTGCCGCTTCAAGTTGGCTAAATGTTAGGGAAAGTGAAGTGGTGGGTAAACCATTACTTGATATATTTGGCGATCATCCACTTGCAGATACGCTTCGAGGAATTACCGAAACCAGTGAAACGGTTCGCATCGCTCCGGTAACTTGGAACGGAAGAACCTTTGGAGGTGCGTTGTTTCCACTTAAATCGGTTTTCAATTATAAGACGTTGCAAACGACGGGTAAGTGGCAAAGCCTCACAGGAGAGGAATTAGAGTTCAGTGGCGCTATTGTCTTATTAGATGATTTGACTGAGCAAATCGAACTGCAGAATCGATTAAACTTAGCTGAGAAGCTCGCAGCCGTCGGGCAAATGTCCGCCCAAGTTGCTCATGAGATTAGAAATCCTTTACATTCGATTGGCTTAGAGGCGGAGCTAGCATTAGATGAAGCTCAATCTATTGGCAATCTCACGCTAAAGCACTCAGTGGGTTCGATCATTGCTGGCGTCGAGAGACTGGAAAAAATAACTGAGAATTACCTTAAGCTTTCGAAGCTAAGTTCTGGAGAACGCAATACTATAGAGATTGGCCAACTTATCGAGGCTTGTTTAGCTGGGTATGCGTCAGTTTGCGAAAAAAAATCGATTCAACTCTCGTGGTCTCGTCCTGATCAGCGTCTTTATCTGATTCACATCGACGTCGACTTATTTGAAAACGTATTGGGCAATCTGATTAAGAATGCGATAGAAGCGCTTGACGGCGATGATAGCTTCGTTCAAGGGCGTTCGAAAATTGACGTTTCATTTGAATCAAAAGCCGAGGGGCGAGTGTCGTTGATGATACGCGACAACGGACCCGGGCTATCTAATGAAGTAGCTCAGAAATTATTCGTTCCGTTTGTGACAACTAAGGCCACAGGCACCGGGTTAGGCTTGAGCTTCGCAAAAAAAGTAGTTGGAGATCATGGCGGAACGATTAGGCAGCGGCACGCTACTGACGGAATATGGGCTACGGAATTTGAGATTGAGTTAGAGTGTGAGATAAAGTGCGTGGGCGAGGAGAGAATGAATGAAATCAATACTCCTAGTTGAGGACGATGATCAGAGCGTGGCCTCGACGGCTAAGATTTTGGAAATGGCTGGATACAGTGTCGATATTGCAAGGAATGGCGAGGAAGGCCTCGCCCAATTTCGACCGGGTTCTGATGCGCCGAATTATGATTGTGTTGTTTCAGATATCAGAATGCCAAAAATGGATGGATTGGAATTTCTGAGAACCATTCGAACGATGCAAAATAATGTTCCATTTGTGATTATGACTGCGTACGGCGAAGTTAACGATGCTGTATTTGCAATGAAGTTTGGGGCATCCGATTTCTTAACTAAGCCGTTTAAAAGAAATGCTCTTTTGGAGTCGGTTGAAACGGCCATGTTGAGGGTAAAGTCTACTCAAAATATTAGTAAAAATAATGAGAAGATTTTGGGCTCATCATCGTCAACAAAGGAATTGCGAGTTCTGGTCGAGCAAATCGCAAGAACCGACGCCACGGCATTGATTACTGGCGAAAGTGGAACGGGTAAAGAGCTTGTTGCGAGACAGATTCATGATCGAAGCTCTCGTTCGAAGCGGCCATTTATAGACATCAACTGTGCTGCCATTCCAGAGAATCTTATCGAATCGGAGCTATTCGGGCATGAAAAGGGAGCATTCTCTGGAGCGGTGTATTCAAAGCGCGGCCTATTTGATGCCGCAAATGGCGGGACGCTTTTTTTAGACGAGATAGGTGATATGCCCATGAGCGCTCAAAGTAAGTTATTGCGTGTTTTGCAGGAGGGTGAAATTCGAAAGGTGGGTTCTACTGAAACTCGGAAAATAGATGTTCGAGTGGTGGCGGCAACGCATCGGAACTTACAAAAACGTGTTGAACAGGGATTTTTTCGCCAAGATTTATTGTTTCGTCTAGACGTGGTGTCGTTGAGTATTTCTCCGCTTCGTGATCGAGCAGAAGATATTCCAGAGTTGGCTTGTTTCTTTTTAAGTAGCTTTTCGCAACGGCATGGCAAGGATGTATTTAGAATCGAACCTGATGCCATGCGAGCATTGAGCTATTATCAGTATCCAGGTAATGTCCGAGAATTGGCAAACTCGATAGAGAGAGCAGTCATATTTTCAGACTCAGGTGAAATACAAAAAAAAGATCTTCCTTTTGCGATTAGAAATTTTAATCCAGACGAAAACTCGACGGAACAAAATATTTCTATTCCAATTGGAATGAGCCTAAAGGACGTAGAAGAGCTGTTAATCAAAAAGACATTAGAAATTACAAATGGCGACAAACGATTGGCTGCGCGGTTATTAGGAGTAAATTCTAGAACAATCTATAGACGGGCCGCTAAGGATAACTGAATCACGCAGCTTTTTCTTTTTGAGATTTCGCAGCACGGAAAATAATCAAAATTAATTTCAGTATTGAGTTCATATATGTATCCACGAATCCAATGGGATTGAAACAAACATAAATCATCCGCAATCGCTTTCACTTCAGGTAGCTCGGTTCGATGAGGGCACTGAAGCAGTTCGAACTCGACAAAATTATGAACACCGCGCCTTAGCAAAAAACCATTTGTATGGGGATATCCTGCGAACGGTGTATCGCGAAGCGAGGAGTACAAAACTCTAAGATTTTTACGACCTTCATTTGGGAAATAGGGCCAGCGAGTTTGCGCCGAATGGCGTCCGGATTTAAATGAGCTTTTAATTAACTCACTTTTCAGAGCCATTCGTTCAGATTGGGGTGTTTCAGTATAAACTCTAGACAACGACCAAGCCTGCGCACTCCAGATTACCGACTCGAGTCTTTCAATAAATTCATCCGGTGACAAATCGTTGAGAATAGCATTGATATGGGTAGGAACCGCGGCTTTGGTAAGACGCTCTAGCATGTCTAGATTCTCTTTAGCACCCGGACTAAAAACGCGTCTGAGTTTGTATTCTCCTTGGTCTTGTTCCAGCTCTAAATCTTTTAACCACGCAGTGGTGAGGTGGTTGATGTCTACAAGATGGCGAATACGAATCGAATGTTCTGAAGTTGGTTTCCATAGGTGCCACGCAGAGTTTCTCATAGTTGCCTAATGCTTTGGGCTGCCTGGATTCGTCATGTCCATGAGGACCGATATTTCACTGAGGTCCCGATCAAGTTTAGATGAAATATCAATAAATTCGGAAGCGGTTGTTTGAGCAATTTCTGCAGTTCTGGGAAGTTTTACTCCACTCACGAGCTCTGACCAGGTTGGGTTTTCCGCCGTCTTGATTTGGTTCCAAACCATGCTAATCAAGCTTTTTGAGTCTCCGCGTATTTCGCACTGAAGCCCGCGATCTGTAATGAATGAAATTCGATTACCGGTTCGATTATCGAGATTCATTTTTATGATTGGTATCTGAGTAGGTATCTGCCCCACTATTTGTATGTCTGGATGACGAGTGAAGGCAACCCTTTCCCCTTTGGGTAGCATTTCGAGTAGGGAGTTCCAATTGACTTCCTTATTTGGACCAATAATTCCTCTAAGTTTTGATCGACTATCAATAAGACCCGAGTATCGATTGCTTAAATGTACAAAAAGATGAGTGATAAGGTTCGAATTTTGGTCAACCGCATTCATCCATTCTTGAATCGATTCACGGTCTAATCGCGTGCGTTTCAATAAAAGTTCGATCTGGCTTTTTTCAGATTCATTACTGGAGTTTTCGATCGAGCGTACCACGTTTACTAAAGATTTGGGAATTGGGAGCGCAGCTATATCGGCTAATTTAATTTTCCACTTAGAAGTTCTTTTTTCAAATCGATATGAAAGCCAGTCAATAACAATTTTTGAATTTAGATAGGCTTCAATAGGGCCGACCCATGCTTGACTTGGAAAGGAAAGAAAAAATGCGTCTTCAGACTCGGTACGATTTACTTGGATGGTGTTTTTTCTAGTGTCTGGGTCATAATTTGAATGAACCCAAAGTGATGAGGGCGATAAAGATTTACCTTTTTTAAATTGAATTGACTTAACGATTGCAAGTTGACCCAGTTGAAGTGAGCTCTTGTTAAGCGAGCTAATTGCGTCCACTTCGCTGTTTTGTATTTCTTCAGGCCATTGAAGCGACCAATCGTCCTGTGTGATTCGACTCGATTGCCGAGTTATTCGAGCAGAAAATCGGGAGTTCTCTCCATCTGGTTCGAAAAAATTATGGAGCGTAGATTTCATCAAAGATTCGAATTCAACATGGCTGCGTAATTCACCCTTTACGTGAATTCGTACTGGACTGTGACTAGAGCTAATGTCGGATGGAGTTTTCTTTTTAAGGAGGTATAGGTATTCCGGAAATAAATGAGTTTTACTCGGAAGAGAGTGAGATAACCCACTTAAATTCCACTCGCAAATTAAAAGGCTTTTATCTAATAATTCGGTGATTGCGGCTTGAGATTCTTGAGGTCCAAACGGGGTCTCTCGGCACCACCACAGCAGAGCACCGGGTCGTAATTTATCTAAAGCGAATAAAGTTTGGACCGTGCCTAAGCTAACTGGTTTTCCTTTAAAATTTTTCAAATCATCAAATTGATTTAAATTTTCTTTAAATTTTAAACCACAAGACGATCGATGATTTGGCCGAATCACTTGTTCTTCGACAACTACGCCGATATCACAAGCCGCCATTTCAGATATTTCTTGTTCCGTAGATTTGCAACCGCCACGAAGCGCAAATGACAATTGAGGATCTTGATGAATTTCGATTCCGTTGCCAAGTGTCCAATGGGGTGGCGAAATAGGGGCCAGCCACAGCGAAGCAATTTCCGCTTCTAAAAGCAAAAATGGTTGCGATTCGTATGCGTACCATTTTATCGCGGCTGGACCAAAGCGAGTGGCGCTTCCATTCCTTAATGTAGGAGTGAATCCAGAGATTTTTTTTGGAATGGCTTGATTAAGTTCTCGATTTGGATCAAACCCAAAATCATTCATTTCCTCCCAAAGTGCAGAGTAAAAGCGATCGTCATAACCCGCTTTTCGCTGCCGGGATGGCATTGAAGTTGATTTGGATTTATGAATAATGTCCGTGAAGGTTTTGCTGTCCGTTGAAGAAAGTTCAAATTCATTGATTCGGTTCCAAATGATTTCCTGAATTGTAGGTGATGGTCGGTACCAAGAATAAAGGGTACGGCAGGCGACTTTCCAATTTTCTTTTCCAAGTGATAGGTGACACCTGAGAATTACTGAGATTTTATGATTTACGGCTGAGAGGTCTGGCCTGTAAAAAGTAGTAATACCTCTATCAGCCCAAGATTTCAGGAGGAGTGTTTGCCCTAAGAATACAAGTCCGACCTCTTCAAGGTAGTTGGAAAAGGCGGCTTCTTGATCTTGGTCGCGGTGTCCATTGATCCAATCAGAGAGTGTGCTTTTTGAGGGAAACGGGAGGGACTCATTTAAATGAGCAAGCAAAGCAATGCGTCTGCTGGGGTTAAGTTCAAGAATTTGACGGCTTTGCGATCGCAGCTCAGCTACGATCTTTGAGAGTTCGCAGGTCAAGTTCAAATCACTTCCAAGGCTTGTGACGCTGTCAATTTTTGATTCTGAATCGGTTACGGATACAGATTCTACGATTTCAATGGGTTTTTGGGGCTCATCACGTATTGGTGTGGGTGTCGAATTCGAATCTAGTGAAGAATTCGAAGTCGAACTCAGTTGATCAAGGTTGAGCAATGCGAAGAGGTCTGAGTTTTGGTCCATTGTTGAATAGAAATTTCTAATTCGGAATCGAGAATTAGGCGAGCGAAAAACTATGACACAGAGTGAAGAAAAATGAGCACGCAGTCGGGTTGTGCTGCGCTGAATTATCATGATTTTGACGAGCAGCGCTGTAATATTTTCTCAACCTTTGCTTGGATCTGTCCGATCAAGTTCAATATATAGGAGTGCCTTTAAAATGGGTGATGAAGCATTTGATAAACTTGAGGCAGAGACGAAATCGGAAATCGATCGATTGATTGGTGAGCTCGAAGGGGTTCAAGGCGGCGTCGACAAAAAAGTCGAACAGGAGCCTGAAGTCAGTCTAAGCTCCTCTCCCGATGAAACACCGGAGCCATCGCCATCGCCAAGTGGCGATTCTATATGCGCAGTTTCTGAAAATGAGCCGTCTGCCACGACGTCCTCAATGGACGATATTGATGCACTGGTGGCCGAAGCCGAGGCTGAGATCGCTGAAAAAAAACGCGCAGAAAAAAAAGAACCCATCCTTGAACTTGCGACTGCAGACGAAGTGTCTGATGAAACAGACGTTGATTCCTTGATCGATGAATTTGAGTTGGAGGAAGAAATTCACTCTGAGGCAGCGGCTTCAATTGATGATGTTGTCGAAGACTCCTTAGAGGATGTTGTTGCCGAAGTAGAGCGTGAATTCGATGAGAAATCGATGGCCGAAATTCAGGGCGAGTTATCGGCGGATGAAGATTTTGATTTAGCTGAAGGCAGCGGCGATTTAGACGATATTCGTGCCGAGTCATCTGATGGGCCAGGGCTTGAAGATACGGTAGGCGACTTTAAGCAAGATGAAATTCACAACGGCTCTACGATTATGGATCAAGAGCAGTTTGATGATGATGGGACAGAGTCTGTTCACAGCAATGTTCATCGCATTCATAACGAAGGAGATACTATGATTTCGCCGGGCGATGGAAAATTAAGTCTTACACTTTCTGGGAAAATGACCTTAGACCTTAACTTTGAGTCTGGAAGCCAAGCAATTGCAATTCAGTTTCACGAAGAATTTATGGTGGTAAAATTAAGCAACGGCGCTGAATTTAAAATCCCATTGAAATCTGTAGACACGCTTAGTAAAGCAGGTTAAAATCCGTCACATATGACGGAAAAGAATCAAATAATTGCCCCGCCACAGGCCGAAAAGCGCCCTTATTTTCATGAAAAATTTGGAGAAAAAAGATCCGATCCTTATGCTTGGATCAGGGATCGGGATGATCCGAAAACAATTCAATACCTAAATTCTGAAAACTCCTATTTGGAGGCTGTTTTAAAACCGGATGAAGACACTCGCTCCAAATTGTTTGAAGAAATTAAGAAAAAGATAAATGAAAATGATCAATCTGCTCCCGTAAAAATAGATGAATATTATTACTATGAAAAAATAAGTGCTGGCCAACAATACGAAGTTCAGTGCCGGCGGCATGAGAGTATGGGGAATGCTGAAGAAATATTACTTGATCTTAACTTGTTGGCTAAGGGGCGAACTTATTTATCGGTGTCCGATTCTGAGGTGAGTCCTAACCATAGATTTTTGGCCTATTCTGCTGATTTTGACGGGTCTGAAAAGTATACGATTCGAATTAAAGACTTAACTACCGGGCTCGAACTTTCTGACGAAATACCGAATACACATGGATCTCTAGTTTGGGGGCCTGATTCCAAAACTATTTTTTACGCGGTTTTGGATTCCAATATGAGACCCTATCGAGCGTATGCCCATGAGATGGGAACCGCACATTGTGACGACGTTTTGCTTTTCGAGGAGTTAGACTCAAAATATTTTCTAGGTGTGAGCGAAACATCATCAGAAGAGTATTTAAGTATTGAAATTGGTGGTCATGAAACAAGTGAGTCTTGGTATCTAAAATATTCAGAATTTTTTAAAAATGAAAAAAGATTTTGTGAACTCGATAGTCTAAAAAAAGGAGTCCGTTGCTTTCAGAAGCGGATTCATGGGCATGAATATCAATTTGAACACGTAAAAAATGCAAAACAAGATGAATTTTATGTGCTTACAAATTCCGATGCAAAAAATTTCAAAGTTTCGAAAACTTCGATTAACGATACAGATATGAAAAATTGGATCGATTTAGTGCCTCATCGGGATGACGTAATGATCGAGGGCATTGAAGTTTTTGAGGCGTTTTGGGTTATAACTGAAAGAGAAAATGGTTTAGAGAAAATACGGATTATGTCTCATGATGATCCAGTTAATCCCAAATATATTGACTTTGACGAAGAAGCATACAGTGTTTCTTCCGATGAGAATCCAAATTATAAGACTGCTGATTATCGATACGGATACGAGTCATTCATTACTCCAGATACTGTTTATCAATTTAATATCGAAACCTCCGATCGCACAACATTGAAACAAACAGTTGTTCCTGGTGGATACCGCCGCGAAAACTATTTTTGCGAACGTATTTTTGCGGAGTCATTGGACGGAAAAAAAATTCCAATTTCTTTATTTTATAAAAAAGGATTTAAAAAAGACGGCTCTAGTCCGTTGTATCTTTATGCCTATGGATCTTATGGGTATAGCGTGAATGCAGGATTTCGGGTGTCGCGCTTTTCTCTAGTCGATCGTGGATTTTGCTTTGCAGTCGCGCATATTAGGGGAGGTTCTGAACTTGGTCGTGAATGGTACGAATCGGCAAAATTCTTGACCAAGAAAAGGACATTTACAGACTATATTGATTGTGCAGAACACTTGATTAAAAATAATTATACAAATTCAGGCCAAATTGTAGCTTGCGGGGGAAGTGCAGGGGGAATGCTAATGGGAGTTACTCTTAACGAGAGACCCGAGCTTTTTAAGGCAGTTATCGCCCATGTGCCCTTTGTCGACGTATTGACAACGATGCTCGATGACAATTTACCGCTTACTCAAATGGAATACGACGAATGGGGCAATCCGAACGACCGTGAGTACTACAATTATATTTTATCGTATTCTCCGTACGATAATCTGAAAACAGGAGATTTGCCCCATGTTTTAGTGACTGCGGGATTGAATGATCCAAGAGTGACCTTCTGGGAACCAGCAAAGTGGGTAGCTCGCGCAAGAGAACTCAAAAACAATACAAAAATGTTGTTGCTTCATACAAATATGGACGCGGGACACGGCGGTGCTTCTGGGCGATATGATTCGATCAAAGACATCGCTCTTGATTTTACCTTTATTTTGAAGGCTTTTGGGATTCCATTTTAGAAATTTTATACAGGTAATATAATCGATAGCCATCCGGAATTGAATAGTCGCTGATTTTATATTTACTAATTTCGTCCAAACTAAATCCAAACCTTGATAAATCTAGCTCGATCACTTCTTTGTCTGTTGTCTGTCCGAGAAGGAAAGCACATCCCCCATTGCGGCTCAGTATGCTTTCGGTAAAAAAGTGTTTCCTATTTAAGAGTTCAATTTTATCTACCGGGTATACATTGTAGTCTTCGTAAATCTGAGGGAACATCCATTTTCCCACAATTCCAGACGGGGCCTTGTCGCAGTGGGAAAAACTATTTTTTAGTTCGGTTTCTATCTGTTTGACCATCGGCCTGTTGATTTGTGCATCGGGCAACAAATTCCCCCACTCTTCAAATAGATTTGGTCCCGGGATCCATAAAAAGAGAACGATCGGAATCAAGAATAACCCTCGTTTATTATTTGAGTTGAGAATAGAACGCCAACCCACAAGTGAAAAAACCAAAACAATTGGCCAGACTTCCAATACGTAGTGATAATTCATCAGGTATTGAGCTTCGCGAGATGAAAGAAGGTGGGACAATAAGATTGGCGTCCAAGCGAAAAAAGATACAAACGGCGCCCAAAAAACACCAAAAGCACCCAGAGCAAGTAGGTTACGAATAAATTCGAGTCTCGATCGAGTGGTTAAAGTAGTAATCCACCTGTTGGGTTCAAAAAGAATTGCTTTAATGACATTGCCGGGGCTGTCGCCGAGCCACTCGTATCTTTGAACAGAATAATTTAGTTCTGAAAGCCACTTTCGTTCGAAAATAAATAATCCGACAAAAAATAAAGCAATTGCGATAGTAATAAAAAGAGATCTCTGACGTCTATGCATCAGAGGAAAACAGAAGAGTCCAGGAATTAACGTAATTAAAAGGTTTTCCTTTGTTAGACCAATTACTAGGCTTGCAATGACAAACATTCGTAATCGACCTTGTACTAATGCAATTGTCCAAATTGTCAGAGCCGGTAGCACGATGGTGGTTTCATGCCATTCCCAAATCGTGTTAAATAAAATCGGTGGCGCAAAAAGGGAGCCAAAATAGGCAAAGAGGAATAAGATTTTCCCGTTTGTCGTAGTTTTATCCAAAAATTTCCAGCTAGATTGAGTCAATAAAAGTGCTGGCGAAAAAAGAAGAAATGCTTGTGAAAATAATAATAGCTCTGTCGAGTAGGGAAGCCAAAACAATGGGGCGAAGACGGCAAGGGTGAAGTTTTGATGAACAGCCAGGTAAGATATTGGGACATCTACGGTTTGCTGGTAGTAATTTCCATTCGCCAGTGATTGCAGGGTTTGTCCAAAAACTCCGACATCGAAATCAGCGGTATGGATTGCTAAATGTTTTAGGACTGCAGTTGCACCCCAAGTCGCAGACCAAAAGATGTAAAACCCAACTCGCGCCGCGGAGCTAGCAGCAAACAGGCTAGCGACCTTTTTTAGAAAATGGAAAATAAAATTTCCATTTTGACTGATTAAAAAAGACCCAGCCATCAAAAGGATGCTAATTCTAATTGCGTCTACGTGAAATAGTATTGAACTGGCGGTTCTGGACAAACCGATCAAAAAAAAGATGAGGCCGATTGCAGCTAGGGCATTG
>Ga0066639_10003432_pt1 | contig 13722 bp, 14 predicted proteins | sample CryGeyCG2114_010_2_FD_59504 | JGI IMG/M metagenome (GOLD analysis project Ga0066639, IMG submission 59504) | Groundwater microbial communities from aquifer - Crystal Geyser CG10_big_fil_rev_8/21/14_0.10 | ecosystem: Environmental > Aquatic > Deep subsurface > Groundwater | place: USA: Utah...
TGAGTTAGTTCGTCGAGGACATCAACTTTTAGGCTCTAGTTTAGAAAGCATAGATCTAGCTGAGGATCGGGGACGATTTAGTGATGTCTGTCGAAAAATAGGTTTGTTAATGCCTCGCTCTGCAATGGCCTCTAACCTTGAGCAAGCTATAGAGATTAGTCATACCGTTGATTTCCCCGTTCTATGTCGCCCAAGCTATGTTCTTGGCGGTCGTCGTATGGAGATTGTAGAAAATGAAGAGGAACTTGTAGATTATTTTTACCGTCATGGGGAAGTGATCACTCCTCGTAGCCCTTTGTTGATTGATCAGTTTTTAGAAAGAGCTTTAGAAGTAGATGTAGATTTGGTGCGCGGGCGAGGATGGTCTGTTGTGGGAGGGATTGTTGAGCATATCGAAGCCGCTGGAGTTCACAGTGGTGATAGTATGGGTGTGCTGCCACCTCAGCGATTGAGACCAGATATTTGTCTTAGTATTGAAGATGTCAGTGTGAAGATTGCTGAAGAACTGGATATCATTGGTCACTTGAATTTACAGTTGGCTATCAAAGATGATGAAATTTATGTTTTAGAGGCGAATCCTCGTAGCTCTCGTTCGGTGCCATTTATTTCAAAAGCCACAGGAATTCCCATGGCGAAACTGGGTGTGATGGCCATGTTGGAAGAAAAAAACACTGTCTCTTATGATTGGAAGAAAACTCCTATTGTTTGTGTGAAGGGTGTGGTCTTTCCTTTTAAGAAATTTCGAGAGGCTGATAGTATTTTAGGACCTGAGATGAAGTCCACCGGTGAAAGCATGGGGCGTGGGTTGGACTACCCGGAAGCTTTAATGAAGGCCTTTATTGGCAGTCATCACGCTTTTCATTCTAAAGGAGAGGTTTTCTTTTCTCTTCGTGACAAGGACAAACCTTTACTTTTATCTACGGCAAAGTCATTGGCGGAGCTTGGCTTTAAACTCCTGGCGACGCAAGGAACAGCTCAGTTTTTTGAATCCCATGGATTAAAGGTGGAACATCTTTCGAAGGTTCATGAGGGACGTCCTCATTGTGTGGATCGTATACGCTCCGGCCCAGTCGTGCTTGTGATCAATACAACCAGTGGACGCAAGGCCATTCAAGATAGCTATGTGATTCGCCGTAGTTGTATTGATTATCTTATCCCTTGTATCACAGAGTCAGACACGGCCGCTGCTTTTGTGGTGGCCCTCAAGCGTTCTCTTCAGAGCGACGTCGATGTCCGCCCTCTTGCTAAGTAACTTGCTAGGTAACGCCAGGTAACAGTTCCCTTTTTCTTAAGCTTCATGTCAAAAAATGTACGAACTGTATTATCAACTGCAATTGCGCACTGTTTAAGAAAAAGGGAACTGTTACCTGATAGGGGAAACTATGGTGCAATAAGAGGATGAGACTCTTATTGTTATTTTCTATTTTTGTCGCACAAATAGCATTGGCCACTCCCAAAGAAATTCGTTTGGGCTTTGTTCCAGGAGAAGCGCCTGAGCAGCTTAGCAAAAATGCCCATGAACTAGCTCGATTGCTTCAGAGCAAAATTCATATTCCTGTAAAAGTGATCATTCCTAAAAATTATCAAAATCTTATTGATCAAATGAAAAACAAAGACGTGGATTTTGCTTTCTTCACGGCAATGACTTTTGTGTTGGCCGAAAAAGAAGCTCAAGCAAAGGTTCTTTTGAAAAAGGTTTGGAAAGAGCCCTATTACTATTCAGCTATTCTAACACGTCAAAGTTCAAAAATAAGAAGTGTGAGTGGCCTAAAAGGCAAAACTATTGCCTTTGTGGATGAAAAATCTGCTAGTGGTTTTTTGTATCCCATGGTGATGTTTAAAAAGAAAAAAATCGACACTGACCACTTTTTTGCTAAAAAAATATTTGCTGGAAATCACCAGGCGGCTGTTCGGGCTGTTGTAGATGGTAAGGCTGATGCAGCAGCGGTTTTTTCTGACGATCCAAAGGCTCACGATAGTGCTTGGACACAGTATGCACCGACGGCTCTCAAAAAGAAGGCTCGCCTTTTGTGGATCAGTGAGCCAATCCCCAATGATCCCTTTTGTGTGCGCCAAGATTTTTATGATGAAAACCCTAAACTCACACACGATATTATGTTTGCTCTTATTGATTTGGCCGGCATGGAAGGGGAGCCTAATTATTTAAAAAAATTATTAGATGTAAAAGAATTAAAAATGGCCACTAGTCGACAGTACGACCCTGTACGTGAAATGATTAAAGAGTTAAAAATTAAATTATGACATCATTAGAAATCCGTGAACTTAAAAAAAGTTTTACTGTGGATTCTGTTTTTCAGTCTTTAAGATTGAAAAAAGAAAAGAAAGAGGTTCTTCGAGGACTCTCTTTTTCTGTAAAGTCCGGCCATATCACTGGATTCTTAGGTAGTAATGGAGCTGGAAAAACAACCACTCTTCAATGTGTTTTGGGATTCATTCATCCAGATGCCGGCGAAGTGTATCTTCATGGTGAAAGAGTAGCTCGGGGCGGACGTATTAAGAGTGTGGGATTTTTACCTGAGAGGCCTTATTTTTATGAGCACCTCACTGGAAAAGAATTTTTGCAGTTTTTTAGTCGTCTCAGTGGGCCAGGAGCTTCATATAATGAGTCTGCACGGGTCAGTGAGCTACTACGTCTTGTGCGGTTAGAAGATGCTGGAAATCGTCTACTACGACATTACTCTAAAGGGATGCTCCAAAGAATTGGCTTGGCCCAAGCTTTGATTCATCAGCCAAAACTCATTATTTTGGACGAACCTATGGCTGGCCTAGATCCTGACAGTCGCTTAGAAATGTCTCGTATTATTAAAGCCATTGCAGCAGATGGTGCGGCTGTCTTTTTTTCTAGTCACTTGCTTCATGATGCTGAATTGTTGTGCCAGGACCTTGTGATCATTCGTCAAGGAGCTTTGGTTTACGAGGGACCAACCCTAGAGTTGCTTCAAGGCTTAAACTCTGGTTTTCGTATTACTTATGGTTCCGAAACCCATCAGGAGGTTGTTGTGGCAGAAGATAAAACCAGCCTTCAATCAAAAATAGATACTTTAAGGTCACAACGAAAAGAAATTTTAGATGTGCGTTTAGTGAGGCCAAGTTTGGAAGAAGCTTTCGAGAGAATAACTAAAATATGATACGCAGAGTGAAAATCATTGCCATTGAAACCATGCATGAAATTTTGCGAGAGCGCATTTTGGTTCTCTTTGTGGCTTTTGGTCTTTTGATGATCTGCCTCAGTTTGGCTGTTGGGCAGTTGAGTTTTGTGGAAAGCGCCCGTATCACTATGAATTTTGGTCTATCTGGCCTACAGATAGCTCTTAACTTGATCACTCTATTTGTTGGTGGCTCTTTAATTTGGCAAGAGCTGGAAAAACGCACAGTTTTAACAGTGTTAACCCACTCTGTAACAAGGACAGAATTTATTCTTGGCAAATACTTTGGAATGGCCTTGGTGCTATTGATATTGGCTTCGGCCCTCTCTTTGGTGCTTTTTGCCGTTGGATGGCTCACCCATTTTGAATTTTTACATCAGCTTCCAAAGGTAATTTGGGGCTTCTATATAGAAGCCTTGGTGGTTCTTGCTATGCTTTTTCTTTTTTCCTCCTTTGCGCGTCCAATGCTCACAGTGACAGCCACAATGGGGCTTGTCTTTATAGGTCATTGGCAAAGTGATTTAGCATTTTTTTCTGAAAAAAGTGAATCTGCCTCATTTCAAGCTTTGGCAAAATTTATTAGTTGGGTTGTTCCTAATTTAGAGCGTTACAATTGGAAATCAGAAATGATCTATGATGAATACGCCAACCTACAAAATGTATTGATGGCCTCTGCTAATGCATTTTTTTGGATTTGTATTTTACTTACCTTCAGCACTCTTCTGTTTAGGAGAAGAGATCTTATATGATTTTTGAATTGGTTTGTGTTTTTATTCTTGGATTATGTTTTGGCAGTTTTTCAAATGTAATTATTCATAGATTGCCCTTGGACGAAAGCATCGTTACACCAAGGAGCCGATGCCCCCACTGTAAGGCTTTCATTCGCTGGTATGAAAATATTCCGGTGTTTTCTTGGTTGTTGCTTAAGGGTTGCTGTTCACACTGTAAAAAGGGCATTGGCCTCCGTTATCCTTTCGTTGAGCTTTTGATGGCCTCTTTATTTATGACAGTTTATTCCTACTTTGGATTGTCATGGACTTGCTTGGAATTTTTAATTCTTTCCTTTGGCTTAGTCACAATTACCTTTATTGATTTGGATCATAGAATTATTCCAGATGTTTTTAGCCTGACAGGAATTGTTTTAGGTCTACTGGGCGCCGCTTTAAACCCTGAACGCGAATTTTTGGATGCACTCTATGGAGTGCTAATGGGAGGCGGATTTTTTTGGGCTGTGGCTTATGTTTATCTTGTGATACGTAAAGAAGAGGGGCTTGGTGGTGGTGATATTAAACTCCTTGCTTGGCTTGGAGCTTATATGGGTTGGAAGTCGATTCCCTTTATTATTTTGGGAAGTTCGCTGTTAGGAACAGCCTTTGGTCTAGCAATGATCTTTAAAGGGGGAAATTTAAAAAGCTCGCTTCCTTTTGGCCCTTTCATTGTTATTGCGGCGTATTTGTATCTTTTTGCTGGTCAAGAAATCATGAATTTATACTTTAGTCTGTTCTTTCCCTGGATGTCCTGAAATGACGTCTAGACTTTTGTGACTCCCTTCGATTTAATTTAATAGTATTCAGTATTTATCAAATTTGACGCAGATCAGGTTTGTAAAGTTTTTTGGTATATGAGGGTGGGGTAAGAGAATCCATGTTTTCGTTTTTCAAATCAAAAAAAGTCTTAGGACTCGACATTGGAACGAGCATGATCAAGGTAGCCGAAATGGATGGCAATACTTTGTCTAATTTTGGTTTTATGCCAACACCTTCAAATGTGGTCGCTGGTGGAGAGATCACTGATACGGTCAGTCTCACACAAGTCGTTCAAAAATTACTGTCTGATTTGAAATCAAAAAGAAAAAATATTGTAACTGGTATTTGGGGATCTGCAGTGATCACAAAAAAAATCACTCTGCCAAAAATGGACCCTCAACTAGTAGGTGAACAAATTCGTTGGGAAGCGGAACAGTATATTCCCTTTGATATTAACGAAATTAACTTGGACTATCATGTTTTTAAAAAGCCACACCCTAATCCAGAAATGATGGATGTTCTTATTGTTGCAGCAAAACGAGATTATGTTTTTAAGTTTGCAGAAGTGATTGAGGCTAGTAATAAAAGTTGTGCTGTGCTGGATGTGAGCAACTTTGCCCTGGCGAACTGCTTTTTTGCTAATTATGGCGAAGATATTGAAACGTCAGCCATCCTCAATATTGGTGCCGGGGTTACAAGTTTTGTAGTGATAGAGCAGGGAGAAGTTTTATTTTCTCGAGATGTTCCTGTTGGAGGGCTTTCCTACACTAGTGAGATTGGACGCCATTTGGGTGTGAGCCTAGAAGAAGCTGAAAATTTAAAACTATCAACCTCTAATTCTCAAGAGGTACCCCAAGAGGTGCAAAATGTAATTCAATCCACTCATGACAGTGTGGGTGAGGAGATTCGTCGTACTTTTGATTTTTATACTGCCACTGGCAATGAAAATCCTGTCCGTCGAATTTTTTATACTGGTGGAGCTTCTTTAACCAGCGGCCTAGTTCAAAGTTTGAATTCGCTTTTGCAAATAACATTGGAACCTATGAACCCTTTTCAGAAAATCAAACCAAACTCTAGCAAAATATCTTCTGAGCATATTCCTTACATGACGAACATAGCTGCGGTTTCAATGGGCTTAGGCATGAGGCGGTTAGAATGATTCGCATTAATCTTTTAGGCGGAAAGGCCACTCATTCCACTGAAGTGAGTTCCGAAACCATGGCTGGAGCTGGTTTTTCAGATACCGTAGTGGCTTCTGATGTCAGTTCTCCTGGAACTTTAGATGTGGTGATCAAGCTGATCATTGCCTTGGGACCTCTTGTCGCTATTTATGGCTTTCAAGAGTTCAATCTTTCGACCATTCGTAGCGATATTTCTGTTCGTCAGGCAGAGCTGACTCGCTTAAAGGCCGAGGTAGAGAGTAAAAAGGAAAACGTAAAGTTAGTTGAAAAGTTCAAAGCTGATAAAATTCAACTACAAAAAAGAATTGAAACAATTAAGTTGCTGTCGAGTGCAAGGCTGAGAAACGTAAAAGCTTTGGATGCAATTCAAAGTGTGATTCCTACAAAAGTATGGCTCACAAAGCTAGCAATCAAAGACAAAGAAATCTCTATGAGTGGGGCTGCTATAGAAGACAATGAGATTTCAGCTTTTATGCAAAACTTAGAAGACAATATTTACTTTCAGCAAGTGGAGCTTGTCTCCTCTCAACAGAAGAAAAATAAAGAAGGCACAATTAAGGAATTCTCTTTGAACACTCAGCTGGAGAATCTCTAATGGGCTTAGAGCAGAAGATTAAAATGGCTCCTCGAACAGTATTTTTTGTTATTGGCTTGGGCCTATTGGGAGTTTTTTATTCAGGTATGTATGATGATGGTACAGGCCTGCAGAATCAACTGAACACAGTAAATGCAGAGCTTACAAAAACTCAAAAAAGTTTAAAAGACACAGAGGAAGTGATTAAAAACACTCAAACATTTCAAGCTGAATTTCAATCTGTCAGTGAGCAATTTCAGGCAGCCGTTGAGTACCTTCCGGAAACTTTTATTACGCAAGAGCTTTTAAAGCAAATCTCTAATGAGGCACGTGCCGCCGGTGTGACTTTGGTTTCTATTAAGCCCAAAACACCTTCTCCTGGAGACTTTTACGAAGAGCTACAGGTAGATGTAGAGTTAGAGGGCTCTTTTACCCTGTTAACCACTTTCCTTTCTTACATTTCGAAACAGAATAGAATTATTAATATCAAAAATATTGAAATGGGAATGAAAACGGCCAATGAGGGAGTGCCAAAGCTTTCTTTAAGAGGAGTGCTTGTCGCCTATAGGTACAAAAAAGAGGAAGGGGCTAATGTCACAAAACAGTAGAAGCTCTTTAGCCTCACATTTTAGTTTTTTTCTTTCGGGTTTAGCGAGTCTAGGAATTTCTTTATTCATTGGGAGTGCTTTTTTAAAATTGGCACACTCACAAACTTCCACCGAAGAGATGCCGCCCCTCCCTGAACACGCAGCCCCCGTCACTCCCCCCGAAGAAGTGTTGGAGCAAGAAATACATCAGTCAGATATTTCTGCTGAGAGTGGGAACGCTAGCAGCGAAGATATTCCGCTACCTACAGCGGAGGAAACAACACAGACAGTGCCTTCAACCCCCTCTCGCGGAGTCTTAGAAGGTATCATTGAAGATTACAACTATCAGAGTGCCGGTCGTCGTGATCCCTTTTTACCTTACACGGCCCCGAGACCTAAGACTAGCGACGAAGATCTAGAAGAAATTCTATCCCCTCTGCAGACCTTTGATTTGGACCAGTTGAGCCTTGCCGGTATCATCTGGGATGTAAAAAAACCAAAAGCATTGTTTCTCGACCCGCAAGGAAAAGGATATATTGTTAGTAAGCTAGATAAAGTAGGTCGAAACCGTGGATATGTGGCAGAAATTAGAGAGGGCGAAGTCGTGATTGTAGAACGAAATGTCGCCGAGGGAAAAACGAATTTCCAAACTAGGGTGATTCGTTTAGAGCGGCAGAACGAGTAGTTTGTCTGAGCAAGGAGAATACGGAGGTTCTCGATGCGCCAATTGTTACCATTATTATTAATCCTTTTTGTGATGACCAACATTAGTTGCGCCACATCTTCATCTGTAGATGATTTTGGAGTGGGTAATGTCGATGATGAGTTTGATGCAGATTTAAATTCAGATTCAGGCACTAGTGATACAGGAGGCGATCTTGAAGCTGAGTTAGATCAGCAGCCTGATCCAGGGGCAGCGGACAATACTGACGATGCCTTTGCACAATTCGATAACGACACAAATGCCACCAGCGACTCTGATTTAGAAAGTGAATTGGATGATGTGGCAGGAGCGCCTGCTGCGGCCCCTGTTCCTGAACTTAATGCCAATGATGATCTTGAGTCAGAGCTTGATGCTCCTATTATCTCTGAATCTAAAAACTTCTCAGGTGAGCCTGTCACTGTGACGGGCCTAGATTTTAATGCCAATGAGGCCGGTGGTACCATTGCCATTCAAACCTCGGGAACCGCTAGCTATAGCACTAGAAAAAATGCTCGTAATCAGCAGTTCATTGTAGAGATTGATCAAGCGCAATTGCCAGATCAGTTCAAGCGACCTTATAACACCAAAGAATTTCCTGGGCCAATTATGGGAATTCAAGCTTATCAGACCCCTGGCAGTCAAAAGGCTCGTATTGTTGTCCAATTAAGAAATGATATTGAACCTGTGGTCAGACAAGTTGGAGGTACAATTTATGTATCGCCATCTCTTGAAAATCTTCCTGCAACTAATGTTGTGGCTGATACACCGATGTCCTCAAAAAGTGTTCCTTCAGCGCTGTCCAATGAAGGTTTAGATGCCTTTTTATTAAATCAATCCAAATTTTATGGAAAAAGAATTTCCATGCAATTTAAAGATGTGGATATTCGCGATGTCTTTAATATTATTGCAGAACAAAGTGGATTAAATATTCTGCTCAGTGATGATGTTACAGGAAAAGTCACATTGAAGCTGCGACAGGTTCCTTGGGATCAAGCCCTTGTTGTTCTCATGAAGTCTCGACAATTAGGTTATATGAGGCAGGGAACTGTTTTAAGAGTAGCTCCTCTTAAAGCATTGCAACAAGAAGCAGACGCTGCTCGTAGTGTGTTAGATACACAGGCTGATCTTAAGCCACTGCAAGTTAAGGTTTTTCCCGTCTCCTATGCAAAAGTGAATGACCTAGAAATACAGGCCAAGGACTTTCTCAGTAAGCGGGGAAAAGTAAAGGCTGATCTTCGTACAAACTCACTTATTGTTAATGATATTGATGAAAACCTTGAGCGTATTTCTAAGCTCATTGAAGTATTGGACACACAGACACCGCAGGTTCTCATTGAATCCAAAGTGGTGGAGGCTCGTCAGTCTTTTGAGCGTCGTGTGGGATTAAATTGGAGTTTACGCAATGGTAGTATACCAACAGGTAGTCAGAATGGCTCAGCCATCTCTATGCGTCCTGAGTTCAATATGGCCGCCGCAGATGTTTCACCTATTAGTTTGGGCCTTCGTTGGGGAACTTTTGATTACATAGGCGATATAGATGCGACATTGAACCTCTACGAAGCAGAGGGCCTTGTGAAGGTGATATCAGCACCTCGAGTGGTGACCCTCAATGGTCAAAAAGCCAATATCGAACAGAGCACTGAGTTGCCTTACAAAAAAGTGGATCAAACCTCTGCGGGTTTAAGCACTAGTATTCAGTTTAAGCCTATCCAGTTAAAGTTAGAGGTGACTCCCCAAATTACGGCAGATGGGGGTGTGATCATGGCGGTGGCTGTAACAAGAGAATTTCCTGGATCAGAAACAGGCTCTGGAGATTTTCCTGTGAACCGTCGTTATGCCTCTACCAATGTGATGGTACAAAATGGTCAAACCTCAGTGATGGGGGGGATTTTTCAAAGTGATGTGGCCGAAGGTGAGTCGGGAGTGCCCTTTTTAAGAAAAATTCCTATTTTAGGCAGCCTCTTTAAACACAAAACCTATCGTAAAGATAAAAACGAATTGCTAATTTTTCTCACTCCAAGGGTGTTGAATAAAGACAAAGCTTTTCGACAGGCAAGGGGAGGTTAGAATATGAAAAAATATCTTCTGCTAATTCTTTTCGCCATAACTAACTTACAATGTGGCGCCGATACTCCACTTTCCGTGGCTCCAGATCCGGCGAGTTTTGGTGTTTTTTATGGCCCGTATACAGGCACTGACGATACCGAGTACACAGGGCCTGGTTTTATATTTTCCCAGTTGGTGTTGACCTGGAAGGGTGAGGGAGATCTGACCATTTACAGCGTACAAGTAAAGATACCGGCCTCAGGAGTTCTTAAAGATGACTATAGCTGCACCGGAGGCGCCAACTTTATTAATGGCATCGGAACTTCTGGTGTTATAAGTTCTAGTACTAACGGTGTTGGCACAAGCGAACTTGTTTGTACTGGGATCACTGCATTGGATGAGGGAGCGACTTTTATTGTGCGGGGAACCGTAACTGTAAAAGGCACCACCGGTAGTGCCTCAAGTCAGAAGGTCTATGAGTCCACAGGGTATTTCAACCTTTACTGGTTTCCGAATTAACGCTAGTAACAGGGTGTGGATTTATTTAGTGTGAACCAAAGTGCTGGAGCCACCCCTCTAGCTGAAATTTTAAGACCTAAAACGCTGGAAGACTTTCTAGGGCAAACAAAGGCTCTGGTTTCGGGAAGTCCCCTAAAACAAATCATTGATCAACAAAGCCCCAGTAGTCTTATTTTTTGGGGGCCACCGGGCTGCGGCAAAACAAGCATTGCTCGAATTTTAGCTCAAAGAATTAAATCTCATTTTGTAGAAGTCTCCGCTGTGGAGATTGGGGCAAAGCAGTTGCGCGAATTGGGAGAAGAAGGTCGCCAGAAAAAGAGAATGTATGGCGAAAATATGTTTTTGTTTGTTGATGAAATTCATCGCCTTAACAAATCCCAACAGGATGTGCTTTTACCCTACGTAGAAAGTGGGGCCATCTATCTGATTGGCGCCACCACAGAAAATCCTAGCTTTGAAGTGAATAAGGCTTTGCTAAGTCGTTGTCAGGTGGTTCGCTTTGAAACTCTCACCGAAGTGCAGTTGAAAAGTCTGTTGAGCCGTGGATTCGAGTACTATTCTATTCCACTTTCTGAAGGTCTTACAGAGGAGGCTCAAGATTATTTGATCTCTGTTTCTTCTGGAGATGCTCGCCGTTTGATTAATTTTATTGAAATTTTAGCTCCCTCTGTTCGTGAAAAAGCCCATGCTTTAACCCAGCAAGAGATCGAAGAGCGCTTGGCTTCGGTACCTCTTTATTATGATAAAAAAGGCAGTGCCCATTATGATACTGTTTCAGCCTTTATCAAAAGTATTCGTGGCTCTGACCCTCAGGCGGGCTTGTATTATTTAGCTCGTATGCTCGAAGGTGGAGAAGACCCCAAGTTCATTGCTCGCCGGCTGATCATTCTCGCCAGCGAAGATATTGGCAATGCCGACCCTCGTGCTTTGCAAGTGGCCTTAAGTGGGGCGCAGGCCGTGGAGTGGCTTGGCCTTCCAGAAGCCGCTATTAGCTTGGCACAAGTTGTGACCTACTTAGCCAGTGCTCCCAAATCTAATCGCTCTTATATTGGGTTTAAGAAGGCTACAGAGGAAGTAAGGCAAACAGGATCGTTAGCTGTTCCCACTTACTTGAGAGGTAATGACTTTGGTCTAGAAAAGGGTGAAAAAAACTATAAGTACCCACACGATTATCCTCGTGGTTGGATCAAGCAAAGATATTTACCTGAAGGTGTTCGTGCTGATAGATTTTATGAACCCTCTGATCATGGTTTTGAAAAGAACCTGAAACAGTATCTCAAATGGTTAGAAACTGGCGGACAAGATGAATCTGTATAAATTTAAATCCGTACACGTTTCTGCACGCTTAAAATTAAAGGCCGTAGCAGAGACAATTGGTGAAAAAGCACAAAGTGAAAGTTCGGTGGAACTTGTTTATAAACACTCTGATGAATCTTATGTTTTTATATTTCATTTCGGCAGTATTGTTTTTGTTAATGTCACAGAAGAACGTCAGCGTGCCTATTTAGATCTCATACATGAAATCTCTGCGGCATCGGCTACCACCATTATGGACGACTTTGTGGTGGAAGAAGACAGTGCTTTGCCTGTTAATGTTTTTCATGAAACTGGTTTTAATAAGGTAAAGCTGCGTAAATTCACATACCCTATTTTACGTCTTCTGGCTCTTGTCATGGCCGAAAGTTCAGCCCTTGAATACTTTGAAAATATCACTGAAGACCTTTTGAACCGGTCTCGCCGAATTTCCTCTAATCTCAAGCAAACCGGCGGTACTCGTATGGGTTTAAGGGATATGGTGCGTTTCGTGGGCGATTGCTTATCAACAAAGCAGGATATCATTACTGATATGTATGTTGTTGATGCTCCTGACGAAACCTGGGAAGATCAAGATCTAGATCGTCTCTACGCCGATATTAAAAAAATGTATGAAATTGAGACTCGCTATCGAGTGTTAGAGTTTAAACTCAAACTCGTTCAAGAGACTGTAGATGTAGTGGTGGATTTGCTACGTTACAAGCGGCAGACAGTTCTAGAGTTAATCATTATTGGTCTCATTGCGGTGGAAGTGGCTTGGCTCTTATTACAAGTGTTCACCCAAGGGCTACCCAAGGTCTAAAAAGTTCTATTGGCCACAACACAAAGGCATTCATTTTCGCCCTCAACTTGGGTGGAGTGCTTAGTGTTGGAAGGAATCACAATGCGGTCTCCGGGCCGTAGTAAGAGTCGATTGCCTGCAACATTAAAGAAAATTTCGCCATAAACCACCATGCGTACTTCATCGAAGGGATGTCTATGGTCTTTCACTTCGCTGTGGGCAGGGTATATCTCTTCAAAGGGCTCATACCCTTCAGCTTGAAACATGGCTTTGACTTGCTCTTTTGTAGGTATTTGAGGAGCTTGCCACCGACTGACTAACATAGAGCGACCACCATAAAAGGACCACCTCATTGGAGTGATAGGAACCAAAAATTCATTTATAGGGCTTTTTAGAGAACAGAACAAGGTCCAATTTTTAATGTTTGTCCTGAAAAAACTGACTGCCATTTTGTCAAAACTATTTCTTCTTGGAGGGTGGAGTCTCAATTTGCGGCTCTCTATTGGAGTTTTGTCTCAGCATGGGATGAAGTTACAAAAAGTTCCACTCCAGTGTCTACGGTAGGAACAGGCCAGATTTCAGGGGCTTATGTAAAGTGGCTATGGAGGGCCGTCGATAGGGTTATTGTTAGTATAGCTAACTGGAGGATACTTTGAATACAAAAGATCAATTCGCCTTACTTGAAAAGATAGTGGAGTTTATTGGGCGCACTCCTGGACTTGAAGTAGCTATTCTAGATGATGGGAATATCGATATCGTTCAGAAAACGGATGAACGGAGAATTAAGTTTCACAAGGACCTTTTAGGGGATGTGCTCGATCGTACAGATAAGGATGGAAAGTCATTCATTCAGGTCAACTTTATGAATGGACGTAAAATCCTTCTCACCGATGCCCTCGTTGGGTTTAAGCCCGAGCCTCGTACAAGTTTGGACATCACACGATTGCCAAAAGTGGTGACCACTCCTGATTTACTGAGTGTGTTTGAGGCCATTGAAGAGGTTTTAAATGCTGAGGCCTTTAACCCAGAAGAAATAGATGTGCTGAGAGAAGTCTATCACTCTATTCTACAGGGTGGAGAAGCGGTGGGCTTTGATCTGAAGCCAGAACGTATGTGGCTTGGTCGTATTTTGAGCTCCGCTGTGCGCGCATCGGCCTAATCATATAACTCGACGCATAATACACAGGCCTAATATATAAGCCATTGACCACAAGAAGAGGCTCTGACATCTTTGTTCGCTCAAAGTTTAAAGAGTTGTATCTTGTGGGGGTGTAGCTCAGTTGGGAGAGCGCCAGCTTTGCAAGCTGGATGTCGCAGGTTCGAT
>Ga0066639_10003433_pt1 | contig 13719 bp, 22 predicted proteins | sample CryGeyCG2114_010_2_FD_59504 | JGI IMG/M metagenome (GOLD analysis project Ga0066639, IMG submission 59504) | Groundwater microbial communities from aquifer - Crystal Geyser CG10_big_fil_rev_8/21/14_0.10 | ecosystem: Environmental > Aquatic > Deep subsurface > Groundwater | place: USA: Utah...
CCCGCCGACTTGCCCGCCAAAGCTTCAACGCAGGCGGGGCCCAGAGAGTTCCGTTTGGATATTTTCAAATAGACACCGCCAGGCGTGGTATAATTACTAAGCAAGTATGAACTGGAAAAATTTACCATACTGGGTAAAGGGAGGAATCATTGGAGGAATACCTTTTTTCCTGGGAATTTTATACTTATTATTTGGATTTATATCTATAGGTTTTGATTTAGGAGCATCATTATGGGTACTAATTATTCTATATATTTTTACACCCTTAATGTCATTAGGCATGTTTGTTGGGTGGATAATTGGAAGAAAAAAGTTTAAGTAGTTTTTGCTAATTTTATTTACTTTTAATAAAAAAACTATTTCCTAACCACGCGGAAAAGAATGAAGAATAAAAAATCCTGTCCCGCGGGAAATGTTATTATAAATCTATGGATCGTGCCACAGGAGAAGAACCAGTAAAAAGAGACAATTGGGCGAAGGCGAGAACTCATCTCGCCAACGAAAGGACTCTCTCGTCTTACATTCGAACCGCCCTCGCCTTTCTGGTCCTTGGCGCGTTCTTGCTCAAATTTGTCCCGACAAGCTATTCCTTTATCCTCGCGCTTATTGCCATACTCGTCGGGGCAACACTTCTCATTCTAGGCTTTGTGAGGTTCTATAAATACAAGAGAAAGATTAATCAGGAATGAATTTTGTCGAAACTTCCGAAACCCGCGCCTGCGGCACAAGTCTTGGAAGCCGGTAAAATAAACCCCAAGTCGATGAGATAATAAATAACATCTATTAAATCCATGGCCAAAGTCAGCACCTATTTGAATTTCGCGCGTGAAACCGAAGCCGCGTTCAATTTTTATAAATCCGCTTTTGGAACGGAATTCGTGGGCAAAATAAATCGCATGGGCGAAGTCCCTCCGCCGGCTGGCAGACGAATAGTGAGACTCTCACCGCCTCCCCTAGTTAGGAAATGAATAATTTTATTCTTAAAAAAGCTACCTGGATCTTGATGGTAACCATTGTAGTTGTTGCTGGTATTGTTTTCTTTATAGTATTCAGAAGCGAAAGCACGACAGATCAGCAAACTTCTCTAGATCTAAAAAACCAAGGAAGAAATACGGCTACTGAATCTTCGGAATTACAACTAGATAAAAAAGAACAAGTCGCTGTTCATGATCTAGCTCTAGAATCAAACGAAGCCGTATTTCAAGTAGAAAAGACAGAGCCTGAAAGTATCAAACTCCTTCCGTTATCCACCCATGCACTTATCGGAAAATTTTCTATAAAAAACCCCACCTCCAGTACGGTGCCTATATCGGCCATATACTTCGCATTTACGGCGGAGTTTGAAGACGTTTCAGTTTATTCATACTTATTCCCTACCGGAGAAAGTCCTAAATTTTTAAAATCTTCCGCAGATAGAACATACCCCTCATATTCCTATAGTTTTTATGCTGACAATGATGATTTCATTATGGTTCCCGCGGGGGGAGATCTTAGAGTGCAGATATTTGGCAACTTAGCTTCTTCACAGAATATAATCCCTTCCGCGGTGACGTTGGTTAGTATTAAATCTCCCGAGAGAGATAAGAACGGGGAATATTTTAGGAATAAAGATGTTTTTGCAAAAAAAACCGAAGGGCAGACTATTATTATCGCCTCATCTTCACCACAAAGTATTGTAAACGAAAGCGTAGGTCAGTTTCGCCCCTATAGCACAGCAGAGCAGTATACATACCTATTACCAGGAGACAAAGACAAATCCATTGCTAACATATTTTTCACAGCTCCCGATGGTCACGATCTTTCTATAGAAAAGCTAGATTTCAAATTCGTCCTTTTAAGAAAGGTTGGTTCAATTCCACTTACATTTTCCGGCCACATTGGGCTGGTTTTTGAAGATCTAAGTATTTGGGATGGCGACTTGTTGTTAGGACGCGCACTCCCATCCTCAACAGGGAACATCATTTTTGACAATCTAGCGTGGAATATTAATAGGGGTATAACGAAAAACCTTGATCTTAGGGTGTCGATAAGACCCAACGCGCGCCAGGGCGACGGAGCAACTTTTTCTCTTTCGCGCGAGGGAGTGATTACTGGGGGTTTTTATCCAATCGTTGGACATGTAGGGCAGTATATATACAACTTTATTGTTCAGTAAAAAGTATGTTAATGAATCATCGATTCTTTTTAATTTCCGTCTATTTATTCTGCTCCTCTCCACAATAAAAAATGACCCCCTACTACTCCCTCTACTGCCACAGTATCCGTAAGCTCCTAAAATCCAAAAACAAAACTTTCGCCGTTTTAGGTCACCTTCACACCCCTCATCAAGAAAAAGATTTCACCGTTATCGGCACCTTCCACGAAGGCAATATTTATGAAGACGATCAAGTGGTTGCCATAACTGACGTTCATCTTGGAATTTTTAACTATCCACCCGAGAAATTAAAAAAATTAAAATCCATCCTCCAAAGAACCGACAAAAAAGTTATTCTCATGGGCGATTTTTTCGATTTGTTTTATATGACCCCCCAAGAAATTCAGGAACTTTATTCCGACCTTATCGAATTTATCAAACAACGCGAGCATGATGGAGGACTGGTCTACCTCCAAGGTAATCACGATTCAAACATTACCCCCCCCATCTCGCCATTCCCTCGGCCAAAGAGTATCAACTTGGAGACAAAATTTTCTTCCATAGCCACAGCTGCGATCCGTTTTACACCCTCTTCCCTCTCAACGTCTTTCAATATTTTCGTACCAAACTTGGCTATCGCCTCCACTGGCTAAGACTACTATATCTCAAGTTCCACTCCTGATAAGATTCGATTATGCTTCTTCGATCTAAAAAGTCCCTCACTCTCGTTGTGTCCCTCCTAGTCATTGCTTTTGGCGTCATTTGGTTTCTAAGCGTCTCCTCTGCCCCCCAAAAAACCGCCGAACCCGAGCGTTTTATAATAAGTCTCGATTCCGAACTGTCCGAAGTCATTGTCAAACTAAAATCCGACGGATTCATCAAAAACCGATTCGCCTTTAAACTTGCCCTTCGCCTAAAAGGCGATGGCGAGGTAAAGCCCGGCGGCTACGAAATTTCAAAATCTATGAACGTCTGGACGGTCGCGGAAGTCCTGGCCGCCGAACCATACATGAAATGGATCGTCATTCCCGAAGGACGCCGCAAGGAGCAAATTGCGCGCCTCCTCGTGGAAAATCTCGGCTGGACCGAAGCCGTCAAAGAAAAATGGATGAGCGTTGATACTGCGCAAAAGTCCGACTACGAAGAAGGTGTTTATTTTCCGGATACTTATTTAATTCCTGTCGACGAACCGCCGGCGGACGTCGCCAGCCGCCTCATTAACCGGTTCAATGAAAAGTTCGCCCCCTTTCTGGTTGAAGCTCAAAAACAAAATATCCGGTGGCCCACGGTCATAAAAATCGCTTCTTTGATTGAACGCGAAACTGGCGGTAAAACAGATATGGCGCTCATCTCGGGCATCATCTGGAATCGTTTACTGAAAAACATGAAACTCGACATCGACGCGACCATTCAGTATGCCCGCGACTCTGCTCTCTCTCAAAATTCACCAAATTCAAACATCGAATGGTGGACGCCACTTACCGCCGAAGACAAAAAAATCGACTCGAAATTCAACACCTACAAATACTCCGGCCTCCCGCCACGCCCCATCGCCAACCCCGGCCTTGATGCGATCGAAGCCGTCCTTAATCCCGAAGAAACCGATTGTTTCTACTACCTTCACGCTTCCGACAAAAAAATATATTGTGCCGCCACCTACGAAGAGCACAAGCAAAACATTAAAAAATATTTAAAAAACCAATGAGTTCTGTCTTCCAAATCTCTCTCTATGCCTGCCCCGCCACCTTTCCCTTCTCTTTCGGCTCTCATTCTTAGCTTGTTTGTTCTTATAAAGGAAAAGTTTCACGTTGGGAAGTTTTATTTCTTAAAAACCAATGTCCGACGAGTTGGGGCTATCTTCATCTAAACTTCCTTCCGCCGGAAAAAAGAATTCCAGCCCTTCCATTCTCCAAAAACCCTCTCTGGCGGGGGAGACTCATCGGAAAAGTTGAAGGTGATGATAATTCTCTCGCCTGCCAAATGGCGGATTTTATCGAAAAATCAAAAGAAGCCTATCCCTTCCTCAATCGCTATTCGATACTTGGTCCCAATAACAACACATTCGCTCAATGGGTTATCAATCACTTTCCCGAGTCCAATTTTCAACTTCCGCGCAATTCATTTGGCCGGCATTATGCGGCCTAGCCCGCCGAAGCTCCATTTATCTTACGAAGCCGCCATAACTTTTTTGAAATCGTTTTCATCTACACAGAGGGGTCTTTCTCCGATCCGCGAAGGAGGGTAAAATAAGCATATGCCTATTCGCCGGAGCGAGATTATCGCTCTTTCAATTAGCCTTGCGGCTGTCTTAGTCGGGCTCTGGGTTTATCCCCAGCTTCCCGAGCGGGTCGCCAGCCATTGGAATATTACTGGCCAGGTTGACGGCTCCATCTCCAAATTTTGGGGCGCTTTTTTGATGCCAGTCGTTATGCTCACCATTTTCCTCATTTTTCTCATCATCCCAAAGATTGATCCCCGTCGGGCTAACATTGAAAAATTCCGCCGGTATTTCGACTGGTTCATCATCGCCCTTTTTGTTTTTTTCTTCTACGTCTATTGCCTCACCCTCGCCTGGAATCTCGGCGCGCACTTCAATTTCACTCCCTTCTTTCTCCCGGCCTTATCAACTCTTTTTTACTTTGTCGGTATTATGACGGAAAAAACTGAATCTAATTGGACCATCGGCATCCGCACCCCATGGACTCTTTCCAGTGAAACTGTTTGGAGAAAAACCCACCAGCTTGCCGGTCAACTCTTCAAAGCCTCTGCTTTCATCTCTCTTCTCGGCCTTCTTGCTGGTCAATATGCCTTTTGGTTTTTGATCGGGCCAATTTTTATATCCGCCGCGTATTCAATCATTTATTCCTATTTTGCTTTCCGAAAAGAAAAAAATGCCAAAATTTGAAGTCGAAAAATTCATTCCCTTTGAAGAGCCGACCCAAGACGGTCTCGGTTTAGTTGTCCACCAAAAAACTCTCTTTCATGCCACGGCGAGCTCGATCAACCGAGACCTCTCGCCTAAATTCGTAAGCGGGATCTATCTCTCCTCCCAAGAAGAAATCGCCGCCCGCTACGCCGCCGCCAAATTTTCTAAAAACCAAGAGGCTAACTCCATTATCCTCAAAACCAAAATTCAAAACGTGAGGCTTCTTGATTTAAGGACCAAGGAAAATACCAGGATCATCCTCGCTGGATTCAAAGCCTCTCTTCGGGAAAAATTCGAGAATTCCAAATTAAGCTGGGCCGCCGAAACCGCCCTTCAAACCACTCTCCAGAGCCTCGACTTAAGTAAAATCAAATCCGGTCACCTAAAGGAATTCCTTGTGGGTTTAGGAAAAGATTTAGCTGAATACTGTGAGTCTTTGGGCTACGACGGCCTTGTCACTCTTGAAGGAGGGGAGGGCTCCGCCCTCTCTCGGCACGACACTTACCTCATCTTCAACCCCAAAGAAGTCCGAGTTATAGAAGAGAAAGTTCTCGAATCCTAATGAAGGAAAAAAACCACAATCACAACCATCGCAATTTATTTAACTCCCTCCGAGTCGGCTCCTTCCTTGCCACGCGAGACATCAAGCGCGCCAACAAGTGGACTACCATTTTAATCATTTTTATTATGACCCTCACCTTCCTGAATCTCGTGGTGGTGAGTGGGATTCTAGTTGGTCTCATCGAGGGAGCGGTGAGCGCTGTCGGTGACCGCTATCTAGGAGACGTCTTTATCTCAAACCTAAGGGAAAAAACTTACATCGAACAGAGCCAGGACATTATAAGCGCCGCCAAGAATTTTCCCGGCGTAGAATTCGTCACCGCCCGCTACCTTGAAGGAGGCACGGTTGAGTCTAATTATAAAATCAACAAACGCCGACCCGACGACTTAGACAAAGCCGTCCCCACCTCTATCGCCGGCATCGATCCCATTGACGAAGACCGAGTCACTCACATCTCCGAGGCGCTGATTGAAGGGGAGTTTCTAGATGAAGACGACTACGACCAAGTAGTCATTGGCGCCCTTTTAATCAAAAAATACCTCGATTTTGAATCTCCCAGTTTTACCACTCTCGACCAAGCTGAAATCGGCGACAAAATCAAAGTCGTGGTTGGCGGCAACACCCGCGAAGTCCGCGTTAAAGGTATTCTAAAAAGCAAGGTTGACGAGGTTGACCGCCGTGTTTTCTTCGTTGATAAACAATTGCGGGGATTGATTGGCCGTTATGACTACAATGTTGATGAAATTGTGTTGAGGTTGAAGCCTAGCGCTGACCCAGTCGCTGTTAAAAACGCGCTCATTAGAAGCGGTTTCGATAAGTATGCCCGCATTAAAACCCAAGAAGACGCCGAGCCAAAATTTTTAAAAGACATCAAAGAAACATTCGCTCTCTTAGGTAGCGTGATCAGCTCCATCGGCCTTATCGCCGCCGCCATCACCATTTTTATAATTATTTTCGTGAATGCCATCACTCGCCGCCGTTTCATCGGGATTATGAAGGGCATCGGCGTCACTTCAACCGCTGTCGAATTTTCTTATGTTTTGCAATCCGTTTTTTACGCCGCCTTTGGCACTGTTATTGGTATTATTCTTGTTTACGCTGTTCTTGTCCCGTACTTCAACAACAATCCAATCGATTTTCCGTTTAGCGACGGCATCCTTGTTGCCACTCTAAGCGGCACCTTGATCCGAGCCGCCATCCTCTTCATCTCCACCGTCATCGCCGGTTACATTCCCGCTCGCATCGTCGTCAAACAAAACACCTTAGATGCCATCCTCGGGAGATGACCGCTTCCGCCAAAGGCGGATCCGCCTCCGGCGGAAAAACCTACATCCTACATCCTAAATTCTAATTCTATGATCATCAGCGCCAAAAAAGTTGTCAAAAAATTCAAAAGCGGACTCGGCGAGCTTATCGCTTTGAAAGGTATCGACCTTGAAGTGAAAAAGGGGGAATTTCTGGCTATCACCGGTCGTTCCGGCTCTGGCAAAAGCACCCTGCTCTATCAGCTCGGCCTTCTTGATCGGCCCACCTCGGGGGATATTTTCATCGAAGAAACCAACGTTTCCACCTTAAGCGACATCGAACGCACCAATATGCGCCTCATTGAACTTGGTTATATTTTCCAAGACTACGCTATCCTCCCTTCTTTGAGCGCCATCGAAAACGTCACCCTCCCGCTTTTAATGATGGGCCTCGAGGCCAAAGAGGCTAAAATTAAAGCCGAATCAGCCCTAAATAAAGTCGGGCTAGGGGAGCGCTTCAACAACCTTCCCAGCCAACTCTCCGGCGGCGAACAACAGCGAGTCGCCATCGCCCGCGCCATCGGCCATGACCCAAAAATTATTTTCGCCGACGAACCCACCGCCAACCTAGACAATGAAACTTCTCAACTTATCCTGAAAGCCTTTATGGAACTTCACAAAGAAGGACAAACTATTGTGATGGTCACCCACGAGGAAGAGTACGCCACTCTCGCCGACCGCGTCATTGGTCTTTCCGACGGCGAAATCATCAAAGACACCAAGCACTAGCCTCTCTTCCTTGTTTCGTGTCTCAAATCAACTTGTCACTTATATAATTTTCATATAAAGTTCTTCCCAAATGGATCAAGAAAAAAACCATCCCTTCGACACCAAGCTTCTCATCGCTCTTACGATTTACCTCGTCTCACTTTTCGCCTCTAATACGCTGGGCCTCAAAACGATGCCTTTTTTGTTCGGGACTCACCTTTCTGTCGCTGTCTTCTTTTTCCCGTTTGTGTTTATGATGACTGATGTTGTCGGCGAAGTTTACGGTAAGAAAATGGCTCGGAATTTCGTTATCGCTGGCTTCTTGAGCATCGTCCTCTTTCTGGCCTACTCCTTAATTTCCGCCCTCGCTCCTTGGAGCGAAAAATCAATGTGGGCCCACGATAGTTACAATCAAATCTTTGGCGTCTCCGCTCGCATCGCTATCGCTTCGCTTGTTGCCTTCGCCATCGCTGAATATCAAGACGTCCTTGCCTTTTTCTTCTTCCGTCGGAAAATTGGCGTCAAACTTTTCGGCCTCCGTTCCATTCTTTCCAATCTCTGGTCCCAGCTTCTTGATACGACCATCTTTATGGCCGTCGCTTTCCTTGGATTTAAAATCGGCAGCCTCGAAGTTGCCGGCATCTACTCCCTCCAAGCCCTACCCCTTCTTATCATTCCTTGGTGGCTCTACAAAGTCGCTATGGGCGCGCTCTATCTGCCGTTAAGCTATCTCGGCCTCCGCCTGCTCCGCGGCAAAAATCAAAATGTTAATCCAACCCATCAAAACCAAAATCTTTAACGAAGGCGAAAACCTCTCGGATTTTGTCCGCGCTCACGTTAAATCAATCCCAGAGCGCTCGATTATCGTCATCACCTCCAAAATTGTAGCCTTGAGCGAGCGTCGAGTTTTGGAAATCAAAAATAATAAAACCAAAGTTGAAGCGATTAAAAAGGAAAGTGACTGGGCCATCAAAACAAAATACACCTGGCTCACGATTAAAGACGGCGTGGTGATGGCCTCCGCCGGGATTGATGAGTCAAACGCTCATGGCAAACTTATCCTTCTTCCTGACGATAGTTTTAAGGCCGCCGCCCGTCTCCGCGCCGAATTCAAAAAACATTACCGAGTAAAAAACCTCGGCGTGCTTATTACCGACAGCCGGCTCTTTCCTCTCCGCTCCGGCGTCGTCGGCGTCGCCCTAGGCTACGCCGGCTTCAAGGGCATCCACGACGACCGCGGTAAACCCGACCTTTTTGGCCGCAAAATCAGAATGTCCCAAACTGATGTGGCCGACAGCCTGGCCACCTCCTCTGTTCTTGTCATGGGCGAAGCCGCCGAGCGGCAACCCCTTGCTCTCATCAAAAACGCCCCCGTTGAGTTTAGTGGCAAAGTTAATCCCAAAGAACTTCTCATAAGGCCAAAGGATGATATATATGTCCCCATCTTTAGTAGGTTAAAGAAGGCCAAAAAAGATTGAGTCCTTTTTCATCATAAATCTTTCAACCTATAAACGGACGAAATCCAGCCCAAAAGTCATGGTGCCGGGCCTCTATCAGCCCCTTTTTGCCAAAATTAAGCTAGCCAAGTCCCGCCGGCGCTAACTTTACTCTCAAAAGATTTCCACACTGGAAACCTTCCAAACCGGGGTAGAATTTAGATAGAACTAATCGCAACTTGATATTCACCCAAAACCCTGGAGCTTAAGATGGGCAGACAAAGAAGTCGTGCTGACCACGCCGCCACCATTCTCCTTCCTCCTGGCGCCGCTATTCCGACCCAACTTGAAAAAAACAAAGACGTTCACATCTCAAAAGGCACTTTAGGAGGTGCCGTTATTGTTCGAGTTGTCATCCACTTCGCCCAAGCCAACTTTGGTCCTGGCGGAGCGGTATTCTTGAGAATTTCTGGCTCGCGAGAGTTTCGCCCTTGTCTTAACCCCGGAGTTGCCCTTGCTATCGGCAACGGGAAAAACGAGGTGACTCGCAACCACCACTTTTGCCCGAATTGTTGTCGCAACCGCGGAAAAAAAGGAAGGTTCATTCGCGCGGAAGGAGATTATGCCGTCTTCCTCTTCTCTTGTTCCTGCGGCGTCCACTGGGAAGCCAAGCTCCCAAATTTTCCCAACCATCGTCCGGATCGCAGTCGCCGAAAGGAGTGCCCCCGTGGCCAAATCCCTCACTCGAAACAGTTCCGCCAGCTCCAAGCCAAAGGCAAAAAAACCTCGAGTTGAGCCGGGTATTTTCCTGATTCTGATGCCTCACACTCGCGTGCCGGCTCGCCTCGGCGACCAGAGGATAAACCGAGGTTGGATTCCGTTGAGGGGCAGAGTCTTCCCCACGGTCACCATCCGAGATACTGACGCTTTGTTCTATGACGACGTGGTAAGCTGTCGGGCCCCCAGAAGAAATTGGATGTATTACTGGAGACCGAAAGCCACGAGTGATTGAAATTCGAAACCTCCGCGACGGCCGCCTAAAAGAGCGAAATCTGAAGATCTGCCCCAACTGTTTTTGCCCGACCTCGATTCGGGTTGGGAAAAAACGTGGCGACCTTGTCACCTTGCTCATCGACTGTCGCATCTGCAAAAAGGTTCAACGAGTGAGGATCCCCGTCGTCATGACCTGGGTCTGGGTTCCCAAAGCCGCCTAAACTTAGGCGGCTCGTCTCCATCGAGGCTCGGATTCGTCCGAGCCTCGCTTCATATTTATCTCAAACTATTCCCCCAAAATCAGTTTTCTAAATCTTTCCTTCTCTTCTTTGTCCGCTTTCATCCGTCCCACCGCCACCAAAGTTTCCCGATCGTAAAAAAGCGCCTCCTTTCCTAATTTCAAAAACTCATCAAAGTCCACCCAAAGATTTTCAATTCTTTCTCCCGCGTCTAGCCGAGGCTCCGCCTCCTTTCGGCAATCACGGGCTAAAAAAGTGTAAATCGTCCAGATAATTTTATTAAATGGAGCGTCTTCTTTCCAAAGAGTCCAGTCGTTAGAAACTAGTCCCGTTTCTTCCAGTAGTTCTCGCTTTGCTGCCGTAAGCGGGTCTTCATCCGGTCCGTTGTCACATCGGCCGCCCGGCAGAGAATAATAAACCTGCGCTTTATCCGGTTGTTCTTGTTTTTGGACCAAAACCTTCCCATCTTTTACCACGATGACGTTCGCCGTGTTCGGCCGACTCACCCTTTCAAAAGTTCCGATGCTTCCGTCGTAAAGTTTCTGTTCCCACTGCCAAATATCAAAAATCTTACCCCTAAAAACCCGCTCGGCATTCTCCGGCATCAGCGCCGGCTTTTTCTTGATTGGTTCTTCCATTTTATTCAAACTTTCCCGCGTCGAGCAATTCTTTAAAATAAATGTCGAGCTCTTCTCGACTGAACTTTTTCATCTCTTCGAGTGTGAACCAGCCAAAATCCGTGTGCTCATCGCTCAAAACCGGCTCACCCTCCGCCTCGCCTAAATAAGTGATTCTCACCACGTGCCGCCCCGATATCCGCAAAATGTCCTGCGCGCCAACGAGTTTCACCCCTCCTTTAATCTCTAGTCCCGTCTCTTCCAAAACTTCTCGCTTCAAGTTTTCGAGCAACGGTTTGCCGGGTTCAATTCTGCCTCCCACGATGTCCCATTTGGCCGGCACGTCTTTATACCTTGTCTCCGATCGGCGCAAAAGCAAAAATTTCCCTTCCGAATTTTTGAGTAAAACTTTTACGCCAACCTGAAGCTCCATTCTTTTCTAGAACTTCTCCGCGTATTTGCCGATGTATGGCAGGGAAGTGGTTTTCCCACTCAAAGAATTTCGAATTCCAATGATTGCTCCAATAGCGAGCAGAATTCTTAAAGCCCAAACTAAAAATGTCATCAACCCATACCCCGCGCCCCAGTACCCGCAGATCGAGATAATGCCCTGTCCCGCGAGCCCGAAAATTACCAATCCCAAAGCCTGGCGAAAGTGATAAAGGATGAACTCATCCCTTTTTGTCCCCGTAAGAAACGGCCAAAAAAAGATGATATAAGTGATCGCCGCCACCGTCGTGTTTTTATGTGTTTGTGTCATAGGGGTATTATAGCAAATTTCTCTCGCTAAAACTCCACCTCAAACCCCCCTCCGGCTCGGTGGAAAAGTCCGTATATCGGATCCATTTCGGAGTGACTTTATAAAACACCTCCCGCTCGTCATAAACATATTTTTCCGAATAGGGATTTTTCGCCACGTGCCGCTCCTGGCATTCCTTCAACTCTTTTGCGTCTGTAATTTCTCTCGCCGCTCCCTCGTACTGCACCGTCACCTCATCCCAACCAATCACAAAAGCCACTCTGTTATTCTTCTTCAAGTTCAAAAACTTCCGAGCATCATTTAAAGTCCCGAAGATAACCTCCAAATTTTCCGTCTCCGAAAAAGCCACCTCCGCTGATTCGGGTTTATCTTCGTTCGCGTCAATCGTCGAAACCACCCCCAATGTCTGGGTTTTCAAAAAGTCTAAAATCTTCTGCTTCCGAGCATCCATTATTTATTCAAGCTGACTATCCTCTTATCTGTGTTAGGCATGAAACTATACCTCCACCTCTTTCCATGCCAACTCAATCGCACCAAAGTACTTACGAGTGAATTCCGCCGCCCCCGCCGCCGAAAATAGCTTACAGGTGTAGCAGTCCACAGTGAATAGCGGTGGATTGGTCGGATAGGAATAAAAAGCTGCGCCGGACGATTTCCAGTGAATCCAACCACCATAGCCCATGTCATGGGTAGAGTGAGCTTCGGGTTCTGGCAAAACCTCCATATCAGTAATTCTCGCTAGTTCATGAAGGTACGACCTGATTTGCTTGGGCTCAACGATTTTCTCGGTCGTTCCTTCAATGATTACTTGTTGTCTTATTAAATTTGGTGCTAGATTTTTCCACACCCCAAAATTTTATCCTATTTTCTAATCCCCGCGGGAGTTCCCCGCCCGGGAAGGTGGGGGTGAAATTGATCTTTGAAAAATTTGCTTTTGTAAGTACCAAGCCGTTTCGAAATATCATGAATTTCTTTTTCAAGAAGTGGTATATCGTAATCCGCTGTTTTGACCCTAGATAACAAAACATTAAAAATAGATATGTCCGTACCAATAGAATCGATGCCGAGTGCATTTGCTTCAACTAAGGTTGTCCCACTGCCTGCAAATGGATCATAAGTCGCCTGTTGTACAAATACCACTCATGGGTCTTATTTCTGCAGGTGGTCCGATTGAAGCAATTAGAGATCCTCGACCAATAGAAGTTCCTCGAAACATGCTTTCGTCTGGTGAAAATTATTATGCTCTAAAAGTAAGTGGGCGAAGTATGATTGAGGAAGGTATTTCTGATGGCGACATTGTAATAATTCACGAACAGCAGACGGTTGATGATGGTGAAAAAGCTGTTGCATACATGCCAGACAGAAATGAGGTTACGCTCAAAAAGATTTATAGAGAGAAGGATCGAATCAAACTTGTTCCGGCAAATAAATATATGGAGCCTTTTTACGAAACGAATGTTGAAATACAAGGCAAGGTCGTCGGCGTTCTTAGGAAAGAAATTTAATAAATGTTAGAATAAAGCTATGCGTAATGTAACAACAAAAATACTGCTTGGTGATTCGCGCGAAGTGCTTAAAGGGATTGATGACAATTTGGTTGATTTAATCGTTACTTCACCACCTTATGCAGATAGAAGAAAAAGTACCTATGGTGGTATTGGCACTGAAGGATATGTTGAATGGTTTTTACCTGTCAGCAAGCAATTATTACGGGTGTTAAAACCGACCGGCACCTTTATTCTAAACATCAAAGAAAAAGCAGAGGATGGTGAGCGTAGTACCTATGTGCTTGAGCTTATTTTGGCGTTGCGTAAACAGGGTTGGTTATGGACAGAAGAATTTATCTGGCATAAAAAGAATAGTTATCCTGGCAAATGGCCAAATCGTTTTCGCGACTCATGGGAACGAGTATTACAATTCAACAAGGCGCGCGATTTTAATATGTATCAAGATGCTGTAATGGTGCCGGTTGGTGACTGGGCGAACGGTCGACTAAGAAATCTGAGTAAGACAGACAAAATACGAGATAATTCTAAAAGC